>Ga0115026_10000111_pt1 | contig 16318 bp, 14 predicted proteins | sample Mud_0915_D1_FD_83878 | JGI IMG/M metagenome (GOLD analysis project Ga0115026, IMG submission 83878) | Wetland microbial communities from Old Woman Creek Reserve in Ohio, USA - Mud_0915_D1 | ecosystem: Environmental > Aquatic > Freshwater > Wetlands > Sediment ...
AATTCCAGGCTTTTATAGTCTTCATAGGGGCTCTTATAAGGATGTTCCGAGTGCAGGGCTAAACTGCTGAAGCCAGCTGGCTGGGCAATTCCAAATCCGGAATTAAAGAAATCAGAAACTCCATCCGAAAAATCTGTTGAATAACTGTTTACTACTGGTAAGAGAGTCTCAATCCTTATTGAATTAAAGCCGGATGCAGGAGAAATCCCTCTGTTGCGGCCTGAAGCTTTATCAATGGCAATAATCCGATATTCCAGGGAGTCCCCTCCCTTTAGCAATTCTGTTTTCACAGGAAGACTTAATGAATATTTTTCAACGCCGACAGATCTTAGCCCATAGGATTTAGTGAATCCGTTATTCACCCTGTATTCGATAAAGACTGTGTCAACTTCAAGATTATCAGTCACATTAGCCTCAAAATATATTGAATCGATTTTTTCAAAGAAATATTCCGGAGGTGAATGAGATATAACCGGTTTCACAGTATCAGTTCCAATATAAACGCTATAAGGATTTTCTTCTGCCAGTGAAGGAGATTTATACAATCTGGAAAAATTGTCGGCAGTAAAGAAGTAATAATCTATTTTAGTATTATAAGAAAGAACTTGTATCTTCCCTGAATAAGAATCACCTGATGAAAGAGCGTTCATCATCAGTGTATCGGCCGTTAAAAAGCCATCAAAGGAAAAAACCAGGCCAACCATATCTTTATTATATGTAGTATCGGACCTGATATCTGCAGTTAATTCAATTTCAGATAGGTGCTCTTCAGTATCTTTGACTTTCCGGGCGATTATCCTTGTATTGATCCAGCCCAGATCACCAAGGATTGAAAGGGTAAGATTTCCCGGATCATGTATTGCTTCGCCAAAATCAATATATGGTGTCATGAGGGCATTAACCTGGTTGGTTCTTAATTCATCCAGGTGGGAAACGCTCGAACCCGGATCCCATGTTGACGGAGCATAGAGCCTTGCCCTGCCTCCGGATAAATAGCTGCGTGTAAGGGGTCCGGAAAAATAGAGCTGGCCTCCGACAAGTTCATTATAAAGATCTTCTGAATTTTGCCTGAATAGTGTCGTATCGGTAAGTCTTTTCTCAAACAGGTTTTCGACAAATTTGTCATATATAATAGGTATTGTTCCTATTCCATAAGATCCAGCAGCATTCTCAGCATCCAGACTGTCAAAGAAACCGAGCCCATGACATAATTCATGCAGTACAACAGTTACAAGATCATATTTTGAAACCGGAGTATTTCCATCTGTGCCGAAGTACCATTTTGCGGTACTGTTAAGCACCAGTTCAACATCTGCTTCATGATCTTCATTAAGGCTTCTTCCGGCTATCTTTTCAGCTACGGTCACAGGATATAACGCCATTGGCTCAAGAGCATCTATTCCCCAGCCTCCGGCAAAACTGGTTATTGAAGAATTACCTAAAACGCCAGCCGTTGATATTCTTGTCCACGATGCCTTGATTGTCAATTTAAGGTCCGGCGGCAGCATCGATTCGATTATCTTTACAGCATAATCAACAGCAGCTTTGGCTTCAGCTGAAAAGCCGGTGTAGATAACTGTAATTACTCCTCCTCCCTTGGAGCCTGATTTTGTCATGAAGCTTTTAGGAGGAGGAATATAGACCTTATTAATCTTATTACCGGCATAACATATACCAGTGACGGAACGGTTAAATATCAGTCCCTGTGCCTTAAGATCTGAAAAAGGAAATGCAAACAGAAAAAGAAAAACAACAACTAAAAATCCAATTTGCTTCATGTAGTTGCTGGTGTACCAGATGCCGGCCCTCTTAAACTCATAATATCCCTGTCAAACTGATACATATTGTTTTTTCCAACAAGGTTTACCTTATCCAGTATGGTCCTGACGGAAGCTTCTTCCTCAATCTGTTCGGTTACAAACCATTGGAGAAAACTATGTGTGTTGAAATCTTTTTCTTCGAGAGTCATCGCAACAATTTCATTTATGCTCGAAGTTATAAACTCTTCATGCTTAAGGACCTCTTTAAACATTCCTTCGACGGTCTTATAATCTGTTCCCGGTTTCTTGATGGCCGGGATAATTGCCTGCCCCCCCCTCTCATTGACATACTTGATAAACTTCAGCATATGCATTCTTTCTTCATCAGCCTGGGCATATAGCCACGATGCCACACCGCTGAAGCCATTTGTTTCGGCCCATGATGCCATTGCCAGATAAAGGTTCGATGAGTAACCTTCTCTATCAATCTGCCTGTTACAGATATCTTCTACTTTTTTCTTTAACATAATAGTAAAATTTAGTTTTTCAGTTTATAACAATTGTCTTAATCCGAATGTTCAACCTTTAGCAGGTCCTCAATTTTTGAAACGAGGTCATTGATTGAAAATGGTTTAGAAAAAATTGCGTCCGCACCAAGTGCTCTGGCCAGGTCCAGGTAGCTTCCGGGGCCTGCTTTACCACCGCCCGAAATGGCTATCAGTTTAATTCCGTGTTTCATCTGCCTGATTTTCATGATTACCTTTAAACCATCCTCATCGGGCATAATAAGGTCGGTGATTACCAGATCGGTCACTCCGGGTTTGAAATGAATCAATGCTTCCTTGCCATTTTCGGCCTCAATAACCACATGGTCTTTCAGAGTGAGAGCTGTTTTAAGCATTTCCCTGAATTCTTTGTCGTCCTCAATAATCAATATAACTGACATTGCAGAAGCTTTAAATTTGCTATTGGTGATCGGTAAATTTTATTATGTCCGAATTTAATAATTCTTCTTCAGATTATTATTGTTTTACACATTGATCAGAATGTAACCTCCGTTAACCAGCCAATCCTTCTGAAACCGGCAGATATACCTCAAAGACCGATCCTTCATTTTCTTTGCTCGACACAAGAATATCACCCTCCAGATCATTTACAATCTCACGAACAACTGATAATCCAAGGCCTGTACCCAATCCCTCTTCCCTGGTTGTAAAAAAAGGCTCAAATATCTTCTGGATCTGCGAGGTATTCATTCCTGAACCGGTATCCTTAAATGTAACAACGGCATAATGATCAGCTACGATATCTCTCTTGATCAATAACTTAACCCTACTCCCTTCGAGTACGCTTATGCTGGTATACAATGTTCCGCCTCTTTCCCCCATCGACTGGATGGCATTTGTAATCAGGTTAAGAAACATCCTGAACAATTGTGCCGGATCAGCTAATAAAGAGATTGCTGATCCTGGAATATCTGATTTTATATTAACGTCAGCCGGAAATCCAGGTCTTACAAAATCAATCGCCTCCTCCAGAATTTCACCGGGATTGACAGGAATTTTTGTTTTATTGGTATGCTTGCTGAAAGTCAGCATCTGGTCCGTAAGGGACCTGGCTCGTGAAACAGCTGTCAGGATCTTACCTGTTTTTTCTGATAACCGGGAATCATTAGAAAGATCCTCATGCAGCATTTCAGCATATCCCGAGATTGTTGCAAGAATATTATTTAAATCATGGGCTATTCCAGCGGACAGGAGATCAGATTTCGTACTTTCCGGAAAAACCTTCTCTTTGTCAGATGTCTTCTGACCGGATCCATTATTCATTATATCAGGCTTTTTATCCAAGCGTCGGACAATTATAGAACCGGGTATCAGGTAATATCAAGATTAAAAGCCTTTTTCAGCTCTTTCAGTTCGGGATATTTTGCTACAAGATAATTGTATTTCTGTTCATCCGAATATAAAATCTCATTTGTATCAGAAAGATCAACAATTGTCTCAATATCAATATCCTTAGACTTGAATCTGTTATTCAAAAAGCTTATCAGTTTTTGTTTATAATTCTGAATAAAAAGATCCTTCTGAGCGGCATTGCTCAGATGTACTTTTATTATATGATCATTTTCCACCTCAGTCGTAACCGATTTAAACATGCTTATTACTCTTGCACCATCACCTTTAAGAAGGTTGATAAATTCATTCCAGGTTCTCTCGAAGGAGGAAGTATTGAACTCCTCTGCGGAGCCCGATTCATTTTTCGGTTCTGATTCTTCAGCAGGTTTTGTCAGGGTTTGAGCAGCTCCCTTTTCCTCAGCGATTATGTTCTTTATTGAAAACGATTTGGTATGCTTCTCAATTACCGGAGTGTGTTGACCTGATTGGACATCTTGCTTCGTCACTTTTAAACCTGGCGGATCGGAAGTTCCTCTGATTATTTCAGATTTTGATGGCAGGGGAAGCTCTTCCTCTTTCTTTGAATTAAGTGTCAGGTCAGACTTTTTTTTTTCAGTTTCCTCAGAAGCAGTTCCAGTCAGGAGACACAACTGTATCAGGAACAACTCAACGTGCAAACGGGGGTTTTTACTGGTCTTATAAGAGACGTCGCAATTGCTGCCATGCTCAAGAGCTTTGAAAATAAAATCTTCCGGACATGCTTTTGTCTGATGAAGGTATCTTTGCTTAATAGCGGGAGTAGCTTCCAGAAGCCTCATGGTCACTTCATCCTTGCATACCAGAAGGTTTCGAAGATGACTGCTGAGTCCGGAAACAAAATTATGACCATCAAAACCTTTTTGGAGTATCTCATTGAATGTCATCAGTACAGATGAGATATCCCCGCAAAGCGCTCCGTCGATCGTTTTGAAGTAATATTCATAATCGAGTACGTTGAGATTCTCAATGACATCCTTATAGGTGATATTTTTACCGCTCAGGCTAACGATCTGATCGAAGATAGAGAGTGCATCCCTCAGGGCTCCGTCAGCTTTCTGTGATATTATATGGAGAGCCTCTTCTTCAGCACTCACTTCTTCATTTTTTGCCACATACATCAGGCGTCCCACTATATCTTCAATCCGGATCCGGTTAAAATCGAAGATCTGGCACCTCGATAGTATTGTTGGTATGATTTTATGCTTTTCGGTGGTGGCAAGTATGAATATTGCGTGAGCCGGAGGTTCCTCAAGAGTCTTCAGAAATGCATTGAAAGCTGATGAGGAGAGCATATGGACTTCATCAATTATATATATGCTGTATTTCCCGATCTGAGGAGGTATCCTGACCTGATCGGTAAGGCTTCTTATGTCATCCACCTTATTGTTTGAGGCCGCATCAAGCTCATGTATGTTAAATGATCTCAGGGTATTGAACGAGAGGCACGATTCACACACATCGCAAGCTTCACCATTATCTTTCAGGTCGCTGCAGTTAATCGTTTTTGCAAAGATCCTGGCGCAGGTTGTTTTACCCACACCTCTGGGTCCGCAGAAAAGGTAAGCCTGAGTAAGATGTTTGTTTTTTATTGCGGCTTTAAGTGTATTGGTAATGGAATCCTGTCCCACTACCATATCGAATGTTGCCGGGCGATATTTTCTTGCTGATACTATAAAATTCTCCATAAGATTATTGACTTTCGTCCCAATAATATATGCTGAAGTACAAATATAGTCAAAAAGCAATCGCGGTAAAATCCTGTGAGGAATTTAACGCGACATGGATATTAATAACAGAGCCGGGTGGAGATACATAATATAATGACCTAATTTTATTCAATTAATTTTTCTTTAAGAAAAAAAATTGTACTTTTGCGAGCCGAAAACACTAAAATTTATAAACAGTTAATTATTATGTTAAATCAGTACGAAACCGTTTTCATTACAACTCCCGTTTTATCTGAGAACCAGATGAAGGAAGCGGTACAAAAATTCAAGAAGGTCATCACCGAGAACGACGGTGAGATCATTCATGAAGAAAACTGGGGCCTTAAAAAACTGGCCTACCCTATTCAAAAAAAGTCGACAGGCTTCTACTATCTCATAGAATTTAAAGGTACCGGCGATCTGATCGAAAAGCTTGAAGTGCAATATCGCCGCGACGAAAGGATCATAAGATTTTTGACCTTCAGGATGGAAAAATTCGCCATCGAATATGCAGAGAAGAAAAGGAAACAAAAAGAATCAGGTAAATTGAAGGAGGAATAAAATATGTCACAGAACGAATCAGAAATAAGATATTTGACTCCGCCAACTGTCGAGGTCAAGAAAAAGAAATACTGCAGGTTCAAGAAAAACAGGATACGGTATATCGATTATAAGGATCCTGAATTCCTGAAGAAATTCTTAAATGACCAGGGTAAGATATTACCCCGCAGGCTGACCGGGACTTCGCTTAAATACCAGAGGAAAGTGGCAAAAGCCGTGAAAAGAGCACGTCACATTGCTCTTCTTCCTTATGTTACTGACTTGCTAAAATAAGGAGGATTGTGTATGGAAATAATATTATTACAGGACGTTAATAAAGTGGGGCAGAAGAACGACATCGTGCATGTCAAAAACGGATATGCCAGTAACTATCTCATTCCAAATGGTTATGCTATTGCAGCCACTCCCTCAGCCAAAAAGATGCATACTGAGAATCTGAAACAAAGAGCCCATAAAGAAGAAAAGATCAGGATCACCGCCCAGGATATGGCTTCAAAGCTTGCTGAAATAAACCTTGTTGTAGGCGCCAAGACCAGCTCTTCCGGTAAGATCTTCGGTTCAGTCAACACAATTCAGATTGCGGAAGCCTTAAAGGAAAAAGGATTCGATATTGACCGGAAAAGCATAACGCTTCCTGAGGATCAGATCAAGGAAATCGGTAAATATAAAGCCGTTATTAAACTGCACCGTGAGGTAAAGGTTGAGGTTGAGTTTGAGATTATCGCAGAATAAAATTACTAAAATTCGTCGTGATAATCTTTCCGGCGCTCATATTTAAGGTCTGAGAGAACAGCTGCCTTGACCCTTATAGTGAAGTTCCACATTTTCATTGTACCATTTGGTATCCAGTTAAAGCTCATATCCCAGCAGTGCAGATCACGGGTAATTCCAATCTGGGTCATCGTGATTTCACCACGTGTGAAATCGTAACCGCTTGTATAGGTAATTGCCATTTTCTTTGTCAGAGTCAGATTACCATTCACCGAAAGGGTCTGAGTCAGCATGGATTTAAAGGCAGGCTTCGAGTAATTAATATTATAACTTACTCTCATTGACCATGGTACATCAAATATTGAATAGCCATATTCATCAAACATCGAACTTTCCTGGTTGCGGTTTGCCTGATCCGTCATTCCCTGTACCTGATCCTGAGAGGATAAACCTGATCTGTTACTTTGCGGCGGAGAAGCGGTTGCCTGTTTATCCTTATCGCCACTTATCAGCCGGCCAAGATCAAAATCGAGGCTTACTGAGAAGTAAGTCAGCCTCATAAGCTTCTTATTCTGAGCATACGCAAAGGTTCCGATAGTTGTACCTGACTTGCTCAAACCATACAGAGAAAAACTGCTGTTTGCCGAAACGCCTATATTTTCCAGAAGAGTGGTCCTCAGTCCCATCGAAACCGGTGACCATTTCATCGAATCGGCAAAGACGTTATACGATGTTGAGATGCCAAAATTATCAATGATCTTGACTTTTTTAGGTTTCCCTGAAGTATCGTTTTTTTCGAATACTTTTGCCTCCAGGATATTTGTCAGATTGAAAGATATACTGCCACTTCGTGTTGATAATGAAGGTGTTCCAAAAATATTCCCATCGAATACCGAATATTCTGCAAAATTTTCAAGAGTATCTCTCTGAACCTGCCTGTAGAGGTCACTGCTCAGGCCTTTCATAGCCGGAACATAGCTGAAACTGACTGAAGGTTTCATAACATGCCGTATAGCCTGCACCCTCGATTCAGGCTTGAAAGTGAAGGTCCCGAAAACCTGCGGATTGAAGCTTGCACTTATTGAAGGCTTGAAGGAATGGCCGTAAAAGGAGCCCCGGAGAGTATCAGTTACTACTTTCCCGACTATTTCATTTTTTCCCTGATCAAAATAGGCCGGATCCCATCTCTTTTCGAATTTCTGAGTATACAGCACGCCGCTGTATGTGACCTGTGGTGAGATTGAAAAGTTTTTAAAAGGACGGAACTGAATGCTTACGGGAGCTTCGTGCTTAAAACCATTTCGCATTTTTTTCCATACATCTCTCGTAAATAGAAGGCTGTCATATGTGTTAATCTGGTTGTCGAGTGATGCAGAGTATTGAAACTGAAGCTCCTGGTACCATTTTTTTGTGCCGGAGCTGCTTTTCCCTTTAAACGGATATATTCTGCTGACATTAAAGCTGATCTTCGGAAGATTCAGGCTGACAGTTTTGTTCTTCACATTCTGACTATGATTCATACTTGCCGAGAGGTTGAAAGGGGATCCCTCCCAGGTCTTTGAATAACTTACACTTGATTGCCTCTGGGTAGTGACATGCTCTGAGACATTGTAACTGTTGGTTTTGTCATAGCCGCTTGAACTCATATTTACGTTGGCTGAAAACCTTGATCCGGGGCGGGCTTTCGCACTTTGGTTATAGGTCCAGCCGATCTTATAGTTAGTGGCTTTATTGTAGTCTTTCAATCCCTTATGACCTGAGATATTGTTTGCATAACTGAACATGAACTGTCCGTCGAATTTGTACTTTTTGGAATAATTACTCTGGGCGGTAAGCATCCATGTGCCATTTGTGTAAATGTTCCCTCTCAGAGCCAGGTCAAAATATTCACTGATCGCAAAATAATACCCACCTTCAGTGAGGTTATATCCCCTCAGCTGTTCCTGGCCAATTTTGGGTATAAGAATACCTGAAGCGGCTTTTTTAGTCTGAATGGGAAAAAATCCAAATGGCAGAGCTACAGGCAGAGGAATACCCTCGAGCACAAGATATCCGGGACCTGAAATGATCTTCTTGCCCGGATAAATCTTAGCTTTTGGCAGGTTTATATAAAAATGCGGGTGTTCAGCATCACATGTCGAATATGTGCTTTTTGATATATTGGAGGTTCCGTCTTCCAGCAGCTTGGTCACCTGACTTCGAAGCAACCCTTCTTCCTGCTGGGTGACAATTTTATAAGCTAAACCCTTACGCGTTACGAAGTTATATAAAAGGGAGTCGGCCTCAATCTCCTGAGTACCCTGCTTAAAAACAGGTGTACCAGCTATCTTGCCTGTTGAATCTGTTCTTCCTGCCGCAAAAACCGTATTTGCCAGCATATCAAAAACTATAGAATCGGCTTTTATTTCAATATCCTTGTAAGTGACTTCCGCCTGATCAATAAGAATGGCTCTTTTATTGACAAGATCATTCTTTTTGCGCCCTCGTGACTTGTATGTCACCTGCCCGTCAATAGCTTCGGGAGAGATTTTTTTTATTAAATTCCTGGTAAGCGTGTCATAAACAAGAGTGTCCTGACTTACCATATTCGAATCCGGAATTATATTCCGTTCCTGAGAAAACAATGAAACAAACCGGACCATCACAAGGAACACTACAAGTAACCGTTTTTGTTTAAAAAAATACAACTTTAATACTATTTTTGTACAGTTTTTGTGTGACGTCCGGATGTCAGGCGCAAAACTAATTAAAAAAACATGAACTAGATATGGGTTCAGATTATAAAAACGGCAAAGAACGTACCAATTATATATATATACTGAAAATGCTGTCCGCTCTAATTCTCCTTACCGTAATTTCAGCATGGCAAACTGTTGAAGCATCAGAGAAGAACTGGGTGATAGTCATTGATCCCGGACATGGCGGGAAAGATCCCGGAGCACTTGGGGCAAACAGTAAAGAGAAGAACATTGCCCTGTCTATTGCTCTGAAAACCGGAGAATACCTCGAACAAAACATTGAAAATGTGAAAGTTCTTTATACCAGGAAAACGGATGTATTTATGGATTTGAGAGATAGGCCTCAATTTGCAAATCAAAACAATGCCGACCTGTTTATATCCATACACGCAAACTGGATAAGTAAAAACAGCATTAAAGGTACTGAAACATGGATAATGGGACCGGCTCAGAATGAACAAAACCTTGAGGTGGCCATGAAAGAAAATGAGGTAATTCTGCTTGAAGATGATTTCTCCACAAAATATGAAGGTTTCGATCCAAAATCTACCGAGTCGTATATAATGTTCACCGTAATGCAAAATGCATTTCAGAAGCAAAGTACAATGTTGGCCTCCAGCATACAAAGCCAGTTCAAGAATCGTGCAGGCAGGATTGACCGTGGGGTTAAACAGTCCGGATTCTGGGTCCTGTATATGACCACTATGCCTAGTGTACTGATTGAAACCGGATTTATCACTAATTCGGAAGAGGAAAAATATCTTAACTCAAAAGAAGGACAAGATTATCTGGCATCAGCAATATTCAGGGCTACACGTGACTATATCAATGAAGTCGACAAGAAAAGTAATATCTCAACGATAAAAGACACTGTGACAACCACATTGATTGATTCCCTGGTAACAGAAGAGGAAACTGATAATGATGAACTCAAATTCATGGTGCAGATTAACTCCTCAGCCAGAAAGAAAGAAGTAAAGCCGGAGAATTTCAGAGGATTAACAGAGGTGACTGAAATAGCATCAGATAATCGCTTCAGATATGCGACCGGTAGCTTTAAAGAGTATTCCGAAGCTGTGGAGTACAGGAAGAAAATACTGATTGTTTACCCCGATGCTTTCGTCATCGCAGTAAAAGATAACAAAATATTACCTTTACGGGATGCACTTAAGTCAACACAAAACAAACAACGATAAAACCTGCCCCTAAATGAAAAAGATCTCTCATGAAGTCAAGATTGGTGTCACTGCATTTATAACTATTCTGGTTTTCATATGGTTGTATAATTTCCTTAAAGGAAAGGATCTTTTCAGTAAGTCAACGCAGTATTATGTTGTTTACGACAAGGTTGGGGGATTAGCTGAATCAAGTCCTGTTGAGGTCAACGGATATAAAGTCGGAGTGGTCCAGTCTGTCAGATTCCTTGATCCTGAGAGCGGCAGACTTGTTGTGACCCTGACAGTTGATAAAGGGTTCAAACTGCCAAGAAATACTGTGGCGGAGATCACTACGGCCACGCTCATTGCAGGTATGAAGATACAGTTTATTTATGGTGAAGGACCCGGCACATATTCAAGCGGTGACACCATACCAGGAAGGTTGGCCGAATCGCTGATAGCCAAATTTGAGAATGAGCTTACCCCTCTGAAAAACAAACTGTCTGATCTGATTTCAGTTATTGATTCTGTCATTGGATCAATTAACGACATAATTGATCCGCAATTCAAGACAAATCTCAGATCCGGAGTTGCAAGCCTTAGCAACACAGCCCGGAGCATTGATGAGGCAGAACTTAAAGCCACACTTGAAAACATAAACAGGTTCACTCAAATGCTGGCTGAAAACTCTGATAAGCTTACTTCAACTTTCACCAGTCTGGAAAATATTGCCGACACCCTTGCAGCAGCTGATATTTACAATTCCGTAAACAACCTTAAATCGAGCCTCGAAAAAGCGGCGGTCCTGATAGAGAATCTGAATAACGGACAGGGAACTGCCGGACAACTGATGACAAACGATTCCTTATATAAAAATCTTTCAAGCAGTCTCGGGAGCCTGAACCTCCTTTTACTCGATATGAAAGCTAATCCTAAACGATACGTTCATTTTTCCCTCTTTGGCAAAAAAAATATCCCGGAAGAATAGGATTTTTATAAAATTCAGATTATCTTGATCTTGAAATGTGCCAGTCAAATGATGGCAAAATAGTCCTCGTTTTTATTGTCATTTGTATAATTTTGATTAAGATCTATAATAAATTGTCTTACACTTACAAACCGGTAACCATTCATATAACTAGCTGAATATCTGCATATTAAAATATAAGAAAATATTTTTTCGCATAAGTTGCTGATGTTTAAAACCATATACTATTTTTGAGAAAACCAAGCGAAAAAAATTTTTTTTTTAACTTTTTTTTTTACAAATATTGCTGTGTGAATCAGCTTGACTTGAAACCTTAAAACTCATAACGAAAGAATTTTCATGAACAAATCGCACAATGATGTTTGGAATAACTGTCTTCAAATAATAAAAGACATTATCCCATCCGTCAGTTTCAAAACCTGGTTTGAACCGATTATTCCCTTAAAACTTGAAAACAATGTGCTGACAATTCAGGTTCCTAGTCCATTTTTTTATGAGTACCTTGAAGAACAATATATAGATATCCTAAGGAAGACTCTCCGTCGCGAAATTGGTGCTGACGCCAAACTTGAGTACAATGTAGTGCTGGAAAATGCGAATTACTCCGATGGCAAACCCTATACTATAAGATATCCTTCCCGTAATAAGACAGATCTTGATAATAAGCCGCTTCAGGTTCCTTTTGACGTAACCCAGCCTTCAATAAAGAATCCGTTCGTAATTCCCGGTATTAAGAAGGTGCATTTTGATCCTAAGCTTAATCCTGATTACAATTTCAATAATTATGTGGAAGGTGAATGCAACAGGCTTGCAAGGTCAGCTGGAATTGCAGTTGGCAATAATCCGGGTGGTACCGCCTTCAATCCTTTGATGATCTATGGCGATTCAGGCCTGGGAAAAACACATCTTGCACAGGCAATCGGGATCCTTGTCAAGGAAAAACATCCTGATAAGGTTGTACTGTATGTAAATGCAAACAAGTTCCAGACACAATTCGTTGAATCAGTACGTAACAATAATAAGAACGATTTCCTGCATTTTTATCAGATGATAGATGTGCTTATTCTTGATGATGTTCATGAATTTGCAGGTAAGGAAAAGACCCAGGACACCTTTTTTCACATCTTCAATCATATTCATCAGTCAGGGAAACAACTGATACTAACCTGTGACCGGCCTCCTGTGGAACTGCAGGGTATGGAGCAAAGGCTCCTGTCGAGGTTCAAATGGGGATTGCAGGCCGACCTGCAAAGACCTGATTACGAAACCAGGCTGGCAATTCTTAAGAAGAAAGCATACAATGACGGGATCGAGCTCCCTGACGAAATATTCGAATATCTTGCTGCCAATATTTCCAATAATATCAGGGAACTTGAAGCAGTTCTTATCTCACTTTATGCACAGTCGACGTTGAACAGAAAAGAGATCACTCTCGATCTGGCACGGCAGATGGTTGAAAAACTTGTTAGCACATCAAGACGTGAAATCACTATCGAATATATTCAGAAAATTGTATGTGACTATTACAAGATCCCTATAGATCTGATCCAGGGTAAAACAAGAAAAAGAGAAATCGTTCAGGCCCGACAGGTTTCAATGTATTTCTCAAAGAGCCTCACAAAAGCATCACTGGCAAGCATTGGTTCACATATAGGAGGAAAAGATCACGCTACGGTTCTGCATGCCTGCAAAACTGTCAACAACCTGATAGATACTGACAAGCATTTCAGGAACCAGATCAATGAGATCGAGAAGAAACTGAAGGTCTGAACTATCGCTTTCCCCTGAAGTTCTTGCTGTCAATATCCTTAACACATCTGAAACCTACAGTTGCATTCCTGTCAAAACCAGGTGAAACATGGAGCATTATCTGGGTTTTGTCGAGAGCCTGGGGACCTCCCTGTATATACCACCAGCTTGATTCAGGTTTGAAGAAGCCTCCTCCCCTGATGACAGAAAAATAGTAGGATCCGTTAAAATACATATCATTGGTCATCTGCCAGATATTGCCGACAAGATCTGTGACACCATACTGGCTCATCCCTTTTGTGAAAGCATCCACAGGGGTGGGCTTATCAAAACCATTATTGCATAATGTGCCATGAAACTCATTACCCCAGGGCCATTTCCTTTTATCTGTTCCCTGGGCTGCAAGCTGCCACTCCGCCTGAGTCGGAAGCCTCTTACCAGCCCATTTTGTATATGCTTTTATATCTTCATAACTCACGTATACAACAGGATAACGCTCCTGACCCTGTTTATATATGCCCATTTCCCAATGCCTTAAATACCTGGTCGTATCTGCCGGTCTGTATCCCGAACTTTGAAGAAACTCATAATACTGGGCATTTGTCACAGGGTATTTATCTATAAGAAAACTGTCAATTTTAACGGTTATCCCACTTACTTCAGGATAAGGTATAAAATCCTCGCCTGTCGTTACCTCATAGGAAAAATCAGTTCCTGGTACAAGAATCATATCAGGAGCTATCCCAGTTGCTCTTACAGTCGGAACAACCGAGCTAATCAGCCAGGGTTTACCTCCTTTGAACATATGGATATTTTCATCCAGAAGATGCTTATTATCAATAACCTGAACAACTATTTTACCTTCATAATAACCAAACAGGTCCTTTATACGTACAACAGTATCATTTTTTAGATTAAACTCTTTAAAGTCAGCATTATATGAAGGATTTCCCTGCCATACTAAAATTTTACTCTCCGCTGGAACACTGATAAAAATGGAATCACCTTTGATCATGGATTTTAGTATTGATGGTAACTCTGCTATACACTCCAGTGAGCCTTCTTTCCGTGTTCCTGAGTAAGAGTCAGGCCAGCTGTCTGCTCTGACTGTGGCGTATTTGGTACCATTATCCTCGACAGGTATTACAATTTCATGATTCCACAGCGATATATAATGTTTATTGCTGTTATTACTGATTTTGAACAGCATGCCTTCGATACCTTCAGGCCTCATATTCAGAACAGTATAAATGGTCTTTTCTCCTGATTTCCACCTGTTGACGAAGACATTGTCAATTGTTGTCTCTATCAGTGGCGTCCAGTCTTTGTCCAGAAAAGCATCATTGTTCTGCCTGAGTGTGAAAGTTGTCCTGGCCAGATATTCGAGATCAGCCCTGTAGTTATCGTCCCTGCCTCCCGGACGATACATATTCAATTCTGTCCCGTAACCATTAAAAAATGCTATAGCAATTTCCCGGTGAAGAAGATCCTCTCCCACATCGCATACCCGGAAAATTGAAAAATCAGGTTTGATAAGCTTATTCAGGTTAAGCTCGGGGCTAAAAAAGATTGCATTGTGGACCCTGCCTGAAATGATCCCGGGCATGTCTTTTGTTATAGCCATTCCCTCGGAATACATAACAACACCTTTTCTGACACTGTCGGCGGCTGCCTGGAGTTCATAGCTCGAACTTCCTTTTGTATCAAGTACGACACCATCAGCTTCAGTCTCTTTGATCATACGGGCCATTCCTTTGTAATGATCTTCTTTTCTGGTGCTGTTGTCCCACGGGTTGTAAGCAATGAAGAACCTTGTATTGTTCTGGCGTGATATGCGGCTAAAATTTCTCAGCTGGTTTGTTCCTCCTGGTAAATCCCTGTATAAATCCCATTGATTGCGCTGATCAAGGCCAAGACGCGGCCAGGTAGGCCATATTCCATAAACGTCAATATTTCCAAACAGATCAATCCCATTCCTGAGCAAATCCGGGAAAGTATATTTTCCGGTGCTCCTGTCATAAAACTCCCGGTCCCATGCCATTTGAAGGATAATAAGATAGCTTTCTTTTATCCATGCCAGGTCGGCGCGTTCGTAAAGGGTATTGTCAAACTTTTCCAGATCATATAAATATCTGTCCCTGAACATCAATCTTAAACCATTCTGCCATTCTCCCCTGAAAATATCTGCATATATATTATAATGGACCTTTGCATTTGGCGGCAGCAGGGTCTGATACCGCTGTTTCTGCCCTCCTTCGGTCTGCATACGCCGGGCTATTGCACAAACGGATAAACCATCGATGATATCAAAGGAAGTATAACCCATTTCCCACGCATTATCCGGCAGGATCACTCTGACAGGGCGGAAGCCCGGACGAAATAACCAGGCTCTCGCCAAATCCCATGGACCTTTCCCGGTAATATTAATTGATTCATTATCTGCATCAAAAGGGATCACGTTGCTGATTGAAACAGTATCCACGGAGATATTTTCAAATTCAAGTTCACAACGCCATCCTGATAATTGCAAACCCCGATTTTTGACAACCAGCCTAAGTCTGTTTTCAAATGTAAGTGAGTAATTATTGTCTGTTCTTGTAGCGAAAACATCCCCGGTCGTGTATAATTTTTCATCAAGGAGGAAACTTAAAACCGGTTTCTTGCGTTTAAAGATAAGATTAGTATTGTCCGAGAAGGTTATACTGTCGGCATTCAGACCAGTTTGATCTGAAATATTTATGTTAAAAAGTGATTGTGATTTTACTGAAAATGGTACTAAAAGAAGACTACCAGACAGTGCAATCCGGAGTAGTATTTTATGATCAGGCATCTGAATAAGATTTGGAAGTATTAATAAACTTTATGCAATTTATAACATACGGGAGACTTAAAAAACTGTTTTAAGAAAGTATTATAGAAATATTCCACAATATGGCTTTCCTCAAAAGAATTCCCAAGCTTCTCTTACTTATCCTTATTTCGATCGTAATATCGGCAGGTTGCGCTCCTTC
>Ga0115026_10000112_pt1 | contig 16316 bp, 16 predicted proteins | sample Mud_0915_D1_FD_83878 | JGI IMG/M metagenome (GOLD analysis project Ga0115026, IMG submission 83878) | Wetland microbial communities from Old Woman Creek Reserve in Ohio, USA - Mud_0915_D1 | ecosystem: Environmental > Aquatic > Freshwater > Wetlands > Sediment ...
TCGGTCGCGGCCAGTGGGTGGTGGTCGCGTTGTGGGCGCATGACTGTTCAGTCTGTGCCCGCGAGATCCACGAGGCGGCTGACTTTCACCGTGCCCACGCCGCCGATGGCACGGCGCGGGTGCTGGGCGTGTCGATCGACGGCCGCGCGCAGCGCAAGCAGGCGCAGGCGTTCGTGCGTACCCACAAGCTGCCGTTCGTGAACCTGCTGGCCGAGCCGGACCGCGCGGTGCTGCTGGCGTTCGGTGCCGGGCGCTTTGTCGGCACGCCGACTTACTATATCTACAACCCGGCCGGGGAAATCGTGGGCGAGAATATCGGCCCGGTGACCCGCGCCGAGCTGGAAAGCTTCATCGCCTCGGCCGATAATGGCGCCGATGAGCGCAAGTGAAACCCCGATATCGGATGCCGCCGCGGTGCTGACCGTGGTCGTGAATGGCCAGCCGGCCCTGCAGTACGACCGCCGCAAACCGCTGGCCGCCCGCCAGCGGCTGTTTCTCGATCACATGGATCGCGACATGGACGCCGGCATTACCCTCAACGGCGCCCGCATCGAGCAACCCGACCTGCCGACGCGCGCCCGGTTCGTGGCCATCAGCCTGCTCGACGCACTCGATGCCGGCAACGACGGACTGACCGCGGCGAGCTGCGCCTACCTGGCCCTGCGCCTGCCGGAGTTAAAGCAGGTGAAGCTCGATCGTCACCAGGGGCAGGCGCATATCGATCTGGTGTTCGACCAGGACTACGTTCCCACCCAGACCGTACAGTTCATCAAACCGGGCGGGCAGGGAAAACCGCATTGAGGCAGTTTCAAGTTCAAAGTTTCAAGTCTCAAGTTGAACGGCAACACCAGCCCGGCATCCGGCTTTCGGATGGGTGAAGCAATAATCGGGTTTTGGTGCGCGTTAAGAGTTCGTGCACGCGGGACCCGCTCCTACATGTGTACGTTGTCCATTGCCCTTGATGGGTTTCGTAGGGCGCAATATGCAAAGCGAATTGCGCCGCACGCGCTGGATCCGGTTTTCGCCGGAATGATGGTTAGAAGCATCGCGGCGAGGGCGCCGCTCCTGCATTTACGGCACCGCGGGCATTGGCAACAGCTCACGATCGCACCCGCTCCAGCATGAGCTGCCAGTCCGCCGGCGGCGGACCGTCGCTGAGCCGCACGATCCGCCCGACCTCGTTCTCGTACCAGCTGATATCCCCGCGGTTGGGCGAATGCTCGTAGCCCCACCACGCGCCATCGGCGTCCTGTGCGATCCAGTGTACCCAGTGCGGCATTTGGTCCTGCGGCCAGGGCACGCGGCTCAGTCCTCCTCGCCGATCTTGGTCCACACGCCGCGGTCGTCACAGAGCAGCAGCTCGTGGCCGCTGCGCACATAGGCGCCGATGGTGAAGCGGAGGTCATTGAAGTAACAGGCGCCGGCTTCGAGTTCGGTGTCGAGTGACAAATCCTCGTCCATCGCCAGGCGGTCGAGAATCGGCGACGTGCGCCTTTCCGGATCCGGTGCGCCGAGCTGCGGTGCGTGTGTCTGGGTGGTCATGGCAGTGTCCCTCTTGCGGTGGTGGGCGGATCGTCGGAACAGGCTCCGACGGTGACATGTCGATTTGAGGTCGGTAGCCACTATCCGGCACAGCTCTTTACATGGAGCTTATGGAATGGCTTTCAACGATTCCTGCCGCGTAAACTTTGACACATGTCAATGTTTGTCCTGTGCCCCGGGTCTAGGGTGCTTGGATCGCTGCAAGGAGGGCCGGCATGGAGCACCGCTGGAGTATGCGCAAGCGATTGAGCGGACGGGCGCGGCTGAGTTGCCCGAACGGGGCGGCTGCGCAGGCGGTGATTCACGACCTGAGTCTCGGCGGTATCGGCCTCGTCACCCACTGCGCACTCACGCCCGGCATCTGCCTGCGGGTGTCGTTCGCGCTCGACGACGACCTGGACCGCACCGCCCATTCTCTGCCGGCCGTGGTGGTGCACGGCGACAGCGAGTACGCCGGCCTGGTGTTCCTCGATGCCGCACCGCAGACCATGCAGGCGCTGCGCCTTGTGCTGCTTCATCCTGATGACCCATCGACCGTCACGCCGCGGCGGCGCCACGTCGCCTGAGTTTTTCCGGCCACGCATTGCATCCATCCCTGCTGGAGGAGGTTTCCCATGGCCATAGCCAATACCGTTGCTGCCTACCTGCACGCACGCCGCATTCCGTACGAGCTCATCATGCATCCCTACCGCGAGACCGCCAGGCAGGTGGCCGAGAGCGCCCATGTGCCGCCGGCGCAGGTGGCCAAGGCGGTGATCCTGTCGGACTCGCGCGGCGGCTACGTGATGGCGGTGATCCCGAGCGACTGCCACGTCAATCTCGATGAGATCAGCCGCCGCGCCGGCCGCCGGCTCGAGCTTGCCCCGGAAATGCGGGTCACCCCGGTGTTCACCGACTGCGCGTCCGGTGCGGTCCCGCCGATCGGCCCGGCCTACGGGATGGAGACGATGGTCGACGACGCGCTGGTCGGGCTGTCGGAGATCTACTTCGAGTCCGGAGATCACCGCGGCCTGATTCACGTCAGCGGCGACCAGTTCCTGTCGCTGCTGCGCGAGGCCAGTCACGGGTGGTTTGCGCACTAGTGTCCTGGAGACACCTCTGCCGGCAACGTGCAGCGTGCCCGGGGTTTGTCGCTGGAGGGGCATTAATCGCAGATTAACGCAGATCCTTAATCAGATGATGAACGCCGATGGATAAGGAGTCATCGTTATTCCATCCGCGTTGATCTCTTTGCCTCGTCAGCGTTTATCTGCGTTCCAGGTGTTTTTCAGGCCAGACGGCGGTTCAATGCCGGCAAACGCCGCCTCGGCTTCGCGCGGCAGCGCCTCGGGGTCGTCGCTGTAGCGTGGTGAGAAGTGCAGGGGTGCGAGGGCCTTGACCTGCGCGGCGCGCGCCAGGCGGCCGGCCTGGGTGGCGGTGAGGTGGTAGCGGCTGGCGGCGCGTTCGGCGTCGCGGTCGAGAAACACGGTTTCGATGAACAGGGTGTCGGCACCGCGCGCCAGCTCGATGATGCGCTGCGCGTTGTCGGGGTGGTACACGGCATCGACCACGTAGGCGATCTTCTGGCCCGGCACCATCCGCAACACCTCGCGCTTCAGCCGGTCCAGCGGCAAGTGGTGTTCATGCGCACCGGCGTGGTCGTGCCAGCGGATGGCGACGACCGTATCGTCCGGGGCGTTGCGGCGCACCAGGTGCTTGAGTTCCTGCAGCCACGGTCCGGTCGGCAGGCCGAGCTCTTCCAGGCGATTCTTCCAGACGTTGAGATGCAGTTTTTCCTCGAGCGCGAACGCGAGGCAGGGGATGTCGTGGTCGAGCATCGCGGCGCGTACCCGGAACGACTCCTCGTCGAGCAGCACGCCGTCGCTGACCTCGACCGGCGCGAGCGGTTCGCGCCGGAAGCGTTCATGACAGCGAAACCCGGCGCGCTCGAGCACGCCGGTGGGCGTCAGCGCCAGGGCCTCGAGCGTGAAGTCGGTCGGGTAGTTGTGCACCAGGTTCCAGCTGTAGGCGGCCAGCTTGTGCTCGACCCGGTCGATGAAACCGGGCGGGCCGTACAGGCGCAGCCGCTGCTCGCGGCCGAGGCTCAGGCGCAGCAGGCGGTCGAAGCCGGCGAAGTGGTCCATGTGGGTATGCGACACGAACACGTCGCTCACCCGCAGCAGCTTGCGCGCCGGGAGTGGTGCGAGATCGCCGAGATCGAACAGCAGCGCGCGCCGCTCGAAGCGGAAATCGACGAACACGGCCGGGTCGCCGAACGGGTCGTTCACCGGCTGCGGCTGGAAGATCGGGGTCATGCGGGCCTCGCGACGGTGTGCGGGGCATCTTAGCAGCGGGCGATGCGTCTGCAGAACCTGTATGGTTTAAGACGAAGCCACCTGTAGGAGCGGCCGTTTGGCCGCGATTTATTGCTCATCGCGGCCAAACGGCCGCTCCTACATTCTCGCGTTGTCCCTCGCAATTGTATGGCGGTGTGCAATCGGAAATTCCGGTTACCGATTTTCCTCTGCGTCTCCGTGCTGTACAGGATGGGCAAATGCCGCGGAGCGCGATAACGAAGCCCTACTTCGTTCGTCTTACCCTCTGATTGGCGCGAGAGCGGCCGCCTCCGCGGTGAAATTTCATTGTTCGGGATTTTGACCGACCCCCTCCGGCGGAAACTCCCGCGCCAGACCGAATTCATGGCGCCCGATGCGCAGCCGCCGGTACTGGCGGATCATGACGATGGTGCGCAGGATCGCGGCCTCGTCGATGTGCGGGATGTCGAGCACCACGGTCAGCAGGTGCGGGTCGGTATCGGCCACGCCGATCTCGATGAACGGCCGGCGGGTGACCGGGTCGGCGCCAGGCGGTTGCAGCGTGTGGTGGTGGGCGAGGGTGAGGAAGGTGGCGTCCCAGCCGACCTCCCGGCCCTGGAACGGGCCGCGGAACCGGAAGCGCGCCTGCACCGGGGTAAGCGGCTCGAGCAGGGTGTAACCCAGGCGCGTGAGCTGACGGGAGCGATGATCGGACACGGAAAAAACAAAACCCCGCGCGGCGTGGCCGGGCGGGGTTTCAGGCAGCAGGGTGGCTCAGACGCAGCCGGTCGGCTTCGGCAACCCGCCCCACTTGCAGATCAGCTTCATCGGGCCCTTCTTGAACACCGCGTACAGGTCGTTGGTGGTTACGCCCATTTCCTTGGCAAACTTGCGCAGCGGCGGCACCACGCCGTCTTCCTCGTACATGCGGCGCGCTTCCATGATGTAATGCATGATCTGGTCGGTGACCTCGATACCGTCCTTTTCGGCGAGCTGCGGAACGATTTCCTCGTTCCAGTCGTCGCGGTCGAGCAGGAAGCCATCGCCATCCACTTTGAGTTCGGTCGCTTGCATCGTTAAAAACCCTCGTCATCAGCACTGGTGTTTTGTGGTCTATGCCGGGTAGACCCGGCAGCTGGCGATAGTTTATCAAAAAAGTCGGGATTAGTGTCAAAATCCTTTTTAACAGTGTGTGTATAGGGCAGCCGCGCCGGCACGCTTCATGCAACCCCGCCCACAGGCAACCACTTTGGTGTATCGCCCCATGCGCAGCTTCTTCCGTCATCCGACCGACATTCCGCTCGAGGTGCAGCACGACCGCCATCCGGTCGATCGCCGCACTCTGTGCGATGTCAGCCACGGCGGGCTCTGTTTTCGGCATGCCAACCGGCTGGCGCCGGGCGACACCGTCACGGTGCGCATCCCGGCCGTGTCGCCGCCGTTCGAGGCCACCAGCCGAGTGGTGTGGTGCCAGACGGAAGGCGACGGTTTTCAGGTCGGCGTCGAATTCCTCGACCAGCAGGACCTGTATCGGGCGCGCATGATCGAACAGGTGTGCCAGATCGAACACTATCGGCGCGAGATGCGTGAGAAACACGGCCGCGCGCTGTCCAGCCAGGAGGCCGCCCTGGAATGGATCAGCCGGTTTGCCCGGAGTTTCCCCGGTATCGGCACCTGACGCGCGGCGTCAGCGGCAGCTGACCGGCGGCGCCGACGGCGACAGCAGGGCGCGAATGCGCCGGGCGTCGTCGGGACGGTTGGGGTCGCACAGCACTTTGGTCAGTGTCTTCGTCACCACGATCCGGGCGGCCTGCCGCAGCCGATCGGCGTTTTTCCCGGTGATATTGAACGACGTCGGAATGCGGTTGAGCCGGTTGCCCAGCCAGGCGATTTCCGGGTTCGGGTCCTTGTCCAGGTTCTCCCAGCTGATGTGCAGCAGAGTGCCGTCATTCTCGCGGAGCAGGGATTCGGCCAGGCCGAGCTGCGTGGCGCGCAGCGAGGTCAGAAGGGTGTCATAGGCCACGAAGAAGTTGCTGTCCACGAAGTAATCGGTCCAGCTCCGCACCTCCGCCTCCCGCGACAGGTCGTTCGCGAGTGCCATGTAGGCGTCGATGATGATGACAATCCGGTTCGCCGGCAGTTCGCCGCCCGGCCCGCGATTGTTCTTCGACTCCATCGCCGTCCTGATCGCGGTCAGCCCCAGGTTGTCGTAGGCACCGCCGTCGAGCAGGTGAATGTAGTTTCCGGCCCGGAAGTCGCGCAGGGTGACGTAGTTGAAGGCGCCCGGGAACGCCGCCGAGGCCATGACCGCGTTGGCGACCGGATACCGGTCGAGGTCCGAGCGTGCCTCCGCGAACGTCTCCGGCGTGAAGGCAAAATGATAGTGACCATCGATGTCCGCGACCACGCGCGTGGCATTGATCGCCAGGTTCGGCCGCGCCGGATTGAGGTCGCGGAAGCGGAACTGGTTGTTGTCGAGGATCGACCGGTCGTAGAGATTGTTCGACAGCGTCTCGGCCATGATGTCGGTGCGGTCGAAATGCGTGAACCAGAACTTGAGAATGTTGTCGGGCCAGAACCAGTTGCCGAACCAACGCAACAGCAGCCGGCGTTCGAGCAGCGGGTAGATCTCGTTTTCCTGCCAGAGGTAGCGCTGCGCGCCGTTGGTGGTCGGTGGGCAGGTCGAGGTGTCGGTGCGATCACTGCAGCTCAGGGCGTAGTAGCCCGCGGTGAGGCAGCCGCCGGACACGCACGACAGCAGGTCGACGTCGTCGAGCAGGCCGTAACGCTCGAGCTCGAACATGACCGCGGCGCTGAAGACGGCGGCGCGGCTGCCGCCGCCGGAGATCGATAGCGCCACAAAATTTTCGTCATGGCACGGCCCGGACGGCGGGGTGACGGAGCCGCCAAACACCGCAGTTCGGCAGGCGGGTGCTACATACCACGGCACCGTTTGCAGCGAGGCCTTGCGCGTGCCGGCGGTGACCGCTTCGGGCAAGAGCGGTCGCAGGGACACGGTCCGGTACACGTTCTCGACCGGGCGCGGGACGTCGAGAGCGCTCTGGCCACCGTCACTGATGGCGGCTTCGCGGTTGTAGTAGCTGTAGGCCGGAATGAAGCTGCATCCACCCAGCATCGGCAAGGACAGCAGGAAGAGGGCGACCGCACGCGTCATTGACGGGATGGTCCCTGGTTTCTTATCAGAATTATCGGGAATCGCCCCGGGCGGGTCCAGCACAGCGGCTGCGCCCGGTCCGGTAGAATGCGCCTTTGCCTACCGGACGGTTTCATGACTTCATCCCTGCCACTGTTCGCCACCGCCCCCAAGGGGCTCGAACCCCTGCTGGCCGAGGAGCTGCGGGCGCTGGGCGCGGCCGAGGTCAAGGAGGCCCGCAGCGGCGTCGCCTTCCAGGGCGACCTGGTGCTCGCCTACCGTGCCTGTCTGTGGTCGCGGATCGCCAACCGCATCCTGCTGCCGCTCGGGCAGTTCCCGTGCCCGTCGCCGGAGGCGCTGTATTCCGGGATCGGTGCGATCGACTGGTCGGCGCACCTCGGATCGAACGGGACTCTGGCGGTCGAGTTCAATTCGGTGCGCTCGGCGATTACCCACACCCATTACGGTGCGCTCAAGGTCAAGGATGCGATCGTGGATCAGTTCCGCGAGCGCAGCGGGGAGCGGCCCTCGGTGGCCACTGAAGAACCGGATGTGCGCATCAACGTCTTCGTGCAGGCCGATCAGGCCACGGTCGCACTCGACCTGTCGGGCGAAAGCCTGCACCGGCGCGGCTACCGGGTGAGCAGCGTTCTCGCGCCGCTCAAGGAAAACCTGGCCGCCGGCATCCTGGTGCGCGCCGGCTGGCCGGCGGTGGCCGGCGCCGGCGGCGCGCTGGTCGATCTCATGTGCGGTTCCGGCACGCTGCCGATCGAGGCGGCGCTGATCGCCGCCGACAGCGCCCCGGGTCTCGGCCGTACCTATTATGGTTTCCTGCGCTGGCGCGGCCATGACGCGGCCGTCTGGGAGCAGTTGCTGGTTGAGGCGCGCGAGCGGCGCGCGGCCGGCCTGTCGAAGCTGCCGCCGATCCGCGGCTACGACCACGACCCGTCCGCGGTACGCGCAGCGCTCGCCAACGTCGAGGCCGCCGGGCTCACCGGCCACGTGCACATCGAGCGGCGCGCGCTGACCGATTGCCGCGCCGAGCATGTCGAGCACGCCGGGCTGGTGGTCGCCAATCCGCCGTACGGCGAGCGGCTCGGCGAGGAGTCGGAGCTGCCCGACCTTTACCGCACCCTCGGCGACACCCTGCGGCGCTGCTACAGCGGCTGGCGGGCGGCGGTGTTCACCGGCAACCCCGACCTCGGCAAGGTGATGGGCCTGCGCGCGCGCAGGCTGCACACGCTGTGGAACGGCGCGATCGAGTGCAAGCTGCTGCACTTCGAGGTCGAGCCGCAGTGGTTCGTGACCGACAAGAGCCCGGTCGAGCGACTGCTCGCGCGCGCGCCCGAGGCGCTCACGCCCGGCGCGCAGATGTTCGCCAACCGGCTGCGCAAGAACCTCAAGACCCTCGGCAAGTGGGCGCGCGACGAGGACCTGTGCTGCTACCGGCTGTACGACGCCGACATGCCCGAGTACGCGCTCGCCATCGACCTCTACCAGGGTGCCGAGCGCTGGGCGCATGTGCAGGAGTACGCGCCGCCCAAGACCATCGACCCGGCCAGGGCGCGCGAGCGGCTGCGCGAGGCGGTGAGTGCGATCCCGTCGGTGCTGGAGCTGCCGGCGGCCAACATCTATCTCAAGGTGCGCGAGCGCCAGAAGGGCAGTGCCCAGTACGAACGGCTCGACGAGCGCGGCGAGTTCCACGAGGTGCGCGAGGACGGCCTCCGGCTGCTGGTCAATTTCACCGACTACCTCGACACCGGGCTGTTCCTCGATCACCGGCTCACCCGCCGGATGCTGGCCGAACTGGCCAAGGGGCGGCGGTTCCTGAACCTGTTCTGCTACACCGGCGCGGCCACCGTGCACGCCGCCGGGGGCGGTGCCTCGGCCACCACCAGCGTCGACATGTCGCGCACCTACCTCGACTGGGCACGCCGCAACCTGGCGCTCAACGGCTTCGAGGGCGGCCGTCACGAGCTGGTCCAGGCCGATGTGTTCCAGTGGCTCAAGGAGGAGGCCGACCGCCGCTACGGGCTGATCTTCCTCGATCCCCCGACCTTCTCCACCTCCAAGCGCATGCAGGGCACGCTCGACATCCAGCGCGACCATGTGGCCCTGATCGAGGCCGCCGCGCGGTTGCTGGAGCCGGGCGGAATCCTGGTGTTTTCGTGCAATTTCCGCCGTTTCCGCCTCGACCGCGAGGCCCTGGCCGGCTACGTCATCGACGACCTGACCCGGGCCACGATCCCGCGCGATTTCGAACGCGACCCGCGCATCCACCAGTGCTTCCGCCTGACCCGGGCTTAAGCCGGATTGGGCGAACCCGGGCATTTTGTGGAAAAATGGCATCCCAGCTACGGGTAACAGTCGCCATGTCGGAAAACCAGATCAATAACGTCAATGTCCTGTCGCAAGAACTCCTGCCGACGCCGGAGGAGGTCAAGCGCGCACTGCCGCTCACCGAGCGCGCCGAGCGTACCGTACTCGCCGGGCGCGAGGCGGTGCGGCGCATCCTCGATCACCAGGACCACCGGCTGTTCGTGGTAGTCGGGCCGTGCTCGATTCACGATCTCAAGGCGGCGCGCGAATACGCCGGCCGGCTGAAGAAGCTCGCGGACGAAGTCAGCGACACGCTGCTGCTGATCATGCGGGTGTATTTCGAGAAGCCGCGCACCACGGTCGGCTGGAAGGGGTTGATCAACGACCCGTACATGGACGACTCGTTCAATATCGACAAGGGCCTGTACCTGGCGCGCGAACTGCTGCGCGATTTGGCCGAGATGGGCCTGCCGGCCTCGACCGAGGCGCTCGACCCGATCACGCCGCAGTACCTCTCCGACCTGATCACCTGGACGGCGATCGGCGCGCGCACCACCGAGTCGCAGACCCACCGCGAGATGGCGAGCGGGCTGTCGACCCCGGTCGGATTCAAGAACGGCACCGACGGCAGCCTGACGGTCGCGGTCAACGCCCTGCACGCCGCCTCGCGCCCGCACCATTTCCTCGGCATCAACCAGGCCGGCCAGAGCGCGGTGTTTCGCACCCGCGGCAACCGCTATGGGCACGTGGTGCTGCGCGGCGGCGGCGGGCGGCCGAACTACGATTCGGTGTCGGTCGCGCTGTGCGAGAAAGAGCTGGCCGAGGCGCGGCTCGCGCCCAACATCGTGGTCGACTGCAGCCACGGCAATTCCAACAAGGACTACCGGCTGCAGCCGCTGGTGGCCGAGAACTGCGTGAACCAGATCCTCGAAGGCAACCGCTCGATCGTCGGGCTGATGCTGGAGAGCAACCTCGGCGCCGGCAACCAGCCGATCCCGCAGGACCTGGCGCAGCTCAAGTACGGCGTGTCGGTCACCGATGCCTGCATCGACTGGGCGAGCACCGAGAAGCTGCTGCGCGAGGCGCGTCTGCGTCTCAAGGACGTGCTGCCCGGACGCATCGCCAAGCCGCAGAAGGGCGTGGCCTAGGCCGCGGGTCGATGCTCACCGCCGAGATCCTGCGCCAGTACACACCGCTGCACAATCTCACCGACGCCAACCTGGCGCGGCTGGCCAGGCGGCTGCGCGTCGAGGACGCCGCCAGGGGCGCGGTGCTGTGCCGCGAGGGCGACACCGACAACGACGCGCTCTACCTGCTCGAGGGCGGCGTCGAGCTCAGGTCGCAGGCCACCAGCATGGTGCGGTTGCTGCAGGCCGGTACCCCGGACGGGTTCTTTCCGGTCGCGGCCGGCCGGCCGCGCCCGTACACGGCGGTGGCCACCGGCCCGGTGCGGCTGTTCCGGGTCGACAACGCCGCGCTCGATCGCGCAGTGCTGCTCGACGAGGTCTCGACCACCATCACCCGTCTGCGCGGCCCCGACGCCGCCGCGTTCGCCGGCGACAGTGAATGGCTCGAGGAGATGATGGCCAGCCTCGCCTTCCGGCATCTGCCGAAGGAGCGCGTGGCACTGCTGCTGCTCAAGCTCGAGGCGCAGCCGGTCAAGGCCGGCACGGCGGTGGTCCGCCAGGGCGAGACCGGCGACTATTACTATGTGGTGCGCGACGGCCGGTTCGCCGTCGCGCGCAAGGATGCACAGGGCAAGGTGCAGGTGCTGAGCGAACTCAAGCGCGGCGCGGTGTTCGGCGAGGAGGCACTGCTGCTCGACGCGCCGCGCAATGCCAGCATCATCGCGCTCAGCGACGGTCTGCTGCTGCGTCTCGGCCGCGACGAGTTCACGGTCCTGCTCAAGCAGCCGCTCCTGCAGTATGTCGACGCGCGCGAGGCGCAGGCGATGCTCAAGACCGGCGCCGGCCTGCTCGACGTGCGCACCGCGGCCGAGTACCGCCAGGGTTCGCTCGCCGGCAGCAGCAACCTCCCGGTCACCGAGCTGCGCACACGGCTGGCCGAGCTCGATGCCAGCCGCCCCTATGTGCTCATGTGCGGCAACGGCGTCCAGAGCGAGGCGGCCGCATTCCTGCTCATCCAGCGCGGTTTCCGCGTGGCGGTGCTGCGCGGCGGCCTGCGCGGCCTCCAACCGGGCTGAATCCGCCGACCGGTGCACGCAATCCGCGCGCCATTTGATCCGCGTCAACACCGTCTGCCACGCATCCCGGTAACGTCATGGTCGACCGCGCGCGGGGAAGCTATGGCGAAGCCGGTGGGTCGACGAAGACCGGGGCGGGTACTGCTGGCACTGCTGCTGGCGCTGCCGGTGAACGGCCATGGCGAGGATCTCGCCGAGGCGTGGGCGGCCGCGATCGCCGCCGACCGGCGCTTCAGCGCCGTGCGGCACGTCACCGAGTCGGCGCGCGCCAGCGTGTCGGCGGCCGAGGGTGCACGCCTGCCGCGCCTGAGTCTCGAGGGCGGCTACACGGCGCTCGACAACGTGCCCACCAACCGGGTGACGATTGCACCGTTCCCGACGATCGAAGTGCCGCAGTCCGATGACCGCTACTGGTCCTATCAGGCCAGTGTGACGTTGCCGCTGTACACCGGCGGACGCATCAGCCGCGGCATCGATGCGGCCCGCGCCGGTTTCGAGGCCCAGAGCGCCGACGAATCGCGTGCGCTGGCCGATCTCAAGCTCGAAGTGGCGGGTGCCTATCTCGACGTGCTGCGCGCGCAACGCGCGCGCGAGGTTACGGAACGCACGACCGAGAGCCTCGCCTCGCACGCCGCCGATGTGCAGACGCGGTTCGCCAAGGGGCTGGTGGCGCGCAACCAGCTGCTCGCCGCCCAGGTGGCGCTGGCCGACGCACGCCAGCGCACCATCCGCGCCCAGAACCGTCTGGACCTCGCCCAGGCCGCCTACAACCGCCTGCTCGGGCGGCCACTGACCGCGCCGGTCGCGCTCACCGAGCCCGAGCCGCGCCCGCATCAGGAGGACATCGAGACGCTCGCGGCGCGCGCCCTGGAGCGGCGGCCGGAACTGCGGCGCGTCGGCCAGCAGTCCCGGGCGCTGCATCACCAGTCGGCGGCCGAGCGCGCGGCCACGCGCCCGCAGGTGGAGTTCAGTCTCGGTTATCTCTACCAGGAAAACCCGTACGTGGTGGAGGAGGGCATCACCGCGGCGCGCCTCGGCCTGCGCTGGGATCTGTACGATGGCGGAGTCGCGCGCCAGCAGGCGGCCGCCACCGCCGAGCGTGCCACCGCCCTCGCCGAGGAGCGCGCCGACGTCGCGACCCGCATCGGTTTGCAGGTGCGCGAGGCGTGGCTCGATGAGCAGGAGACCGAGAAGCGCCTGCCGGTGGCGCGCGAGGCGGTCGACCAGGCCGAGGAGGGCCTGCGGGTGGCGCGCGCCCGCTATCGTGAGGGGCTCAGCACCAACACCGAGGTGCTGGATGCCGAGACCCAGCGCACGGTGAGTTACGTCAACTACTACGGGGCCGTGTACGACGCGGTGCTCGCCGATCTGCGAGTGCGGCATGCGGTAGGCGAGCTATGAGGTCCAGGCCATGAATGTTCGGCAGTTTCTCGGAAGTCGCCGCCGGCTGCTGGTCGCGGCCGGCGGCGCGTTGCTGCTGGGCATGGGCGTCTGGCAATTGTGGTGGGTGGATGACGAACTGCCGGAGGGCCTGATCCAGGCCAACGGTCGCATCGAGGGCGACCAGGTGATGGTCGCGGCCAAGTTTGGCGGGCGCATCGCACAGCTCGAGGCACGCGAAGGCGACACGGTCAGCGCCGGGCAGGTGCTGGTGCGGCTGGACGACAGCCAGGTGGGCGCGCGGGTCACCCAGGCCCGGGCGGCGGTCACGGCCCTTGAGGCCCAGGTGCGCGCCGCCGCGTCGCGCGAGCAGCAGGCGCGGCGCGATGTCGAGCGCTTCCGCGGGCTCGGCGCCGAGGGCACGGTGTCGGTATACGAGCTCGAGCAGGCCGAACTGGCCTGGAGCGTGGCACGCGACCAGTGGCGGCAGGCCCAGGCCCAGGCGGGTAACGCGCGCGCCGCACTCGCCGAGGCCGAGAGCGTGCTCGCCGATCTCACCATCCGCGCGCCGATTGCCGGCACCGTCACCGCGCGCATGGCCGACCTCGGTGAAGTGGTCGGCGCCGGAACGCCGCTGCTCACCGTCGTCGACCTCGACCGGCTGTATCTCAAGGTATACGTGCCGGAGATCGAGATTGGCCGGTTGCGGCTCGGACTGCCGGCGCGCGTGCATATCGATGCGTTTCCGGATCAGCCCTACCCGGCGACCCTGCGCTACATCGCCGCCCAGGCCGAGTTCACACCCAAGGAAGTGCAGACCCGCGACGAGCGCGTGAAGCTGGTGTATGCCATCAGGCTTTACCTTGCCGCCAATCCCGACCATCGGCTCACGCCCGGACTGCCGGCCGATGCCGTGATCCGCTGGAAGGACGAGGCTGCATGGATGCCGCCGCGGCACTGACCCCGGCGGCCGCGCCGGTCATCCGCGTGCGCGGCTTCACCAAGGCCTACGGCCGGCGGCCGGCGGTGCAGGGCGTGGACCTCACCGTCGAGCGCGGCGAGATTTTCGGATTGATCGGTCCCGATGGTGCCGGCAAGAGCAGCCTGATGAAGGCGCTCGCCGGGGTGCTGGTGCACGACGCCGGGTCGGTCGAGGTGCTTGGCACGCTCATCGACTCCGAGCGCGCCGCCGAGCGCATCAAGGCGCGCCTCGGTTTCATGCCCCAGGGGCTCGGCCTGCACCTGTACCCGGAGCTGTCGGTCGAGGAGAACATCGACTTCTTCGCGCGCCTGCGGCTGGTGCCGGAGGCGGCGCTGGCGGCACGCAAGGCGCGGCTGCTCGCCATCACCCGGCTCGAGCGGTTCCGCGACCGGCCGATGAAACAGCTCTCCGGCGGCATGAAGCAGAAGCTGGGGCTGGCCTGCACGCTCATCCACGAGCCGGAACTGGTGATCCTCGACGAGCCGACCACCGGCGTCGACCCGGTGTCACGCCGCGATTTCTGGCGCATTCTCGCCGAGCTGCTCGGTCGCGGCATGAGCGCGCTGGTGTCGACTGCCTATCTCGACGAGGCCAGCCGCTTCCATCGGCTGGCGCTGGTGCACGACGGGCGGATACTGGCGGCCGGCACGCCCGAGGCGCTGCAGCAGCGTGTCCGCGGGTGCGTGGTGCGGGTGCGCGCCGAGCCGCAGGCCGAGGCGCTGGCACGGCTGCGGCCGGAATTGCCGCTCACCGAGGCGGTCGGGCGGTGGGTGCGTGCGTTCGTGGCCGACGGCGACTGTGCGACGGCCACAGCCCGGGTTCGGTCCGCGCTCGCCGGGCTCACCGTGGCCGAGATCGAGGCCGGCGAGCCGGAGCTCGAGGACGTGTTCATCGAACTGGTGCGTGAGCGCATGGCGGAGCGGCCGCGCCGCGACCCGGTGCCACCGGACGCGCCGGCCGACGCGAGCGCAGTGCGTGCCGCGGGCGGGCTGGCGATCGAGGCGGACGGACTGACCCGCGACTTCGGCACGTTCCGCGCCGTCGACCGCGCCAGCTTCCGGGTGCCGGCCGGCGAGATCTTCGGGCTGCTCGGCGCCAACGGCGCCGGCAAGACCACCGTGATCAAGATGCTGACCGGCATCCTGCCGCCGAGCGCGGGCGCCGGCCATGTCGCCGGCGCCGACATGCGCGGCGCCTCGCGCGATATCAAGCGCCGCATCGGCTATGTCTCGCAGGCCTTCTCGCTCTATGCCGACCTCACCGTGATCGAGAACATCCTGCTGTACGCCGGCATCTACGGGCTCAATGCCGTCGAGTCGCGCCGCCGGGCCGCGTGGGTGCTGGAGCTGGGGGCGCTCGCCGGCCACGAGCGCGATCTGGTGGCGGCGCTGCCGATGGGCCTGCGCCAGCGGCTGGCGCTCGGCTGTGCGCTGCTGCACCGCCCGCAGGTACTGTTCCTCGACGAGCCGACCTCGGGCGTCGATCCGATCGGGCGGCGACGCTTCTGGGACATCCTGTTCGCGCTGTCGCGCCGCGACGGGGTGGCGATCCTCGTGACCACGCACTACATGAGCGAGGCCGAGCACTGCGACCACCTCGCGCTCATGCATGCCGGGCGCATCATCGCCGATGCCGCGCCGCAGGAGCTGAAGCGCGCGGTCGAGGCCGAGGCCGGGCGGGTGCTGGCCTTCACCAGCGACCACCCGGCGCAGGCGATGGAGCGGCTGGCGGGTGCCGGCCTGCGCGACACCGCGCTGTTCGGGCGGCGCGTGCACCTGCTGTCGCGCGCGCCGGAGGCCGACGCCGCGCGCGTGACCCGGCTGCTCGGCGACGCCGGCCTCCTGCGCGGCGCGATCGAGTCGCGCGCGCCGACACTCGAAGACGTGTTCGTCTACCGCATCGGCGCCCTCGAGCGGCAGGAGCGGGAGGCGCGGACATGAATCTGCGACGGGTGTGGGCGGTGGCGCACAAGGAGTGGCGCGAGATCGTGCGCGACCGGGTGTATTTCCTGCTGGCGTTCATTCTGCCGCCGGTGCTGATGCTGGTGTTCGGCTATGGCGTGACCCAGGAGGTCGAGAACGTCCCGTTTGCGCTCATCGACGAGGACCGCAGCGCCCTGAGCCGCGACTACGCACACCACTACATCTCCTCGCGCTACTTCGACTATCGCGGCCAGCTGACGGGGCTGCGGGACGCCGACCGGCTGCTGGCTGAAGGTCGCATTGTCGTGGTGCTGGTGATCCCGGCGCGCTTCGGGGAGGAGCTCACCGCCGGGCGGCGGGTGGTGATCCAGATCCTGATCGACGGGACGTTCACCGCCCGTGGCCGCACCGTGCTCGGTTATGTCGAGTCGATCAACGCCGCCGCCGCGGGCGACCTGCAGGCGCGGGCGGTCATGCGCCGGCTCGGCATCGGGCCGGCACAGGCCGAGGTCCTGCTGCA
>Ga0115026_10000113_pt1 | contig 16301 bp, 16 predicted proteins | sample Mud_0915_D1_FD_83878 | JGI IMG/M metagenome (GOLD analysis project Ga0115026, IMG submission 83878) | Wetland microbial communities from Old Woman Creek Reserve in Ohio, USA - Mud_0915_D1 | ecosystem: Environmental > Aquatic > Freshwater > Wetlands > Sediment ...
GAACTACAAGAACAGCCCCTGAATCATAGAGAAGATTCCTGACCTCATTGGCTCCCAACTGCGCGTCCATGGGAACGGCAATCCCTCCTGCCATGAGAACAGCCAGGTATGATGCGCACCACTCATGTCTGTTTTCGAGAATAATGGCGATCCTGTCGCCCTTCCCTACTCCCGTGTGTATCAGATGAGATGCGATACTCCTTGTCTTTCCGAGAAACTCTCCATAGGTCATTGTCCGCCAGGACTGGTCGAAGTAGTTGAATGCGGTGTTGTCCGGGTATTTTCTCGCAGCGTTAAGAAATAAGCTGATAATTGTGTTATTCGTCATATTTTTCCCAATAAAGTTCACCGCATTCCCTGACAGAGGCGAACAGGAGAAGAATTTTTGCACGGCACCTTATGAGAAAACCGTTTTGAGAGATCTGAGGACAAGCGCTGCCATTTAAGGGTTGTCGATATGCCATAGTAATATTTCGATTATAAGAATTCTGAAAATATCCGCTCTTGGTCTTGGACGTTTAACCTTCTGCCTCTCTTATCTCCTCTATCGCCTCCCTTACGATCTCTCGTACTCCGGGATTGTCATCATCTGCTGCCTCCACCAGGAACGGTAGGACCTCCCGCTGTCCTATGATACCGAGGAGATATGCAGCGTCACCCCTTATGGTCGGATTCTCATTCCTGAGGAGGTCAGCGATTCCTGGAATCGCCCCTGCAATGGCATTGCGGTCTTCCTTTGCGAGTGTCTCAACGAGGGCAGAAATGCCGAGCCTCACCCGCATGCGCTCATCAGTCATTAACTCACCAATCAATGGATAGAGACTCTTGTCATGCTTGAACATGTCGATGATATTTTCGAGAAAACCCTTCTCCATATAGTCAGCGATCATGGTATTGATGTCAAAATCATCGGGCATGTGAGGGTATAATACCATAAGACTTTAGTGTATAATACGCTTACATGGGCTTCTGGAGCACGATACAAAGAGATTTCAAGGCTGTCTTCAGAAACGACCCCGCTGCAAGGAATGGTCTCGAAGTGGTCCTCGCTTATCCCGGGTTTCACGCAATAGTGCTCCACAGAATTAACCATTTCCTCTGGGACCTGGGGATACCGGTAATCCCCCGGCTGCTTTCGCATCTGTCGAGATTCCTTACCGGAATCGAGATTCATCCTGCAGCAAGGATAGGGCCCGGTCTTTTCATCGATCACGGAATGGGTGTGGTCATCGGAGAGACCTCCGAAGTAGGGGAAGACTGCCTGTTGTATCAGGGCGTTACCCTGGGAGGCACAGGAAAAGAAAAGGGGAAGCGCCACCCGACCCTCGGGAATAATGTGGTGGTGGGCACAGGTGCGAAGATACTGGGTGCAATCACAATAGGAAATCATGCTAAGATAGGTGCCAATGCTGTAGTCCTTGATTCCGTACCCGAATACTCCATCGTGGTGGGGGTACCCGGAAAGGTGATAAAGAAAAAGGTCCTCCGGATGGTGGACGAAGGTCCGGTCGAAAGTCTTGCCCGTGTGCACATGCCCGATCCGGTGGAAGAGAAATTCAGGGAAATGGAAAAGTATGTGGCTGAACTGCAAAAAAGAATTGAGCAGCTTGAAGGGAAGGGAGAAATGATGCGGGTTTATAACACACTCACCGGGAAGAAGGAAGATTTCATTCCCCTTACCCCTGGGAGGGTCGGGATCTATGCATGCGGGGTCACTGTGTATGACCTCTGCCATATCGGGCATGCCAGGAGCGCCATCGTGTTTGACGTCATGAGGAGATACCTCGCCTTCAGGGGTCTTCAGACCAAATACATCAGAAACTTCACTGACATCGACGACAAGATCATCAACAGGGCAAAACAGGAAGGTATTTCATGGGATGCAGTGGCAAGAAAGTATACCGAGGAATATTACAGAGACATGGACCGCCTGGGTGTGGGAAGGGCCGATGTTGAGCCCAAAGCCACAGAGCATATGGAGGAGATCATCAGCATCGTGAACGGACTCATCGAACGGGGATTTGCCTATATGGTTGACGGAGACGTGTACTTCGAGGTGAAGAAATTCACCGGCTACGGAAAGCTCTCAAAAAGGGACACTGAAGATATGCTCGCAGGTGCCAGGGTCGAGGTGGATGAGCGGAAGAGAAATCCCATGGACTTTGCCCTCTGGAAATCATCAAAGGAAGGCGAACCTTCGTGGAACAGCCCATGGGGACCGGGAAGACCTGGATGGCATATTGAATGCACTGCCATGTCCATAAAGCACCTCGGCGAAAGCTTCGATATTCACGGTGGAGGAGCGGACCTTATCTTTCCTCACCACGAAAACGAACTGGCCCAGTCAGAGGCGTATACCGGAAAGCCGTTTGTAAGATACTGGATACACAACGGCTTCATCACCATTGACCGGGAGAAAATGTCCAAATCTTTGGGCAACTTCTTCACCATAAGGGAAATCCTTGACAAGTTTGACGCGGAGGTCGTGCGTTTTTTCCTCCTCTCCACTCATTACAGGAGCCCGATCGAATTCTCTGACGAGCTGTTAAGAGAGGCTGAGGTCTCCATTGACCGGTACTACACCACCGCGACCCGGATAGAGGATTTTCTTAAAGGGGGAGCGGGTGCTCAGAAACCATCTGCCGGGGACAATGCGCTGGAAGAAACCCTTGCCGCCTTCATGAACAGGTTCAGGGAAGCAATGGATGACGATTTCAATACTGCGCAGGCACTGGGTCATATTTTTGAGGTGATTAGGGAGGTCAATAAGTTTCTGGACAACCATCCTGTCGGCCAAAAAGCCAATGAATTGATGCTCAGGGCAAGGGACCTTTTAACCCAGGCGGGCAATGTGCTGAACATCTTCAGCAGGACACCCGAAGAATGGTACGATGCGCTGATGCTGACCAAGAGGATTCCCTACACAAAGACGGATATTCTCCAGAAGATTCAGCAAAGGAAGGACGCAAGACAGAGGAAAGATTGGGCTGCTGCTGATGCCATAAGAAAGGAACTGGAAGAACAGGGAATAATCCTTGAGGACAAGAAGGACGGCTCCACCTGGAAGGTGCGGGTAAGCAGGTAACTGCAGGAGGTCTTCGAGTCTCTCTGTCTCTGCTGGCAAAAGACAGGTCGCCGCAACATTTAACCCTTGCATGTCCTGGTGTGCCACAGCATTCAGGAGCGCGTTCAGAACAGTAGAGATGCAGGGGGTAAAAGAAGATTACGACCTGGAAGCTATCTCCGCCAGCTTGCCCTTCTCCTTCATCTGCTCCATAAGGACCTCTTTCATGAGAAGGCATGCCTCGATGACCTTACGGTTTGAGACGCTGTAATACATATTGATGCCCTCACGACGAAATTTTAGTATCCCCTTATGTCTCATGACCGCAAGGTGTTGGGAAACATTTGCCTTGGGCACCCCCAGGATCTCGACAAGCTCACTCACCGTCTTCTCGCCCTCTTTAAGGGCATTCAGTATCTCGATCCTCTTGGGGCTTGCAAGGGTCTTGCAGACGTCGGATTGCAATTCATAAAGAGTCCTGTCTTTTCTCATTTGCCTATTCTATTCATTTTGGGTCCAAAGGTCAAGCCCTCTTCTTGGAGAAGTCTTCTTGACATTTGTAAGAGAATTTAGATATTTTTAATGGTCAGCGCAACAGGTGCCGAAAGGCCTAACAGGGAATCCCGTAAGAATCGGGAGCGGTCCCGCCGCTGTAAACGGGTACGAAAACCACACACGCCACTGTCCCGATAAATCGGGACGGGAAGGCCGGTGAGTAGGACGATCCGTGAGCCAGAAGACCTGCCTGTGGATGATAGCTCATAGCTCTTGGCTCATAGGTTTTCAGCTTCATACACCATGGGCAATGAGCCAATGACTATGAACGAAATGCCTTCCCGTGGAGGAAGAGGGGTTCCCGAAAAGTCAGGGGACATTTCGGGATACCGGTTGGGGATGAAGTGAAACAGGGTGCAATCCTCTCGCCGCAGGCGAGGGGATTTTTTATTTTGTATTGTGTCCAGGGTAAATGAAATGAAAAATATCCTTTTATGCTTAACGCTCATTGTCACCTGTTCGTTTTCCTCCTTTGCCCATGCAGGGGAAACACCCCAGCGAATCATTTCCCTTGCCCCCAATATGACAGAGATACTCTTTGCCCTTGGTCTTGGCAACAGGATCGTGGGGGTTACAAGCTTCTGCGATTACCCGGCCGAGGCAAAGAAAAAGCCAAAGGTCGGTGGTATGTCCAACCCGTCATTGGAGGCTGTCATCTCACTGAAACCTGATGTGGTGGTCATGACCATTGACGGAAACCCCAGGGAATTTGAGGAGAGACTGCGTTCCCTCGGGATCAAGACCTATGTGTTCAGAGCGAGCAGACTTCGGGAATTGCCTAAGGGCGCCAGGGACTTGGGAAAGGCATTGGGCGTGCAGGAAGAGGCGGAAACGTTTGCGAGGGAGTTCGAGGCAGCGGTAAAGAGGGTTGAAGCCGGGGAGCGGGTGACCGGTACTCATACGCTCTCAGCAAGGGGAAGAACGCTTTTCATCGTGTGGCCGGAACCCCTGATCGCTGCGGGTCCGGGCACGGTCATCGATGACGCGCTGACACTCATCGGCCTCGACAACATCGCATCGGATTTACGGGTGTCATATCCAAAATATTCCATCGAAGAGATCATCCGCAGGGCGCCAGAGGTAATCATTATCGGGAGGGGAATGGACCATAAAGACATAGAAAAAATCTCGGCAGGCCTTCTGAAGAGGCTGCATTCTGTCCCTGCAGTAAAAAATAAACGCGTCTTTTATGTCAGCGATGACCTCTACCGGCTCGGTCCCAGGACCGTGAGGGGTATTGAGGAGATTTCAGGATTGGTGGTCAGGTAATATGAGAATAAGGATGTTCCTCATCATTGCACTCTTTTTTTTAGTCCTTGTGCTCACCCTTTTCCTTGGACCTACGGTGATAAGCCCTTTTGCCGTTGATGCCACGTCGAGGGAGATCCTCTTTTCCATCAGGGCGCCCCGGGTCGTGGTTGCGGCACTTATGGGAATGGCGCTCGGGGCTTCGGGGGCAGTATTGCAGGGAATACTCAGAAACCCCCTCGCAGACCCCTACATCCTCGGCATATCAAGCGGTGCGTCGCTCTCGGCAGCCCTCGGCATTCTGGGCGGCCTGACCTTTATGGGTGAGTTTACAATACCCGTTCTTGCCTTTATCGGAGCGATCGTTACAGGAAGCATTGTAGGCATAATGGGCTGGAAAAGGGGAGGACTCTGGCCTGAAAGGCTCCTCCTCGCGGGTGTGGGACTAAGTTTCCTCTTTTCGTCCCTTCTGATGCTCATCATGAGCATATCGTCGGATGAAGGGATACGCAAGGCGATCCTCTGGATATTCGGAGACCTCTCCATGTCTGAGTGGTCCAGGGTGCCCTACGGACTCGCCTTTGTACTTGCCGGGATCATCCTGTCAGGCACAAAGGCAAAGGCACTGAATGCCCTGATCCTGGGCGATGAATTTGCCCACAGCCTCGGGTTTACCCCCCACCGGGAGCGGTTTATCCTCTTTGTTGCGGTCGGTCTCCTGACCGCCGCATCCGTGTCGCTTGGGGGAATGATAGGCTTTATAGGACTCCTCGTTCCCCATATAATCAGATTCTTCATGGGGTCTGACGGGAGGGTTCTTATCCCGGCTTCCGCACTCGTGGGGGGCGTGCTCCTGTGCGTCGCTGATGTCATCAGCAGGTCCGTGCTTCCTCCCATGGAACTCCCTGCAGGCATCATCACCGCCCTTATCGGATCACCCTATTTTCTCTATTTGCTCAGGAGGAAGAATGTCCTCGGCGTCTAACCATACGATACTCCATCTTCAAGGGATTTCCTTTTCCTACGGGGAACCCGCGCCCTTCATCCGCAATATTTCCTTCTCTGTACGCGAAGGAGAATTTATAGGGCTCCTTGGTGCAAACGGTTCCGGAAAATCTACGATTCTGAAACTGGCGAGCGGGATCCTCAAACCCGCTTCGGGAGAGCTTACGCTTTGGGGGAAGCCTATCCATACATATAAGAACAAGGACCGCGCAAAATTGATCTGCTATCTTCCGCAGACCCTCGATATCACCGTCCCGTTCACAGTGCGTGAGCTGGTGAGCATGGGCCTTTATCCTTATGATATCCCTCCCTCGATGACTGCAGAGGAGGCGCTTGAAATGGTCGGCCTCGGGGAAAAGGCGGATGCGCATCTTTCCGACCTGAGCGGGGGTGAACGGAGACGCACATTCATCGCCATGACCCTGGTGCAGGGCGCAGGCCTCCTCCTGCTCGATGAACCGCTTGCAAACCTCGATATCCGATACCAGATAGAACTGATCCGCCTTCTCAGACGGCTGAGAGAAGAAAGAAACATCTCCGTAGTCATGGCGCTTCATGATATCAACATCGCGCTTCAGTTTGAGAAGGTGATGCTCATCAAGAATGGCTCGATACTCGGTGAGGGAGACTCAGAGGCGGTTCTCACGGATGCCATGCTCAAAGAGTCCTTTGACGTGGATATTGAGGTAAGACGGTCTGCCGACGGCAGGGCGCACATCACGTATGAAAACAATTTTTAAGGAGGGCAGAAGGGGATGCCTGTGAAGAAGAAAGTTGTCTTTATTACCGGGGGCGCACGGAGCGGAAAAAGCCGGTTCGCACTTGAAGGGGCTTTGCGGATTTCAGGCAAGAAGGCATTCATCGCCACAGCAGAAGCGAGTGATGACGAGATGAGAGAGAGGGTCAATAGACATAAGCAGGACCGCGGGGAAGGATGGGAGACTTACGAAGAGCCATTAAAGATCGTGGATGTCCTTGGGGGGATGGAAGGGCGTTACGGGGTGGTTGTGATAGATTGTCTCACTCTTTGGCTCGCAAATGTAATGCAGTCTGCCTTGGATGTAGATGCGGAAATTGAACAGCTCATCTCGTCATTGGCGAGGCCGAGTCTCCCCAGTGTATTCATCGTTTCTAATGAAGTGGGAATGGGGATCGTCCCCGAAAATGAGCTCGCAAGGAGATTCAGGGATATGGCGGGAAGATTGAATCAGAGGGTTGCCGGGGCGGCTGATGAGGTGTATGTGACCTTATCGGGTATACCGCTAAAAATAAAATGATAAATGATAAAGGAGAGGCTATGCTTCTTGAGAGATTAAGAGAAATCAGACCCGTCAGGGCTGACTTTGCAGAGATGGCGCAGGAACACCTCGACCACCTCACGAAACCGAAGGGAAGTCTCGGCAGACTCGAAGAGTTTGCGAGAAGACTGGTTGCGATAACGGAAAATAAGAACCCGGTATTGGATAAGAAGGTAATTTTTACCTTTGCGGGTGACCATGGGGTTGCCGAGGAAGGGGTTTCTGCTTACCCTAAGGAAGTTACTCCCCAAATGGTCTTGAATTTCCTGAAAGGCGGGGCAGCGATAAATGTCCTTGCCCGGCATGCCGGCTCCGAGGTCGTGGTAGTCGACATCGGGGTCGATTTTGATTTTGGAACTATTGAGAGACTGGTCTCCCGGAAAATTGTACGGGGCACGAACAACATGCGTAAAGGTCCTGCAATGACAAGGCGTGAGGCTGAAAAATGCTTAGAGGTGGGGATAGAGCTTTCAGAGGTCTTTGCAAAGAAAGGGTACAAAATCTTTGCGACTGGTGAAATGGGGATAGCGAACACAACCCCTTCTGCTGCCATCGCAGCAGTCCTGACCGGCAGGGCGGCTTCAGAGGTGACCGGGAGAGGCACCGGAATCGCCGACGATGTCCTGAAAAACAAGATCAGGGTAATAGAGGATTCCATTGCATTAAACAATCCTGACCCGGGAGACCCCGTCGATGTCCTCGCAAAGATCGGAGGCGCTGAAATCGGAGGGATTGCGGGGTTAATTATCGGTGCAGCTGCACAGAGGGTCCCTGTGATCGTTGACGGGTTCATCTCCACTGCCGGAGCCCTGATCGCATACTGCCTCGAACCGCTCACAAAAGAGTATATGTTCGCCGCCCACAACTCTGTAGAGATCGGACACCTCGTCATGCTCGAGAAATTGGGGTTAAGGCCCATCCTCGACCTTGACATGAGATTGGGTGAAGGTACCGGGGCTGCACTCGCAATGCTTATGATCGAGGCTGGACTCAAGATATACCGGGAGATGGCGACCTTTGGTGACGCAGGGGTTTCGACAGAGAAGGCGAGGTAAATGAAGCCATTGATCCTCGCCTTCCAGTTCCTTACCATCATACCGTTAAAGGTGAGCGAAGGCGTCTCTGAGAGAGATCTTTCCCGGTCAGCGGTCTTTTTCCCTGTGGTCGGCGCATTTCAGGGCCTACTCGCTGTCGTCATTGCGCGGTTATCCTTGACGGTATTTTCCGGGGATGCCGCGAGCGCCCTGGCAATTACAGCGCTGGTACTCTGCAACGGGGGGTTCCACCTTGACGGGCTTGCAGACACATTCGATGCACTGGCAGTGAAATCACACGGGGATGAACGGATTGACAGGGAAAGGCGGCTCGCCGTAATGAAGGACAGCACTACCGGGGCGATTGGGGTCGTTTCCATCGTACTTGCCATCCTTTTGAAATTCGTTTTCATGCGTGAGCTCCTCACAAAAGCTTCAGTCGACACTGCCTTGTCTTTCCTGTTCCTTATGCCGGTATTTTCGAAGTGGGTCATGATCCCTTCCCTTTATATCGGGACATCCGCCCGTCAGGACGGACTGGGAAAGGCGTTTATGGACTCCGTCACAATGAGTACAGTTGCATACTCATCGCTTTCCTTGCTCCTGTTCTGCGTCATGGCCGCTTCACTGCACCTCTATAAGATATTCGGCACAGGCACTCTCGCACTCTTTCTTTCTCTCTGTGCAATATTCTCTGTCTTCAGTTTCATAACGATACGGTTATGCACGAAACGGTTCGGCGGACTTACCGGGGACGTATTCGGCGCCATCAATGAGATATCGGAAATACTTTTTTTATTTGTGGTAGTGCTATGGTTACAACACTCTATTTAGTTAGACACGGCGAGACAGAGGGAAGCGGGGCGAAACGCTATCTCGGGAGCATTGATGTCCCCCTTTCGGAAAAAGGCATTCAACAGATTAGAGACGTGTCCGCTTTTATCCGGGAGCATCTGAAGACCGTGGGCGCTGTACAACATGCGAGCTACTTAAGGGAGGTCCATCGCGGTCCTCATGCCGACACGAACTCCGGTAAGAAGGAAGGAACACTTCAGGCAGTGTATTCCTCCAATCTCAGCAGGGCGATAACAAGCGGGCAGATAGTCGCCGAACCTTATGCACTAAGGGCCGCTGTCATTCCAGAGATCAGGGAGAGGAGCTTCGGGATATGGGAGGGAATGACCTTTTCGGAAATAAAGGAAGCATATCCTTCTGAATTTGAATCATGGGCCGGAAACCCCCTGAAATACAGCCCTCCAGGAGGAGAGAACACCATGGAGGTGCACGAGAGGGTCATCCGGGCATTGGACTTGGTTTTAAGAAACCACGGGGGAGGCAACATCGCTATCGTCGCGCATGGGGGGGTAAACAGGATCATTCTCTGTCACCTCCTCGGAATTCCCCTGGAGAATATCTTCAGGATTGAGCAGAATCACGGAGCAGTGAACATTATAGAGTTCTGGGAGAAATATCCTGTAGTAAAACTGATGAACGGAGTGATGCATAGGTAATGCGCTGCCGCACCGATGAATGTCCGGAACATGGCGCAGACAGAAGGAAGGCATTGCAAAGATTGCACGACTGTCTTTGGCAGTCCCGCACAGGCAGGGAAGGGGAATCCCGTGAGAGCCGGGAGCTGCCCCGCAACTGTAAAGGGAACGAACGCCGCAAAGCCACTGCCCGCTTCATGCGGATGGGAAGGCCGGCGAATAGGTTGCATCCAGCTGCAGATTGCTTGGATGCTGTTTCGCCCTGAGTCAGGAAACCCTCGCTGCCTGAAGACGAATACCCTTCGAGGGAAGAGGAGATTCTTATGAAGAGGGAAAAAGGAAAAAGATCTTTTAAAGGGAGAGTATTGATGTTTTTGATTCTGATGTTTTTAGTTTTTCCGGTCAGACAGGGAAAGACTGAAGAGAAAATAAACATCGGGGAAGTGGTTGTTACTGCAACGCGGTACGAAGAAAAGGTAGCCGATGTCCCTGCCAATGTCTCGGTCATCACCCGGAAAGACATTGAGAACTCGACCGCACAGAATATCCCCGAACTCCTGAGGACCGAAGTTGGAGTCCTGGTCAATGACATTACCGGTAACGGCAGGTCCTTTACTGTGGACTTGCGCGGCTTTGGGGAGACATCGGCGTTAAACACGTTGGTGCTTGTTGATGGCAGGCGTATTAATCAAGCCGACCTGAGTGGTGTGGACTGGATGGATATTCCTCTTGACAGGGTAAGCAGGATCGAGATCATAAGAGGAGCCCGGGGAAGCGTTTTATATGGTGACAACGCAACAGAGGGGGTCATCAATATTATTACAAAAGAAGGCACCGGAGGATTTAAGGGGGGAGCGAATCTTGCTGCAGGCAGTCTCGGCACCTTAAAGGCGGATGCTTATTTGAGCGGCGGCGTTAAGGACTTCTCTTTTTATCTGTCGGGAAATTACTTCAAGTCTGATGGCTACAGAGACAACAGCAAAACCGAATCCAAGGACCTGGGAGCAAATGCCACCTACTATGTGAAGGACTTTATGAAAATAGATTTCAGCACCGGATATCACGATGACCATACCGGGCTTCCGGGGGCGCTCAAAGAAAGTGATCTTGCCGCCGGGGCATCAAGGACCGATACCAAATTCCCCAATGATTTTGCAGACACGAAGGACTATTATGTCAAGATCACACCTGAGATCTATTTCTTAGGTGACAACATTTTCAGAATTGACACATCGTACAGGAAGAGAGACTTTTCTTCATTCAATTCCGGAGACTTCGGGGATTTTCTTGGTAACAGCAAGGTCAAGACCGGTATGCTATCGCCGCAGGTGATTCTCAAACAAAACTTTGATACAATCAAAAATATCCTTACCGTCGGCGCTGACTATCAGAAGGTTGACGATGATATCGTAAACGATTCCCTTTTCTTCGGAACACATTCTCTGGGGGTGTTCAATCTGAAAAAGGAGGATTTCGGGTATTACGCGCATGATGAAATCAGCATCGCCGACAGCCTGCGTATTTCCGGCGGATATAGACACGACAGGGCGAGATTCAGCTTTACACCGAGCGAGCCGGGCAGCACTTCCCTGTCGATTGATGCCTTCACTGCAGGTCTGAATTATGTCTTTTCCAATAAATCTTACGCCTATTTCAGCTATTCAAGGGGTTTTCGGTACCCGCTTCTTGACGAGATTTACAGCTTCTTCACTAATACCATCAACACATCCCTTGTTCCACAGACATCCAACAATTACGAAGCAGGCGCGAGGTACTACGTTAGCGATGATATATTCGTACATGCAAACCTCTTCAGACTGGATACGGACAGCGAGATAATCTTTAATCCTGTGACCTTTCAGAACGAAAACCTCGACGGCAACACCCGAAGAGAGGGGGTAGAACTCTCGTTCAGCGCAAAGGCAACCAGTTGGCTCACATTGAATGGGAGCTATTCATTCGTCAATGCGAAGATCAAAGAAGGCACATTCGCAGGAAAGAATGTTCCCGGGGTGCCCAGGAATAAGGCAACCATGAACGTGATCTGTCAAGTGACAAATGAGGCGGCAATCATTCTTAACGGAATCTATGTTGGGGAGAGACCGTTCATCAGTGACTTTCCCAATGCGTTCAGCGACCAGGCAAGTTACTTCATCATGAACGCAAAGTTCACATACAGATGGAAACCCTTTAAGGTGTTTGTAGATATAAACAATCTGACCAACAAGGAATATACTGAATTCGGAGTCATAGGAGGAGTCCCCCTTGAGAAGGCATTTTATCCTTCGCCAAACAGGACCTTCCTTGCAGGGCTTTCAATTGATTTTTGATCAAGAAAATTCATTGATCTTTACATGCGCCCCTTCGCATGTTCCTTCCCCCTTGGAAGGAGAGGAGGTTGAAATGACTTTTCATCCTCCCCTTAATCCCCTCTCCTCGAGGGAGGAAAGGTCCTGGGCAGCTCGCAGCTCGCTGCGGAGTAGTTCACCGGGGAGAAGCCTATGCGTATCTGCATGGAGCTGAGGCAATGGAATTCAAAAACAATATAGTTTTTTCTGTTATTGTTCATGCCTCGATTGCGGTTATGACTTTGGCATTTGCGGGCAGACACGCTGTCCTGTCGGACCTCCCCAAGAACTATATTGCGGTTTCATTACTGGGACTTGCAGATGAGAAGAAGTTTGCGCCCGAAAATAGGACCGGGAATAGTCCGGACAGGCTCAAGAAATCCGAGACGAAACCTCAAAAAGCTTCCCCGGCTGATGGTGACCTGCGGACAGCTTCGCCCAAAAGCGAAAAAAAAATAGCCTCCTCTGAATATGCGATGAATGACCCATCGAGCGAAGAGAATGCATCAAAAGAAGGCAGACATCCTGAAATAGACATTAAACAACCACTTGAGAAAATTTCCGGGCAGGCGGTTTCCCTTCAGGACAGATCTGCAGGATTGAGGGGGAGGCCTGGAGACAATCATCACTTCTCCACCGCAGCGTCATCTGGTGAGACCGCTTCCGGGAACACAACCAGCATAGCCATGATAGATTTGCAGCCTGGAGGCGGGGCAGGGAATAACCAGAGCATTGTCGGCCAGATTAGGGCCTCCATAGAGAGGGCAAAAATATATCCTGCCCTTGCAAGGAAGAGGAGGCAGGAGGGCACAGTGATTGCGGAATTCTCCATTAACGCAAAAGGTCTTCCCCAAAACATTGAAATAATAAGGAGTTCGGGATTCTCTCTCCTGGACTCAGCGACCAGGGATACTATACTCAAGGCCTCGCCTTTTCCGGTGATAAGGGGCACCATAGAAGTGCCCCTCACCTTCATCCTGAAGAAGGAATGAAGCGATGGCATGGCAAGGACAGGATGATTATGGGTTACAATAGATAAAAGAGGATTACCGTGGATTAGCAGAGGAGAGATCGATGCGCAAAGGCTACATACAGGTATACACTGGCAATGGAAAGGGCAAGACTACTGCAGCCCTCGGGCTGGCCTTGCGCGCAGCGGGCGCAGGGCTCAAGGTCTTCATTGTGCAGTTCATTAAGAAGCAGAGATGCAGCGAGCATGCCTCGTTGGCACGATTCCAGGACTCTATAACCCTCCGGCAGTTCGGAAAGGGCTGCATCCTGAAGAGAACGGCGAAGCCCTCTGACCGGAAAGCCGCCCATACCGGTCTCGCTGAGGTGAGAAAGGCGATTACCTCAGGGGACTATGATCTTGTAATTCTTGATGAAGCGAACGTCGCTGTCCATTTACACCTCATTACCCCAGAAGATCTGCTCACTCTTATGGCGGACAAGCCCAGTGGTATGGAACTGGTAATTACAGGCAGATACGCGGATGAAGAGGTGATGGCAGCGGCTGACCTGGTGACAGAGATGAGGGAAATCAAGCACTACCGGAAAAAAGGGGTGAAGGCAAGAACCGGTATCGAGTATTAGCAGTGGCAGAGATCTTTGTAATAGGCATCGGTTACAAACCTTTCGATAAACGGGAAAGGGAGATTGTCCTTAGCGCAGGGTCCATCCTCGCCTCCCAGAGGCTCCTTGATATCTTCACCCGCTATGAAGAGTTCGGAATGGTAAGGGACAGGATAAAAATCATCAACAATGTGGATGAAACCATTGGCTTCATACGATCACAACTCTCCAGTCCTTCCCTCAAGGGACACAGACCAGGGAACATCGTGCTCCTCGCCTCGGGTGATCCCCTTTTCTTCGGTATCGGGAAGAGGGCCATTGAAGAGTTCGGCAAGGAGAGTGTCGAGATACTCCCCGACCTTTCCAGTATCCAGGTGGCATTTGCAAGGATAAAGGAGTCCTGGGATGGCGCGCTCCTCATCAGTCTTCACGGCGGTCCTGATCCGGAAAAGAGGAGAAAGCTGGAGTATGCGCCGGGTGATGTTTCTTCCCTCGTCGCCCGGTATGCAAAGCTTGCTATTCTCACGGACAGGGAAAATACCCCTAAAAACATCGCCAGGGAATTGTTCCGCTCCGGGGTTGCGGGCCATGGCAAATCAGCGATCACCATGTATGTATGCGAAAAGCTCGGATATCCGGACGAAAAAATTACTCAGGGTAATCCCGAGGCGATTTCCTTGATGGATTTTGCTGACCCCAACGTGGTCATCATTATCGCAGGACAATGACTGAATCCAGGAGGTGCATATGCTCGAAGTGATCAGACAGAGAAGGAGTGTGAGGTCCTATCTTAAGAAAGATATCGAAGAGGAAAAAGTGAAGGAGGTCCTGAAGGCCGCCATGTTCTCCCCCACTGCGAGGAACCTCAGGCCCTGGGAATTCATCGTAGTCACCGACACCGAAACAAAGCATCGCCTTTCCCAAGCAACCCCTTATGCCTCCTTCGCCAAAGATGCCCCCCTTGTGCTTGTGATCTGCTACGATACCTCCAAGGCAAGACGCTTTAAGGAAGACTGCTCCCTGTGCGCAGAGAATATCTACCTTGAGGCGACACATCAGGGGCTCGGCACCTGCTTCATACAGATTGCTGAAGGCACTGAAGCGGACAAGGGCAATCCCGAGGATTTTGTGAAACAGGTGCTCAGAATTCCGGAACACTATCGTGTGCAGTGCCTTATGCCCATAGGATACCCTGCCCAACAGCCTTCGCCACACAAGGATGGGGAGTATGAAGAACACAGGATCCATCTTGAGAAATTCTGAATGAAGCTCAGGATAGGGCATCTCTCTACCTTTTACCATACTGCTATTATCCTCATGGCAAAAAACATGCTTACAAAGACCCTCGGTATGGAGGTGGAATGGAGGCTCTTTGGTACAGGCCCTGCTATTGTGAATGCCTTCGAAAACAAGGAACTTGACCTCGCCTACATTGGGTTGCCCCCTGCAGCCATCGGAATCTCCAAAGGGGTGAGGATTGTCTGTATCGCAGGAGGGCATATGGAGGGAACGGTCATTGCAGGGACAAAAGAGTTCACGGGGTTTCCCGAGCAGGAGGACTTACGGAGCATTCTTGGTCAGTTCAGAAGAATGAAGATTGGAGTTCCTGGTAAGGGTTCCATCCACGACGTAATTCTGTCAGAATGCCTTGAGCGATATGAACTCGCAAAAGAGATAACGGTGGTCAACTTCCCCTGGGCAGACGAGGTGACCGAGGCAATGGTAAGGCGAGAGGTCTCGGCTGCTGTGGGAACCCCTGCGCTTGCAGTGGCCATCAGACGCTTTGCTCATGGTAAAATTCTTTTTCCTCCCTCAAAATTGTGGCCCAATAATCCGAGTTACGGCATACTGGTGGACAGAGACTTTCTCGAAAGAGAAAAGGAGACGGCGGAGAGGTTCCTTGTGGTGCATGAAGATGCCACCTCTCTCATAAGGAACAACCCACGTCTCGCTGCACGAATTATCTCTGAGCATGTGGGATTCATTGATGAGGAGTTTGTTCTCGAAACCTTAAAGGTATCTCCAAAATACTGCGCCCAGATCACCGACAGATTCATTGCTTCTACTATGGAATTTGTAAAAGTATTGAAGAAGCTGGGGTACATCGAAAGAGAGATCGCTTCTAATGAGATCTTTGAGACTTCCCTCATCAACACCATTCATCCCGGAAAAGACCACTACGAAGACGGACTCAGCAACGCCGTCTTCTAACCAGTACATATATCTGCCCACTCGAGGCCAACCTTCGGCAGTTGCTTCCCCATGGCCACACTTTCCCCTGTCTCATATATGGTATAGTAGAAAGAAAACGCATTCAAGGAAGGAATGATGTCAGAAAAAGAGAGCCCTTTGCCCAAACCGCCCACCACACCATTTGGAAGAAAGAGGTCTTTTGAAGAAAAGGAGGAAAACGCTCCCCTGATGGCTGACCGTTTGGCTGCGGCCATGGCAGAGGGAAGACTGGATGAATTCATGAAACAGGAGCTGCCTGACAACGAACATGCCAGGACCCTTGCCATGATGATGATGGGGATGAGCGGGATGATGCCACCGCAAGGACTCCCCTCTGTGCAGGAAAATGAGCCCCAGGGACAATCCGTAAGCCCTCCTTCAGAGCCTCCTGAGGAAGTGGTAAAGGCGGCAAAGGAAGGGGACGTGAAGGGACTCATGGAGATCCTCCAGAGAGA
>Ga0115026_10000114_pt1 | contig 16291 bp, 8 predicted proteins | sample Mud_0915_D1_FD_83878 | JGI IMG/M metagenome (GOLD analysis project Ga0115026, IMG submission 83878) | Wetland microbial communities from Old Woman Creek Reserve in Ohio, USA - Mud_0915_D1 | ecosystem: Environmental > Aquatic > Freshwater > Wetlands > Sediment ...
CGGATAAAGCCTTCCAGTATTTGAATGAAGGTCTTTCCATGGCAAAGGAGCTTGGAGATCCTGGTCTCTCGGCAACTATCTTGAATAACTTAGGAAACTTTTTCATTACCCAGAAAAAATACAACGAAGCATTAGGCGCCTATTTGGAAAGTATGACCCTTGCCAAAAATGCTAATAATGCATTACTCGCTACCAGGGCTCTTACCAATGCGGCAATAACGTTTAGGTACAATGAAAAGTATAAGGAATCCAAGGAATATCTTGACAGGGCCATGGACGAAACACGGAAATTAGATCCTTCAAATGACAAAGCCTATGGGTTGATCAACATAGGCCTTACCTACCGCCATCTTCGCCCTTATCTTCCCGAGTATAATGACCTCCGTTCCCTTTCTTCTCAGGCATTTATGGATGCGGTTACCGTAGCAGAAACGATCGGGGACCTTCGGTCCCTCTCTTACGCGTGCGGCTATCTGGGAACACTTTCGGAAGATGAAAAAAAGTATGAGGAAGCTCTGAAGCTCACCCGTCGCGCGACTCTCGTAGCCCAGCAGGTGAATGCACCCGAATCTCTCTACTTATGGCAATGGCAGACAGGACGTTTGTTAAAAGCAATGGGGAAAACCGGAGAGGCCATTTCGGCATTTAGGAACTGTATTTTTACCCTCCAATCGATTCGTCAGGAAATGCCAACGTGCTACGGAACCCCCCAGATATCCTATCGCGAGTCTGTGGAGCCAATTTACTTCGGATTCGTAGACCTGCTTCTTCAAGAGGCAGTCTCAATGCAAAAGCGTGAGCAAGTTGAGCCTTATTTGTTGGAAGCGCGGGAAGCAGTCGAATTACTAAAGGTTGCTGAGTTAAGAGATTATTTTCAAGATGAATGCATGGGTGCTGCCCGATTGAGAATTACGAAGCTTGATATCGTCTCCAAGACGGCTGTCGTCATTTATCCGATTATCCTCTCGGACCGAACAGATTTACTGGTAAGTCTCCCTACTGGTCTCAAGAAATTCTCAATACCGATTGGGGCAGATACCCTCACCCAGGAGATCAGAAAATTTCGTGAAAGATTGGAGAAGCGTACCACCCGGGAATATCTTCCTCACGCTCAAAAACTCTATGACTGGCTGGTCCGCCCGCTCGAGCCGGATTTGGCACTCTCGGCGATAGATACCCTTGTCTTCGTACCCTATGGGTCCCTTCGAACTATCCCTATGGCGGCACTCCACGATGGCAAAGAATTCGTCATCAATAAGTACGCCATTGCCACTACACCGGGGCTTAATTTGACAGACCCTCGCCCTATCAAACGGAAAAACGTAAGAGTCCTTTCCGCCGGGCTCACCGAATCTGTTCAGGGATTCCCTCCTCTTCCAAGCATCTCTGTTGAGCTTGAAGCCCTTCACAATCTCTATGGTGCTAAGGTGCTGCTCAACCAGAATTTTATCAATCCCAAATTGGAAAAAGAGTTGAGGGAGATACCCTTTACCATCATGCATATTGCCTCTCACGCACAATTCGAAGGAGATGTCAAAAAAACATTTCTTCTCACTTTCAATAATAGGCTGACTGTGGATCAACTCGAACAATTTGTAGGGCTTTACAAATTTCGGGAGGATCCCTTGGAATTACTGACGTTAAGTGCTTGTGATACGGCTGCCGGTGATGATCGTGCCGCATTGGGGCTCGCCGGCATTGCCATCAAGGCTGGCGCGAGCAGCGCCTTGGCAACTCTTTGGCATATAAACGATCAGGCGACCTCTGAGCTGGCAGTGGAGTTTTACCGGCAACTCCAAAACCCTACTATTTCAAGAGCGATGGCACTCAAACGTGCCCAACTTAAATTACTCAATGACCGACGCTACGAACATCCGGGTTATTGGTCTCCTTTTCTATTAATTAACAATTGGTTGTAAAACCAATGATTTCTTATGAATCTGGCATCTAAGCTTTTCCAATCTCCACTTGCCATCAGTCTGTTTGTCGGAATGGTCGTATTCCTCTGTGTCATTGGCCTACGAGGTACAGGGAGTCTCGAATCCTTAGAATTAACGGCCTACGATTGGTACATCAGAATGCAACCTGATACTCCCAATGCGGACCCGGCCATCATTCTTATCGAAATCAATGAAAATGATATCCAAAACCAGAAGGGGTGGCCGTTGACAGATGACACGGTAGCTAAAGTACTGGGAACCCTGATCTCCTATCAGCCACGGGCAATTGGTCTTGATCTTTATCGAGACATTTCCGTACCTCCTGGTAGCAAGAAGCTTGAAGCGATTTTGACTAAAAATCCCAATATCATAATCGCTATGAAATTCGGAGGTGATGGAAAGATGGGTATCCCTCCGCCTCCGATTTTGAAAGATACAGATCAGCATGGCTTCAACGACATCATTGTTGACCCAGGGGGGATTGTCCGTCGCGGTTTGCTATTCCTCGATGATACGAAAAATGTCTTTTATTCATTTGCTTTTCGGCTGTCGCTTCTTTATCTACGGACAGAAGGAGTCACGCCTCAACCTGATTCCGTCAACCCAGAACATTTGCGGTTGGGTCCTACAACCATACCGCCTTTTGGGCCAAATGATGGGGGATATATTGGGGCCGATGCACAAGGCTACCAATTTCTACTGAGTTTTAGAAAATCCAAAAACCCTTTTCCATCTTTTTCTCTGACCTCTCTTCTATCCTTAGACATTAATCCTGAGGTAATTAAAGACAAAATAGTTCTTATTGGGACCAAGACGGAAGGTGTAAAAGATTTCTTCTACACGCCTTTTAGCCGTGGACTTCATTCCGATCAACAAATTTCAGGGGTTGAACTGCACGCTCGCATCATTAACGAGTTACTTGCATTTGGACTCCAGGGTAGTTTACCCATGAGAACACTGAGCGACTGGCAGGAATGGGTCTGGATCTTACTATGGAGCGTAACGGGAGGCGCGATGTATGTTGGGGTGCGTTCACCCTGGCATTTTTCACTTTTGACCTTGTGTGGTTTGCTTATCCTCCCCATTACCACTTATTTTTCATTCCTAAATGGGTGGTGGATTCCCTTAGTGCCTCCAGCCATTGCTTGGTTCGTTTCTGCGGCAATCATCACCGCCTATATATCCTATAGGGAAAGAACGGAACGAGCTTCCCTGATGCAACTCTTTTCGAAGCACGTCTCCCCTGAGGTTGCGGAACTCATTTGGAAAGAGCGCGACCAGTTCCTTGTCGGTGGCAGACCCCGCTCCCAGAAGTTAATTTCTACCGTTTTGTTTACCGACCTTGAGGGGTTCACTACTCTATCTGAAAAAATGGATCCCCAAGCACTGATTGACTGGCTTAATACCTATCATGAAGCCATGGCTCAGTTGGTGATGAAGCATGGAGGCATTGTGGATGAATATTCTGGAGACGGTCTCAAGGCTGATTTTGGGGTGCCCGTACCTCGAACGACAGAAGCCGAAATCAGCCAAGACGCCGTGAATGCGGTGAATTGCGCCCTTGCTATGAAGAGAGAAATTAAACGACTTAACGCTTCATGGCAGGAGCGTAATCTTCCAACTGTGAATATGCGTGTTGGTATTTTCACAGGCCCCGTGGTGGCAGGAAGTTTAGGAAGCACACAAAGATTAAAATACACAACCATCGGAAATACGGTTAATATTGCCTCAAGGCTTGAGGGTCTCAGTAAGGATCTCGTTGGGTATGATGTTAAAAATAGCCCTTGCCGCATCCTTATCGGAGAAAGTACGTTAAAATATCTCGGCAACCAGTTCAGTACAAAAAGGGTCGGTGAGGTAACTTTGAAAGGGAAGGCCGAGAAGGTAGACGCCCACTTTTTGATCAGTCGGATGGACCATCCTTCAAATGAGTCCGATCAGGAGGGAAGAGTATGAAAAGAAATCTTCTTATCTTCGGAACGCTGATGGCAGTGACATTGTTAATATCTCCCCTTTCCGCTCTCGCGACAGATGAGGCAGAGGGAAAAACATTGATCGAGGTCCCCAGAGAAAAGAAGGGGATTGTTCCTCAACCGGAAGAACGGAAGGACAAACCAACTTCAAAGGGATTAGAACCTGAGGGCCAAAAATCCGTCACTCCTGTAGGCTTGCCCATTTATCGACCTCCTCTTCGGGGGGCTCCAGGAGGTCGCGTAGGAGGAGGAACCCGTGGAATAGGAGATGAATTCATCACTCTACTTGTGCTTGCTCCCAACCATGTCGGACTGACCGTCCAAGGGCAGCCTACCCTGTATTGGTACCTATCGAAACCGACGAACCTCCCGATTGAAGTGACAATTATTGAAGATCAGGCCATATACCCCCTTCTAGAAAAACAAATCCGCCTTCCTATCCAACCCGGAATAAATTGTATTCGATTAGCAGACTACGGAGTATTCCTCTTGCCGGGCGAATCGTATCGCTGGTTTATCGCAGCCATACCTGCTGCTGATCGCCGGTCAAAAGATATTATTGCTGCTGGATTCATCGAGCGCATCGAGACTCCAGAAGCCCTTCACATGAAACTTTCTCAAACAGACAGGGAAAATATTCCATATATCTATGCAGAATCAGGAATCTGGTACGATACAATCACGGCCATTTCAGATCTCATTGAGGCTAACCCGAATGATATGAATTTACACAAACAGCGAGCGGCTTTATTAGAACAAGTGGGATTGTCAGAAGTGGCCCAATATGAGATGAAACAGGCTGGTGCTAATAGGTAAACATGAGTTTACCTACGTTGATACAAACGGACTTCAGAATTTGATAATAATTAAAGTTTTATGCACCAATAATCAAATCATGGCCGAACCCTCCATAACTGAGTTTCAAAACCAAGACTCATAAACATTCAAATTTGGTTATCTGGACATGGGATGATTAAAATTTATTGGAATTTGGGATTGGGTTATTGGAATTTGGTTGATAGTGAGGTGATTAGACCAGTTTATCAGAATGCTGCAATAAGAAACCTGAAATGAATCCCAGAGTCCTGTAGATTCCACTCCCCAGTAGTATCCACATGTTTCAAAGGGAATCCCCAATAAATTTCGAATTGGGGTCTCCATAAGATGGGATATCTGAATGTGGCGCCCCATCGAAGTCCTAACCCCACACTTCCAATAGTCCTTGGTCTTGGGGTGTGGAATTGGTTATACCAGGCCGTCCCAAAATCCGCAAATTGGCAGAATTCAAGAAAATCTGCCAAGAAATGATTTTTAATCAAAGGGATTCGGCTTTCCAGAGAGGCAATAAACCCATTATCCCTTACAAGTGTGTTTTCTGGATATCCCCGAACACTGTATCGACCTCCAACTGAAAACTGTTCAAGCGGCAGCAAAGGTTTATTGGCTAATTGTAAAGTCATTCGGGCAATGGTTTGAAGATCTAGCCACTTAAAGCGCCTTACCCACTGAGACTGAAGTAACCAGGCAAAAAAACGACTAGAAGGAAGGTCTGTTCCTGGATTCATTGTTGAACCGAGGGCATGGATTCCAAAGCTCAATTGGGAACGTATGGCAAAGACCTGAGCCAGGTCGCGATAGGCATATTCTTGAATGAAACGTAGAGCGGTAATAATAGACTTACCATCTTTTACGCCAGGGTAAAATGAAAACGGTTCACCATCCAAAAAAGTTTTGTTGCGAAGGTATTCCCCCATCAAGGCCAAAGCAAAATCATGGTTGAGCGTTCGATAAAAAGGTTGCCTCAGAGTAATGGAAGCAATATTTGCCTTGCTTTCAATATCTAAATCCTTAAACGGCTCCTCGATGACCTTAAAGTTAAACATCCTATAATGTAATATGAGTGTCGTGTCATAGGCAGTAAAAGGCAAACTATAACTGGTCTCAATTTCCGGGAAAATCCCTGAAGATTGGCCATAAGTGAAACTTAAAACATCCCCAAAACCGGTGAGGTTTTGGTCGAGAAGGGTAATTCGGCCTATCACAGGACCCACGGAAGGGTCGTAGTAGTTATTGCATTCAAGAAACACTTTGAAAGGGTTTTCATCTTGAACCTGAACCTTCAGTACACTCTCTCCACGCACGATATCGGGTCTGAGCTCCGCATTCAGTTTCTGGATGCGTTCATCTTGTTGCAAGAGTTGCAAACGATCCTGAAGGGCATAAATGTTTAAAGGCGGTCCGGCACTGAGGCGAATGCGATTTTGAATATATCCCGAACGAAACCATTTATTCCCTTCTACCTCGATATTCGTTAGCTTTCCCTCAATGATATGGATCGTCATCACACCATCAATGATAGTTTGATCTGGTATCATTGCGCCTGAATTGATATACCCTTTATTAATATAGAAGATCGTCAAGGCAAGCCGTAGTGACTCCAATTCTGCATCTGTCAATTCACGATTCACATAAGGAGCCGTGACCTCCGCTAACGTTTCGTCGGAAAAGACCGTATTGCCAGTTATCTTGATCTCACGGACGAAGACACGGGGTATATGGAAGGGTATCACTTTTTCCTCCGGGGGTTTTGGGACAGGGATTTGAATCGGAGGAGGGAGGGGGGCCAACTCTTTAGGTGGCGGGAAGGGTTCTTCACCTGAACGACCGGTGGGATCGCGTAAGACTCCTTGAGCGTAACTCGAAACGCATATAAAAAAAATGAATAGAAGTCCAAAACATATTAACGCAATACTGCCATACCAGAATGTATTTTTCTTGGAGTCCAAATCGGATTTCCTCGGGAGGTTCATTTCTTATTGTAAATTCCTCCCTCTCTTCTATTTCGAAAGGGGAGAGGAAGGAATTTTTGTCTTGCAACTTAATAAATTGGACTTGGCAGAACAGCGCCCGGTCTAATAGGTAAACCGTCGCGGCCGCTTGTAATAAAACTGCTATATTTCTCTCCACGGATCCTCGCCGCACAACGATCTCTGAGAAGGGTTTCGGCACTTAAAAAATTCCCCTGTAGAGGGGCTAAAGTTCCAGTGATACTGCTGATCGGAGCTTGAATATCTACTGTTCCATCAATCCCCAACTCCGACGAAGCATCGACAACACTCTCAGGCGACGCCAGAAACACATCTGCAATGATTCGGATATTCCCTCCCCTCCCTTCGTAGGCATTCGCAATGATCTGGCTGTCATTTAGGATGACATATTGCGGATCGATGGTGACGTTGCCTCCCGTTGTTTCAGGACCTCCCCCAACACTTGCCGTGATTTTGCTGTCAATCAGGCTGACCATATATCCGGCATTTACATGAATATTTCCTCCGTCAGCTTTTTTGGCTTCTGTAGTGATAGCACTGTTTCTCATCAATAACGAATCTGTGGCGGTAATACTGATATTCCCAGCATCCCCTACCCCTGAACTCTCCGCGGAGATCAGTGTCCCATTGTTCAGTTGAACCTGTCTAGCTTTGAGAGCAATATCGCCACCCTTCGCGTGTTCAGCAGCTGTCATCACAGAACTGTTGTCACTTTGAAAAATACTAGAAGCCTGGATAAAAACATCGCCAGCTTTACCGGCCTTGGCAGAGACCGAGCTTTCAGCCGAGATCAAGGCACCACCGGAGAGTGAGACCTGGTCTGATATCAATTCAATGTTGCCGCCAGTGCCGGGACCGGTTGTTTGGGTGGAGATCAAGCCGTGGTCCGTAAGTTGTAGATTTTTCGATTGGATGGACACATTCCCCGCATTTCCAGTGGCACCCTCCCCCAAGAAAGAGCTATTTGAATCAGCAAGGATCCCTGCACTAGCAAGTTTATCAGCTTCTTTCGCATCTATTCCCTTGCCAACTAAAAATTCTCTAAGCGTTAAATTTATGCCAGAGAGGAGGACATTATTTGCCGTAACTTCGATGTTCCCCCCATTGCCGGGTCCGAAGGTTTGAGTGGAAATTCTAGCACCGTCCAAAACGTTTAAAGTATCGGTTGCGATCCGCACATTCCCGGCGCTTCCACCCATGAGACCCGCTTGGGAACCAATGCCTGAAGGGGATAGGGATTCGTTTCCGAATATATCAGTATAAGGTTGAGGGTGCACGCCGGATGTCAACACGCTATTCGCGGCAATTTCGATTGTGCCGCCATTCCCTGAGCCGAGGGCACTGGATAAAATGTTGGACCCATTCAGCACTTCCACGCTGCCGGCATTTATTCCTATGTTACCCCCACGGCCCGAACCATAGGAAGCAGCGGTGATTGACCCCCTATCCGCTATGAGCAGGCTGTCCGTGGTCAGTCGCAAATCTCCACCGAGTCCTGCATTAGTTGCAGTAGAGATTCCTGTAAAGTCTTTCCCAAAGGGATCGGGAGAACTCTGGGGGCCTATGATCCGTATATCCTTGGCTGTTATATCCAGACGGCCACCATTTCCAGTCCCAAAATTGGACGAGGCATAAATTCCACCCCGATCACTGACTTCTAAGTTCCCGGTCTGGATCGTGATATTTCCGGCGTTGCCGGCGGCATTACTATAGAGGGCAGTACCAATAAAACCTCCATTCGTTATTCGTAAGTTGTCGGACACAATATTAATATTTCCTCCATTACCACTTGCATAAGATCCGATCACTCGAGCATCTATGGACGCATGAATATCAGAAGGACTTAATCGATCGTCCATGACAACACCCGAGATTAATATGTTCTTTGCCGTAACTTCTATATCTGCGCCAGGTCCTGTGCTAGAGAGGACTGTAGAGATACTTCCCCCATCCAGAATCTGTAAGGTACCGGCATTCAGCCGCAATAACCCACCTTTTGATCCATATCCTGTTTGGGCTCCTAAACCAGTAAGACCTGTATTATTAGGAACATTCGGAGCATTCTTCCCGGAGATTAGAACATCGGTAGCGATAACGTCGACAATACCACCTTTCCCACTCCAAAAGCCGTTAGAACTGATAGACCCCGCATCTAATAATTTTAAGGAGTCGGCATGGACCGTGATATTTCCGGCATCGCCGGTATACAGAGCCGCTGTGTTGATGAAGAACCCATTCTTTACGGTTAAATTGTTTGCCGTAATATGGACATTGCCGCCCGGTCCGGGCCCAAAAGCTCGTGAACCTATGTCGCCATAAAATCCACTACTCGCATAAAGACTTTTGGTTGGATCATCATCACCCAGTTGAATGTTGCCAGCGGTGATTTTGATATCTCCTCCACGGCCACTGCTATAACTCGAAGAAGCTATTTCTGAGCCATTCGTGAGAAGCATATCGCCGGTCAGATTTATGTCAATGCCTGTGCCAGGATGATTGACTACACCACGTGTCGCCGTGCTGATGTTCGAATTGTCAAGATGCAACTGCTCCCCATTAATACTGATGGCCCCTCCAGGGTTACCTCTAGCATACAAATTGGTATTCTTAAAAGACAACTGCCCCCCCTCCATATTTATAGTCCCTCCGGGGTAAGGAAAGGAGTTAAGAAAGTAGTTGTAACCGTCGACACCGAAGTATGTGTTCTCAAGATGCAACTGTTCCCCGCTAATACTGAGATTTCCCCCAGGGTTTCCTATGGCATACAAAGTGGTATCCTTAAAAGACAACTGACCTCCTCGGATGATTATGGTTCCTCCTGGGATAGGATTGCCATAGGAGTCGTAGCCATAGGCATAGATCCCTCCTTTCGGCTGTACGACAGTGATATTCCCCAGTGCAGAAAATGAGGTGGTGCTAAAATTGCTCACATTGACTTCCCCTGGCGAGGCGACACTCACAAGGTTAATGTGTCCGCCCGGTGCATATAAATAACCTGTAGAATTGTTCGTGATATTAATATCACCGCCCACGACTGATAAGGTTTTACCCATAGGAACCTGGAGGGAACTCTCCTGTATGGTAATCGGACCCGGAGAATTACTCAAAAACCCGAAGGCTGCGATAGGTGCCGAAGTCAGGGTGCTTTTATCTGATAGGTTGGCATAAAATCTTGCCCCATCAGTAAACCCCAGATAACCCGCTGTACTAACATGTAAGGATCCACTTATATTCAACGAAGCATTCTTTCCAAATAAGACACCATATGGATTGAGCAAATATAAATTTGCACCTGTGATGGTCGAACGAAGAATGCCATCGATGATGGATTGGTGACCTCCAGTAACCCTACCTATGATATTTTCAACCCCAACGGGACCATTAAAGCTTGCCGTATCTCCCATACCCACACTAAAAAGACCAAAGCTTTGAAACTGATTTGCCCCTTTGATCGTGCCCCCATCAATATTATAGATGTTTCCAACTTGATTGATTAAAGTTCCCATAGTCCCATCTGATGTAATGTTTGATGCAGCATGGCAGATGGTTGGTAGAATACCTCGTAGGATGATTCCGCTGATGAGGATTGGAATGATAAATGAAGTAATTAAATATTTAGTGTATCGGTTCATAAACCCCGTCAGAAAGGGCATTCCTGCCTTCGCCGAAACACTTCGTGCAGGCAGGCCTCTGATTCCATCCTCAATCAGGATCTTATGCTTTCTATTTCTACCATCCCCACCATAAATGCTGGAGCTTTCTAACGGGGTAAACATTTTTCCCTCCCATTTTATGGTTCAATGTGGTTAGGGTTTCGTGTCAATAAAAAAGTTATGCCAACGCAACCAATTGATAATAATTACTTTTTTTAACACCTTCCTGGTTTCTAATCGTTTCTGCTAAATAAAAAGGCCGAGCTTACCAAAGGTTCATCCCTCGGCAACTCGGCCATCCCGCCCTTGGCGGGACCCGTCGCTTTCCGCCCCCTCCTCACGAAGGGTTTGGCTTTTTCGAGTGAGCCAATTTTACAAATTTATTTATCAAAAAATCCTATATATGTCAAGCAAACAATCCCTCTTTCGAATATCTTCTGTTAATATTGTACTACCATCGCTTGGTGAAATGATTTTGGACTTTATGGAAAAACTTTTCCACTTTTTAATTTGCAAAAAGGAGGGAATTTTGATTCGTACCAGACCAACTCTTTAATCATGTATTGTTTGGGAAACCCTTCGACCATATTAATTTTGGGCTCCCCTATCCTCTCGACCAAATCTGAAGTCACTCCTACATAGAACGTGCCATTTCTCTTAGTTGCCAGAATGTATAAAGCGGGTTGCTTATTCACTCCGTCTCTCTGGGTTCCGGTGAAAACCGGTATCCAGTCTTTAAGATGGTTCCCGCCTTCCGTCGGGACAACGTCTGGATGCCCCCGTATCAGAAGAGTACGGGGCAGGCTCCTCAAGTCCGGCATGACGGAAAAGGCATATTAATAAACGGACTCCTGCTTATACCTTTCCTTTTTTGATCAGTTCGTTGGCGATAACCGCTTGACCAAGCGCTATACCGCCGTCATTCGGGGGTACTCTGTGCTGGGTATAAACCTTGAATCCACTTTTATCGAGAAGAGTAAAGGTTTTATCAAGAAGCAGCGTATTCTGAAATACGCCACCGCTTAAAGCAACTTTCTCAATACCAGATGCTTTTCTTACTCTGAGGCAGACAGTCAAGATGATTTTTGCCATGGTGTTGTGGAACTTCCCGGCGATGGTTGAAACGCTCACACCCTCTTCAATATCAGTAACCACACCTCTGATGATTGGCTCAAGCATCACCTGAGATCCATTTCCGAATTTCTCCAGGTCATAACTGTAAAATCCTTCCTCATTCTTATCAGCGGCCATCTCAAGCTCTATGGCAGCCTGCCCTTCGTAATAGACCTCTTGCCGGACTCCTACAAGAGCTGAGATAGCATCAAAAAGTCGCCCTGAGCTTGAGGTCAAAGGCGAATTGAGCCCTTTCTCTATCATCTTCCTAATCATTGCCCATTTATTCCTATCAAGAGATTTAACAAAATCTAAGCTAAGGTCATACATGTTGTCTCCATAGACTCTGTCAAGAAGGGAGGCTGCCATCCGCCAAGGTTCCTTGATGGCCTTTTCTCCCCCTGGAAGCGGTAAATATTCCAAATGGGCCACCCTCGCAAATCCGCCATAATCGCAGACCAAGAATTCCCCACCCCAAATTTTTTCATCGGTCCCGTACCCTGTCCCATCAAAGGAAATTCCTATGACTTCCTCGTTCACCCCATTGTCGCACATGCAACTTGCGATATGGGCGTGGTGATGCTGAATGCCTATCTTTGGAATGCCATTTACTGAAAGTGCATACTTGGTCGAAAGGTAATCAGGATGTAAATCATAGGCTATATAAGCAGGCTCTATATTAAACATCCTCTTGAAATGCTCTATCCCTTGTTCAAAGGAAGTAAGAGTCTCAAGGTTCTCGAGGTCACCTATATGATGACTCATAAATGCATAATTGGCTCTGGTCAGGCAAAACGTGTTCTTCAGTTCCGCTCCACATGCCAAAATTTGCCACTCGAATTGGAAAGGCAGAATAAGCGGGAATGGGCAGTAACCCCTCGACCTTCTGACGATCACCTCCTTGCCATGCCACACTCTGCTTACAGAGTCATCGGTTCGAATGTGTATTTCTCTGTCATGAACGAGAAAATAGTCCGGAATGCGGCTTAAGCGCTCAAATGCCTCATCATCTTGGTATACAATGGGTTCCGAGCTGATATTGCCACTTGTCATGACCAGAACCAATCCCGACTCCGCCATCAAGAGGTGATGAAGCGGAGTATAGGGAAGCATTATTCCGTGGTACTGCTGACATGGAGCGACAGACTCCGCTACCGGACAATCTGGTCTCTTTTTCAAAAGCAGGATGGGGCGAATCGTGCTATTTAAAAGTTTTTCTTCTTCATCATTGACGTAGCATAGCGTTTTTGCTGTTTCCACGTCTTTCACCATTAAGGCAAAGGGCTTATGTTCCCGATATTTTCTTGACCTGAGAGTGAGAACCGCATCCTTGTTCATCGCATCACAGGCTAAGTGATAACCACCGAGCCCTTTTATGGCTATGATTTTGCCATCTTTAAGAAACCTACATACTTCTGAAAGGATATCTGGAACGTCTATTTTTCTCCCCTTATCGTCTAATAGAGTGAGTTTTGGACCACACTTGGGGCATGCATTGGGCTGGGCATGAAACCTCCTGTCCCCGGGATCATCATATTCCTTTTGACACATTTCGCACATGATGAAGGGCGCCATGGTGGTAAATTTTCTGTCGTAGGGAATGTCTTTGACGATGGTGAACCTTGGACCGCAGTTGGTGCAATTAATAAAGGGATATCGGTATCTTTGGTCTGATGGATCGAAGAGCTCCTTGAGGCAGTCCTTGCAGGTGGCAATTTCAGGAGAGATGGGTACAAACTTTTCTTCCCGATCGTCACTCTTTCGGATGGTGAATTCTTCATATCCAAACGGCTCCATGTTCTGACTTTTTATCTCAAAAATGACCGCCTGAGATGGAGGCTCAGTTTTTACCTTATGGATGAACTCGTCTATAGTGGAAGCTTCTCCTTCTACCTCAATATTTACTCCTGAGGTGTCATTCAACACGTAACCTTTTAGTTTATACTTTTTGGCCAGGTTATAGATGAAAGGACGAAACCCAACCCCCTGAACAATGCCGGTAATCCAAATCTGTGTTCTTGATTTCATGACTTCTTCAATTTTACTTCAATCTCATCAGCTTACCCGACTTCTTTAATCGGTCAACCTCGCATCCAAGGACCGTGATATTTTTATAATTTAATATACTCTTTCATAAACTTCTTGGCAACAGAGCCGTAGGATAACAAGAAACACAAAATGTATCAGGGTGGTTGACATCGCTGCCTCTACAAGACCTATCCTGTTGATAAGTGTTATAAGGAGGGCGACATTTCATGGACAACCGATCGATTTTACGCGATCCGAAATCGATTGGGAGCGGGAAAACTTTTTCCCACATGGAGGGAAGTATTTTGGGACTTTATGGAATAACTTTTCCACTTTTTAATTTTCAAAAAAGGAGGGAATTTTGAAATGTCTATTAATTACGGGAAGTTATAATTAAAAACAAAAAATGGCATGGGAATTGATACATATAATGAAATTGTGTTTGTTTTAATTCTAAGAAAAAGATTAAAATTGGGAGGGCCATAGCATGTTAGCGTATGAATTTTACTGGCTTGACGAAACAGAAAGCGCCCATTTTGTTGGGATACTACCGGAAAGAAGAAAAAAAGTAGAAAGAATAACTCAGGAGTCCATCCTGAATTGGGGGAAGATGGTGATAGGCCATAGTTCAGGTGTCAAAGATATTTACTTTGTTAAGATAGAATTTTAATTACAGAGACCTAATTCTATGTCACCTTGGCATAACCCCAAGGCAGGCAGAAATGGTTTTCACCTTTTAGCCCATATTATCCATCACCTCTTACACGCAAGGTTCATTTAGAGTGAAGTTAGGAACGGATTTTATAAGGCAGGAAGATGTTAGTCTATAAAGTCTTTTATAAGAATTTTGAGCTCAAGAAAGGTGAGTTTATGGGCATGCTAATAGAAAGAAGAAAAGACTTGAGGGGAAAGACCCAGATCGAATCTGCGATGAGATGGGCAAGACTTGCATTCGGTCGCATGGTGAAAGATGAAAAAACGATCTTCGTCGTTCCCAATGAATTAAAGTTAGCAATCAACACCAAATGGATTGTAGAGAAAGGGATATTTACCAAAGAGGAGATAATGGGTATGGCGAAACTGGTTGATCAAAAGCTAAAATGATAAAATTATTTTTAACCGCAAACACGGCTCCACCGAAGCACCGTGGTACACATTAACTTATTTGCCCTGAACGGAACTTAAGTTGACAGTCGGGGTCCCCTCCCGGATTGTCAGGGCTATTTAGGCCGCAAGCATTTTGTCCAAGTTCTTCTCCTCAAAGTACCTCTTTCCATCTAAGAAGGTCTCCATTGGAGTCCTTCCCTGGCACCGTTTCCCCTGGTGGGTACGACGCGTGTTGTACTCATTCATATACTCATCCAAATCCATTTGCAAGGTCTCAAGATCCGAATAGATCTTCTTACGAAAAGCGACCCTGTAGAACTCATTGAGGATTGTCTGATGAACCCTCTCACAGATCCCATTGGTCTGTGGGCTCTTCGCCTTGGTTTTCGTATGCTCAATGTCATTGAGTTCAAGGTACAGCTCATAAGGATGTCTATCCGGTGCCCCACAGAACTCGGTCCCTCTGTCCGTCAATACCCTTAACACCGGAATCTGCTGCTCCTCAAAGAAAGGTAAAACCCGATCATTAAGCAGATCCGCCGCGGTCACAGGAATCTTGGCCGTATAAACCTTGCCAAACGTCACAGAAGAATAGGTGTCAACGACTGTCTGCTGATAAATCCGTCCTACTCCCTTTAAATAACCCACATAGAACGTATCCTGGCTCAGAAGGTATCCGGGATGCTCCGTCTCGATCTCATCCGGATGAGACTCCCACTCCCTCTTGGCCGCCTCTAACGCCACCAGTTGAGCCTCCCTATAGACAATCCCCTCCTGAGCAGACCTCTCCTCCAAGGCATTTAAACACTTCTTAAACGTCTTTAACCCATGCCGAAGCCAAATGCTTCGAATCCCTCCGGCAGAAACCAAAATCCCCTTCTTTCTCAATTCATTCGCTGCACGAGCCTGACCATAGGCCGGATACTCATAAGCCATCTGAAGAACCGCCTCCTCCACCTCTGGCGCTACTCGGTTCTTAACACATGGCTTCCGACGACTCTTCTCCCTGAGCCCCTCGAGTCCATGCTCTTCATAGGCTTTTCTAATATCATAAAAGTGCTGTCTGGAAACTCCGTGGATCTTACAGGCCTGGGAGATGTTGTGAAGATACTCACCTAACTCTAGCAAACTCTGTTTTCTTCTGATAAGCTTTTCTTGGGTGGTCATATCTCTTACCTCCTTTTTCGATTGTTGCCTACAATCCAGGAGGTATTTGACCACCTTTCTTCCTAAACTGTCAACTCAAGTCAAACCTCTCACAAATAACTCAATGAACTCAATTACCCAATAAAAATAACCGCAGCACTGCAACACAGCTGCACTCATTCTTATCAACTCAATAACTCAATAGCCCAATAACTCAACAAACCCAAGCAACCTATTTATTTCAATTTGTTTAAGGTATTTCTTGCTTCCTCTGAACCTGTAAATTTCGGATCCAATTCAAGAGCTTTTTTTAGCTCCCTCTCTGCATTTTCTTTTTCTCCGTTTTTAAAGTAAGCCATTCCAAGATGGTATAGTATTACAGGGTTATTGGGAATTTTCTCATTGGCCTCCTTCAAATATACAATAGCGCGGCTGAAGACATTCTTCTTATAGTAGACCCACCCAAGGGTATCAGAGATATGGGGATCGTCCGGAAATTGCTC
>Ga0115026_10000116_pt1 | contig 16232 bp, 17 predicted proteins | sample Mud_0915_D1_FD_83878 | JGI IMG/M metagenome (GOLD analysis project Ga0115026, IMG submission 83878) | Wetland microbial communities from Old Woman Creek Reserve in Ohio, USA - Mud_0915_D1 | ecosystem: Environmental > Aquatic > Freshwater > Wetlands > Sediment ...
AAGGTCTTTCAGCTTGAAGAAGTACCGAGCCCGGGTGAGCGGAGGGGTACACCTCCAATCCCAGTAAGCCTCCTTGGCGGCTTGAGCGGCCTTATCCATATCGGAGGCCGTTGAAAAAGGAACCTCCGCGATTTTCTCCCCTGTTGCAGGACACCACACATCGCCGAACTCTTTTGTCTCGGACTCGACCCATTCCCCGTTAATGTAGTTCTTGACCCTTTTCATTTAGATACCCCCTTCATCTTTTCTTATCAGATTCTTTTGAAAGCCAAATCAACTATTTTCACCACCTCTTCCAATTGATCATTGGATATAACTAATGGAGGCTGGATTCTCAACACATTCCCATAAACACCGCCTAATCCGATCAGCAAACCCATCTCACAACAGAAATCTCTGATCCTATTGCCTTCTGAATTGGCAGGCGTCTTTTGATCATCACGCACCAATTCAATCCCCAGCATTAAGCCTTTGCCGCGGATTTCACCCATAAGCTTATGTTTGGCTCTCAGATGCTCAAACTGTTCTTTTAAGAACTCCCCTTTCTCTAGCGATTCGTCTGCTAATTTCTGCTTTTCGAGGAATTCGATGTTAGCCAGTGCTGCTGCGCAGGAAACTGGATTTCCTCCAAATGTAGAAAGATGATCCCCTGGCTTAAAGGAGTCTGCCACTTCCTCCCGTGCGATGAAGGCACTCAATGGAAAACCGTCCGCAATCCCCTTGGCCATTGCCATGATGTCTGGCTCAACCCCATAGTGTTCAATGCCAAACATCTTACCGGTTCTGCAAAATCCTGTCTGGACCTCGTCTATCAGCAAAAGAATCCGGTGTTTCTTCAATATCTTATCAATCTCCCAAAAATAATCATCCGGTGGAGCAATAATCCCTCCTTCACCCAGAATGGGTTCCGCAACAAAACACGCCACGTCCCCGTAAGTATCATATAAAAGAATATCCTCCAAAGCCCTTGCGCATCTTAGATGACATTTCGGGTATTCTAATTCAAAGAAGCACCGATAGCAGTAAGGAGCTGGAAGGAAACTACATCCTGTCATGTATGGTCCCCCTCGTTTCTTCCTCCCGCTAAGTCCAGTAATGCTTAAGGTGGCATAAGACCGGCCATGAAAAGAAGCCTGAAGCGAAATGAATTCCGTTCTCGCAGTAAATTGCTTGGCAAGTCGTAGCGCTCCCTCGATTGCCTCCGCTCCCCCATTGCCAAAAAAACTCTTCTTCAATTTTCCAGGGGTGATCTGAGCCAATTTCTCAGCCAAGTCTGCTGTGGGCTGAGAGTGATAAACATAGGAGCAACAATGAACCAATTTATCCATTTGGGCTTTGGCTGCCTCATTGATTTTCTCATTGCAGTGCCCCGCATTCACAACGGCTATCCCAGAAAAACAGTCAATATATTCCTTTCCGTTGGTATCGGTGACCAGGGCGCCATGGGCTTTTTCGATCACCACGGGTTGGATCTTATCCACCATGCTGGTGTTGACATATTTCTTGTATTTCTCGATCGTGTTCATATCTTTCAACTCCCTCCATCTTAAAGAACGACTCAAAAACATTTAATTCTAACTTTTACATATCAGCATTTCACCCTAAATTTCCAATTTTAAAATACTCTATTTTTTTGGAATCGGTTCGGCATCAACTTCACTCCCGAATGCCTCTCGGAGCGCTCTCTGAAGGTTCAGAAGATCCTCCACCTCTTCTACCTCCACAACCAATTCTCTGTCATCCAAGACCTTTAATGTCCCATATTGATTCACGACGTCAATGATTTTCTTTGGATCAACGGTAATCCACCCTTTCATCCGTCGTACCAACTCGTCTCCATTGAAACTCCTCTCGATCTGGGTCCCTACCCTCCTCTTCTTTGCCTCCCATCCAATGACCGCTGGTTGAAGCACCAGGGGGGTGACAGGGTCGTGCATCGCCGCACATCGAAACCATATCTTTGACCGGATCATGAATTGTCTCCTTTCCTCACTCTTCCTTCACCATTCTCTTTTTTCCCTCTCTTGAATCCGGCTCGTTTAGAAACCGAGCCCGCCATGACTATTTTTCGTATGATGAAAATAACGGCGCTCGCGAATAATGTCAAGCCAAAATCCTGATCGCCTTGACAGTCCGAACTCGGATGGTGTACTCTTCAAAAGAATACTTTAATCTTGAAACAAAATCAGGAGCGGGCGATGGATTTGCTCAAAGCGATTCAGGAGAGAAAAAGCATCAGAGCCTTTAAACCCGACGCTGTCCCGAGGGAGAGGATTGAGGAGATTTTGAGACTAACCATTCAGGCTCCCTCTGCGATCAATCTCCAGCCCTGGGAATGGATTGTCGTCACCGGAGAAGAAAGAGAGAGATTGAGCCGCAGGCTGATCAAGGCATACAAGGAAAAGCAGATTGCCTGCAGTCCTGGAAATGTGAAGCCCATGCCAAAAACTTATGGGAAGAGAGGAGCGAAGACCCTTGCCTTAATGAAACCTTTTTTTGAAGAGATGGGGGTAGATATCAACCAATATACGAACGAGGGAAGTTGTGGTTTTTATGGAGCTCCCGCGGCAATCCTTTTCTGCCTGGATGACTCCTTTCCCAAGGCCCGTATGGTGGATGTCGGCTTGGCCCTGGGCTACTTCGTTCTGACTGCTCATGAATTCGGGCTGGGCACATGTCCCATTGGGTTAATCACTGCTTACGAAGACGAGATCAAAGATCTCCTCAATATTCCAGAAGATAAAAATGTGGTGATCGGAGTGGCGTTAGGATATCCGGATTGGGAAATCCCCGTTAACCGATTTAAAACCACGAGAGACGACCTGAGTAAATTCGTGAGGTGGATAGAATGAAACGAATGGCAACGAACGAGGGGCGGGCGCAATGAATAAGACCTTGAAGAAAATTGGACTTTTTGCAGGCGTCTTAATTATTTTCTTCTTCATCTTATTTGTCATCAATCAAACAGCGCAGGTCGTTCAACTGGCCGAGAAGGTCAGTCCTTCCTTCGGAAACTTTGTTTTCTGGGCATTATTACTGGTTTATGCGATCCTCCTTTTTATTCCGGTATTTTTGTTTTTGAGCTTGCCCAAGTCGCTGGCCCCTCCAAAGAGCGAGGATGCCCCGGAATTTAATGCCTATTTGACCGCCCTGAAGAAGCGTCTCGTTTCAAATTCACATCTCAAAGGTCTGGAGCTTTCAAGTCGACAACATGTCGAGGAGGCCTTATCGCTCCTCGGCAAGAAGTCTGATGAGATCATCCAGCAAACGGCTTCCACGGTATTCATAAGCACTGCCATTTCTCAAAGCGGGCGGCTGGACGCTTTTCTGGTGCTCTCCGCCCAATCGCGCATGGTATGGAGGATCGCTCGGCTATATTATCAGCGACCCACGCTCCGAGATCTCATTCAGCTCTATGCAAACGTTGCGGGAACAGCTTTTCTCGCAAGTGAGTTTGAAGACATTGACATCAGTGAACAAGTGGAACCCGTTTTGTCCTCCAGCCTCGGGGCTCTGGCCGTAGCAATCCCGGGTGTTCAATTAGCAGCATCCATTCTGGTAAATTCTGTGCTCACGGGCACAGCGAACGCATTCCTTACTTTACGCGTGGGTATCATCGCCAGGCGTTATTGTGGCTCACTCGTCCTTGCCGAAAAGCGGACCCTTCGACGGGCAGCAAGTGCGGAGGCGGCAAGATTGCTTGGCTCGATTGTAAGGCAAGGCACAGCCAAGCTGTCTAAAGCCCTCTGGAACGTTTCAAAGGGCAAGGTCGGTGGACTCTTTTCAGGCATGAAAGAGTGCGCTAAGGAGGCAGGAAGTTCTCTTCTTGCCAAGGTCGGCCTTCAGAAAACTAAAGAAGCCCTTGATGCCGAAATCGAAGCAATCAATTCGAAAACCATCGATCGCTCCGGCCCTGGAATGGAAGAGACCAAATAAACACATTCTAGCTTCAGTGCATCGTACCTCAAACCCCCGTCAGATTGTCTTTTCCCTGACCTGCGGGGTGAACAGGGCTTAAGGGAGTTTATGATTGCCATCCCTAAAAAAGCTGCGACCACGATTCTCCTTCGGAATAAAGAGCCTGAGGGGTTTGAAGTATTTCTTCTCAAGCGACACGAAAAGAGCAGTTTCATGGGTGGAAATTATGTCTATCCAGGCGGCAGGGTCGACCGGGAGGATGGGTCTATGGAAATGTGTTCCTTTTCCGAAGGACTCACCCTTGATGAGGCTCGAATCATTCTTGGAAGAGCTATTTCGCCGGAGGAAAGCTTGGCACACTGGATCGCAGGCATTCGGGAACTCTTTGAAGAAGCGGGAGTGCTTCTCGCTTATGATCAGGAGGGCAAGCTTCTCCGACTCAAGGGTCGAGAGGAGCGCGAAAGGTTCTTACACTATAGAGAATCACTCCAAAAGAATAAAATGAGCATCTGTGAGATGGCACGGAAAGAGAACCTTCGCTTTGCTCTGGACCAGCTCCATTATTACGCTCATTGGATTACCCCGGAGGCCCGATCTGAACGCTTTGATACCCGTTTCTTTTTGACCCGTCATCCTTCAGGACAGGAAGCGACACACGATCAGAAAGAGACGACGGCCGGAGCCTGGCTAACCCCCGCGAAGGCTCTTGAGGAGAATTTAACGGGAGAGGTGGTTCTGAGCCCCCCTACCCTGAAAACGCTTGAAGATCTTTCACGATTTGAAAACATTGAGGAAATATTTCATTCTTCGAAGAAGGAGGACATCCCACCCGTCCTTCCCGTCCTCACGAAGATATCAGATCATCCCCTTCTCATTTTTCCCTGGGATCCGGAATATGGAATTTTTCAAAAAGGGCAAACCCCATCCCCTGTCCATCATGGACGTCTTTCCCAGCCAGGGGATAATACTACCCGTCTTCTGATGAGAGAGGGGCGCTGGCTTCCCTATTGCCGCCATAAATAACGCATAGCGCATAGCGTAGGGCTCAAAGCTGAAAGTAAATTTCACAGCTAAAGGCTCAAAAACTCAAACCCTATCGATTCACTCCGCATTCCGTATTCCGCAATCCGCAATCCGAATGAGACCGGTCTCCTTATCCCCCCGTCTCCTTATCGACTTCCTTCTTCCTCCGGTCTCTCGACTTCTCCCAAATAATACATTCGGTTCTGAATTTGCAATAGAGCTTTGGGTCGATGCATTCACAACAATGATCGATGTTCAAGCACTCGCAACATTCCTGACAGAATCCGGTTTCATGCTTGTGGCAGACCCCGACTGCCTCCCGCTCTGGATGATTTCTGCACTTCATCGCCTTTTCACTCCCACGCCTTTCTTCAGTCGTTTCGAAACAGGGCGGGGGCTAAGCAGAACATAGGTCGCCCCGGCTCCGCCGTCACAGATTCTTGCGCTTGCATAGGCGGCAACCCACTTCCGCCAGGGGCCGTGAGTCAACCATTCCACGACCTTCCTCTTCAGGACAGGCTCCGAAGGCGAAGAAAGGCCTCTCCCATGGACGATTAAGACACCCGTCTTCCCCGTCGTCACCGCCCATTTCAAGAATCTTTCAAAGACTTCCTTTGCGTCCTCTGCAATAAGACCATGAAGGTCTACAAAGGCCTGAATGGAATAATCCCCCCGGTGCAGACGTTTCGCAACGGTAGGATGGATATGATAGTTTGTGCCTTCGATATATTCGGGCGTGTCAGCGACATTGAAGCCCCTTCCATATTTCACAAGATCCGCGAGCTTCTCTAATATTTCGGCGTCCTCTTTATCCCTGGAACTTTCCGGTAACTCGATTTGGAAAATTCTCTTGATACAGTTTTCCCTTGAGATGGGCCTCACGCCTTCCATCGCCTTTTCAAAAAGGTTTTCCTCCATTTCAGGCGTCTGTTTCTCTTCACAAACGATGGGATCGGCGCGGCGGGCCTCGGGCAAAGGAAAGGGTCTGTCTTTGAGCAAAGCTTTTAGGTCTTGGAAAGATTTGAAGGTGAATGAAGGTTTAGAAGACTTCATGCCCGCTCCGTTGTTGAAGAGCTTTCGACAAAATAATTCTAAACAAAAACATGGGAAATATCAAAAAGATTAAATCTGATGAGCTATTGACTTTCGTCCAAAAAAGGGTGATATTGAGATTTATGATCAAAAGAAGAGAGCAGGTTTGTTTCTTTAATTTTGGCTTTTTTAGCTTTGCCAATAGGTCTGCCCTCTTCTGCCAGAGCATGTGATGGACTGAAGAGAGGTCCTGGGCAGGCCATGAGAGCTGCCCGCGGACGTTCCTCGGAGATATGAAGGCCACGGGTAAAACCCGTGGCTTTTTTTTTGAAAGATGGACGTTGACTCTATGAGCACTTGATGAAACAAGAGAGGATCGATCGGGTGCTCCATCTTGGGAAGGAGGTTTTAAAATGACAGCGGGGCCATTGAAAGGAGTGAAGGTGGTGGAAATTACAATGTTTCAGCAGGGACCTGTGGCTGGAATGCGGTTGGGAGATCTCGGAGCGGATGTCATTAAGATTGAAGCGAAGACAGGAGACCCTGGCAGAGGGTTTATGAAGATTATCGGGGCCATGACCGGCTTGAAGGGACGGAATTATTACTTTGAGCATCATAACCGGAATAAGAGAAGTATCGTCTTGGATCTCAAGAATAAAGAAGGAATAGATATATTTCTCAAACTGATCGATGGCGCCGATGTATTTCTGAATAACATGAGTATAGAGGCTCCCATTAAATTAGGCATTGGTCCCGAGGCTCTGCTGGCCCGAAATCCTAGGCTGATCTATGCTCAGGCCTCGGGTTGGGGACGCAAGGGTCCTGATGCGCATGAGCTTTCCTTTGACTACACCGGAATAGCACGCTCCGGGATGATGATGTCCTGCGGTGAACGGGGAACTCCTCCGAGTCAAATCCTTCCGGGAATCGGCGACGAAATCGGGGGGCTGATGTGCGCCTGGGGAGTCACCGCCGCTCTTTACGCGCGGGAGAAGACAGGCAAAGGTCAGGTGGTCGATACGTCCTTGATGGGAAGCCTGATTGCCATGCTTGGGTTTATCCTGGCGGCCCCGGCAATTCTGGGCCAGGAATTTCCCAGGGAACTCAGGGCAACGGCGGGGAACCCTTTGTATAACCACTATCGGTGCAAAGATGACAAATGGATTGCGATTGCCCACCTCGATCCGGATAGATACTGGTCAAAAATCTGTAAGGCCCTCGGCGTGGAACAGCTGCAGCATGACCCAAGATTCAATAGTATTGAGTCCAGGGGAGAGAACGCTCAAGAGTTGGTCTCTGTTCTGGATCAGCGATTTGCCATCAAAACAAGAGCTGAATGGACGAAGATCCTTGCGGAAGCGGGATGCATCTTTACCCCAGTCCAAACGCCTCTCGAAGTATCCAATGACCCACAGGCCTTGGCCAATCAATACTTCATCGACGTCCAGCATCCGATATGGGGCGGAACGAAGATGGTTGGCTTTCCCTGGGACTTCAGCGAGACTCCGGCATCGGTACAGCGGGAAGCCCCCGCCCTGGGACAACACACAGAAGAGATCTTGTCAGGGCTTGGCTACGGAAAGGACGTGATTGCGAAATTCAGAGAGGAGGGTGTGATCCAGTAGTATGGATCTGCTCGTTCCGGAAGTGCGATTTCGGAGGCCTGTTCGAGGACAGCTCCCTTATCCTTCCTTTAATTCATGTTTGAATCTTCTGAAACTGAAATGAGAAACCAGCTTTTCCTTTGCGAAGAGAAGAATGCTATTCTTCTTTTTGTATATCCAGACAGAAATATGAGCTTCTTCGGCAGGATCAGTAATTAAGAACATTGTTCCCAGCTTACTCAATTTGCCGAGCTGGTTGAGACTAACCTGTGTCTCCGGTGCACCCCACTGGCTGAGAAAAACCTTCTGATTAAGCCCTGTCATAAACAAATGGGGGTGTTCGGGTGTTTGCTTAGTACGAGACTTCCGCAAATTCGAAATGAGGTCTAAGCCAGGAATCGTCATTTTTTCGTTCTGATTTCACCAAGCTACTTCGGTTTACTATATTCAAAGTCAACCAACACGGTTTTACAATTGTAGTCGATACTTAACTGTGTTTGTCATTCGCATAATTAGTGCCAAATTTGGAAGTGTTTCAAAAAATCGGTTCAAATCTCTCAACAGTTTAATATCATAAGGTTTTTTAAGTTTTTAACCACCAAAAAGATTTTTTTAGATTGAAGATCTGTCAGTATATTTTGCACTGGGAGTGACAAATTTTGTCAAACAAATCCGCGGAATGTACTGGAAAAGATGTTAATATAGAATTACTATCATTATATATCAGGCTTCCTTTCAAGAAAGGGATTAAAAAGGAGATGTTTCATGAACATGACACGAAAACTCGTCAATTTGGTCTTTGTCATGACCCTGCTTGTGACACTTCTTACCGCGAGCATCACTTCAGCAGTTGGACAAAAGGCAGTTAGAAAATATCCCATTCCGGAACATGGAACACTTGAGTTGAATGTCCCAACTCCGTGGAAAGGCGAGGTCCATAAAACTCGAGAGAATATGCCTCCGACCGTTATATTCAACCCTTCAGAGGGAAATGATTTTCAGGTCATGATCAGTGTCCTGTGGGGGAAAACAGGTGACCAGGACTTCAATAGCCCGGATAAGGCACGAACCTTCGTCCAAAAAGACGGCCAGAAGCTTCTACCGAATACAGCGGAAGGTAAAATCGTATTGCAGGAGATAAAGGGCGCGAGCCATAACGGCTATTTTTATTCCGTCACGGATAAAGCGCCCAACCCGGGAGAGTATCGGTACATGACCCGGGGAGCGATCGGCGTCGGAAACCTATTCCTTAATTTCTCAATCCTTCACCGTGTGAGGGACTCTCAAGCCGTACGGGACGCTCTTTCTATCCTCCGGGAAGCGAAGCAAAGTCAAAAATAGCCGCAATTCATGACAGAGTTATTGGAGGCTATTTATAACCATCCGACCCGTTCTTTTTAATCAACTTGTCGGGGGATTTGACATGATCATTAGGAAATCTTAAGATTTGAAGATGTGTGAAGACAATCCGGTTGGGATGAGGAAACTGTGAAAGAATCTATTCTCAAAACCAAGCGACCAAGACCCCTGAAGGCTGACCTGCATCTTCACACGGCTGAAGATCCCCTCGACCGCGTCAGACACACAGCCAAAGAGCTTATCTCCAAGGCTGCCGATGAAAATTTTGACGTGATTTCCATCACCAACCATCACCAGATGACGTTCAATCACGACCTGCGATCCTACGCTCAGGAGAGGGGTATCCTTCTCATCCCGGGTGTGGAGTTAACCATTCAGAGGCGTCATGTCCTTGTTTTGAACCCTCCCCCCCATCGAATGTGTTCAGATTTTCTTTCCCTTTCAAAACTGCGCCGCCCGGAAACCTTGATCGTCGCTCCGCACCCCTATTTCCCCGGAACCTATTCTTTAAACGGATACCTTTTGAAACACCAGACTCTCTTCGACGCCCTCGAATTTTGCCATTTCTATTCCTCAATGATAAACTTCAACCAAAGGGCTTTAGAGGTCTGCCAATCGTTTGGATTTCCATTGGTTGGAAACTCAGACGCTCATTTCCTCTCCCAGATGGGAACCACCTACTCATTAATTTATGCGGAGAAGAATCTCGATTCCATTTTTGCAGCCATCCGTGGAAATAGAGTGGAGGTCGTCACCCGCCCCCTCAGGCCGTTGGAGATGGGATCGATTGCAAATCGATTTCTCAGAATGAAGCTTCGGGGCGAAATAAGTAAACGCCGGCCCAAACTCCGTCCTCGATACAGAAAGTCCATTCCCTCTTCCCTCTCATAAGAGCCTCTTCAGACGTGAAAAGTGAGGGGTCTCGGACCTATCTTTGAACTCTTCCCGAATGACTCTCCAGAATTCCGGAACTTTTTTGTTTCTTCCTTGTCTACTTAAGTGAAATCAAAAATCAAGGAAAAGGAGAAACGAAAATGGTTCCAATCCACAGAGTCTTTTTACCTTTTGTTTTCGCAATGTTGATCCTCCTTACCGCTAGTACCCAAGGGCAACCCACAGAGGAAGCGAATAAGACCCTTTCCCCGTACTTCTTCGTTAAGAGCGATGATCCCTCCGTGGATCAACTCCCTCTCAAATCAACCTCCGCTGATGTCAAAGTCCTTGGTGTGATTGCCGACGTCATCGTGAGACAAGTGTATAAAAACGAAGGCAAAATGCCACTGGAGGCGATCTACATTTTCCCGGCATCAACCCGTGCCGCTGTTTACGGAATGAAAATGACTATTGGAAAACGAATCATCCTTGCGAGGATTGAAGAACGGAAAGAAGCGCGTCGTCAATACGAAGAGGCAAAACAACAGGGAAAGAGCGCATCCCTCTTGGAACAACAGAGACCTAACGTCTTTCAGATGAATGTTGCCAACATCTTGCCTGAGGATATCATCGAAGTTGAACTGAAATATACGGAGTTGCTGACTCCCACAGGCGGAATTTACGAATTTGTTTATCCAACGGTTGTGGGACCACGTTATTCCAATCAGCCTGCAGTAACAGCCCGTCCTTCGCAGATGTGGGTTGAAAACCCCTACCTCCATCAAGGACAAGCTCCGACCTATACGTTTCACATGACCGCCGATCTTGCTGCTGGGCTTCCAATTCAGAATGTTGCCTGCACCTCCCACAAGGTAAACATCCATTACGATGGGCCTTCTCGCGCGTCCATCAAGCTCTACCCCTCGGACAAAAACGGTGGAAACCGTGATTTTATTCTGAAGTACCAACTCGCGGGTGGTCAGGTGCAATCCGGAGTTCTTTTGTTCGAAGGCGAGAAGGAAAGCTTCTTCTTGCTCATGCTTCAACCTCCGAGACGAGTGAGTGTCGGCCAGATCCCTCCCCGTGAGTATATCTTTATTGTCGATGTCTCTGGTTCTATGTATGGTTTTCCATTAGATGTATCCAAAAAACTTCTTAAAGATTTGATTGGCAACCTCCGCCCCACGGATAGGTTCAACGTCCTTCTCTTCTCCGGTGGCTCCTCTTTAATGTCAGAACAATCCCTGCCGGCGACCTCTGAAAACATCCATCATGCGATCAACCTGATTGAAAGGCAGCGGGGAGGTGGCGGAACTGAGCTTCTGCCGGCCTTGAAACGAGCCCTCTCCCTGCCGAGATCCGAGGGGGATTCCCGTTCCGTGGTGATCGTAACGGATGGTTATATCATGGTCGAGGAGGAGACATTTGACCTCATCCGTAAAAACCTCGGTGATGCCAATATGTTCACTTTCGGAATCGGATCAAGTGTGAATCGCCATCTTTTGGAAGGCATGGCCCGGGTGGGAATGGGGGAACCGTTTGTCATCGGCAAGCCTGAAGAAACTCGAGAAAAAGCGACGGAATTCAGAAAAATGATTGAGTCACCTGTCTTAACAAAGATCAGGGTGGACTTTGGGAAGTTCAATGTCTATGACGTGGAACCCCTCAGCACTCCTGACGTATTTGCTGAGAGGCCTGTCATCCTCTTCGGAAAATGGCGCGGCAACCCGGTTGGCGAGATTACTTTGAACGGAATAACGAGCAGTGGCCCCTATGTGAATAAGATCTATATGAGAAAAGAAAAACCACTTGAGTCCAATTCTGCCCTCCAATACCTTTGGGCCCGACATCGAATCACCCTTTTATCGGATTACAACTCCCTGCGCCAGGATGCCGGCCGGATGAAGGAAGTAACCCAGCTCGGCCTGACCTATAACTTACTGACCGCCTGTACATCATTCGTAGCCATTGACACCGAGGTTCGGCTTGTGAACGGTCAATCGGTCACAGTAAGACAACCGCTTCCATTACCCGAAGGGGTCTCTGACAACGCAGTGGGAAGAGGAATGGCTGCCCAGAAAGCGATGTCTCCACTTGCCGCTCTTAGATCCACGGCGGTTGAAAAAAGCCAGGTTAGAGAAGAGGAATGCAAGGATGAGCGTTTGGTTTCTAAATTGGCGCGTGTGTCCGTTGAATTGACAGAAATCTCCGCGACCAAGGGCCTATCCAAGGAAGACATTCAGAAAGCAGTCAATCAAAAGATCTTCGAAATGGAGATATGCTATCAAAAGGCTTTGGAGACTAAACCCAATATTCAAGGCAAGGTAACTTTACAACTGGTCATCGATTCGAAGGGCCAAGTGACAAAAGTGAGCCTGGTTTCGAGCAAACTCAAAGACAAAAATCTTGAACAATGCATCATCCAAAAGATCAAGGAACTCACTTTCCCCGGGCTCGAAGGCAAAGACAGGGAAACGGTCAATGTCTCGCTTAACCTAAGAACGTCCTGATCGTATTTGATCAATATCTAGCGGCGAGCTGCGGGAAAGGTCATTTTCCCCAGGTTGCTCAAAAAGGACCAGATGCAAGGCTCCCGCGAGCCTTTCACCTGCCGTTCAGGCAGGCAATCCTGAGAGTGGCGTCGCGACGAATAAGGAGCGACATCTTGTCACGCCGACGACGAAGGGTGAGGGAAACGCGGCAGATGGACCTTTTTCAACAACCTGATAAACCCCAAAGGCCCCTCCTTCTCCGGGAGGGGCTTTTTTAGACTCAAATTAAATTCAATTTGGCTTCACAGTGGAATTACTTTATTATTGAAAATTCTCTTGTGATTTGATACAAAACTAATAGCCTTTAAAAGAAAGGGAACCCCATGAGCACCATCAAAATTATGCCCTGTCTGGATATGAAGGAAGGCCGGGTCGTTAAGGGTATCCATTTTGTCGATATAAAGGATGCAGGGGACCCCGTAGAAAACGCCGCGTTCTACGAAAAAGAAGGGGCGGATGAGCTGGCGATGCTCGACGTAGCGGCAACCGTGGAAAACCGGAAGACCAGATTGGAATGGGTAAAGAACGTTTCATCCGTTATCCATATCCCTTTGACAGTGGGGGGCGGCATCTCGGCGCTGGAAGACATTGAACTCGTTTTAAGAGCGGGTGCTGATAAAGTTTCTATGAACAGTGCGGCTGTTAAGGATCCCGACCTCGTGAGGAAAGCCTCTAAGAAATTTGGGACGAATAAGATAACGGTCGCAATCGATGCGAGAAGAAATAAGACCATGCCCTCCGGGTTTGAGCTCGTGGTTTCTGGGGGCACCAAGCCAGTGGGCAAAGATGCGGTCGCCTGGGCCAAGCAGTGTCAGGAACTGGGAGCGGGGGTGATCCTTCCGACCAGTATGGATGGGGACGGAACCCAGGCTGGCTACGATTTGGAATTTACACGGGCGATTGCAGACGCTGTGAACCTGCCAGTGGTTGCCTCGGGTGGAGCAGGTAATCTCGAACATTTTTACGAAGGGGCGGTAAAGGGCGGCGCCCAGATTTTGTTGGCAGCTTCGGTCTTTCACTATCGCACCCTAAGCATCAGAGAAGTCAAGGAATATCTGAGAAAAAAGGGGCTCCAGGTCAATCTGTAAGCTTATCGATCGGCGGGCCGGCATCCAAGCCGTAGAAGTTTAGTTCAAATTCGCGCGGATGTTGAAAGGGCACAGAGTTTAAGCCATCCTGACTCAGGGAGGAGGGTTGACCACGTATATTGGAAAGATATGCCGCTTTAGCTTGATCATTTTCATTCTCCCGATTCTTGTCTATATTTCTACTGCTCATTCCCTTTCTGAACCCTGCGATGATACTTCTCCTTTAGGAAAACTCAAGTCCATTGACAGTGTTCCTCGCCTCAAGGTCGGCGATCAAGCGCCGGATTTTACTCTTCCGGCGGTCTCCGGCGAAAAGATTTCCCTGAGTCAGTATCTTGGAAAAAAAAATGCCGTTCTCTCTTTCGAACCTGCAGCCTGGACACCCCTCTGCTCAGATCAATGGCCCGGTTACAATATCATCAAGAGTACCTTTGACCGGTATGATTCCATCCTGCTTGGAATCACAGTGGATAATCTTCCGACTCTACGTGCCTGGACTGACCAGATGGGGAAATTGTGGTTTCCGGTCCTCTCCGATTTCTGGCCTCACGGCGCCGTTGCAGGGAGGTATGGGGTCCTACGATCGGACGGAGTTTCGGAAAGAGCCTTGTTTATCATTGACAAGAACGGGATCCTTCGTTATATCCACGTGCATGATATCAATAAGAGACCTCCACTCGAGGATCTTGTCAGTGAGTTGGAGAAGCTTACTAAATAAAAATCATATGAAAAAGGATGACCGTATGAAATTGCATGGTTTTATAAAAGATCTGCTGATTGCACTCATTTTGGCTGGATTGTTGGGAGGCCCGATCGATATTTTGGCGGAAGAAAAGATCCAGGATTGGGAGCTGATCAATCCCGAAGGCGTCGTGAAGATCGAGATCATGAAATTGACCCCCCACCCTTCTCGTTTGGAGGGGAAAACCATTATGCTTCGTTCAAACGGAAAGCACAATGGCGATAAATTCCTCATCCGGGTGGGAGAATTGCTTAAAGACAAAGTAAAGGACATTAAGATCATTTACTCGTGGGAAGTCGCGCCTGAGACCGTAGACCCTATCACCGGAAGCCACGAAAGAAGCAAGAAGTTTGCGAAGAAGCTAGCCAGTTTTAAGCCTGACCTCGTTATCGCATCCCAGGCGGACTGAGGGGCTTGCACCTCGTGGCTGGTCGTGGACCAGCTCGAACTAGAGAAATTAGGCATTCCCACCGTTACCATCAGCACAACTGAGTTTGCTTCTTTGGCAAGGGACACGGCATTCGGCCAAGGGGCCGAGCCCTCGTTTGTGGTAGTGCCGCACCCAATGGGAATGATCTCTCTGGCCGAAATAAGGAAGAAAGCCGAATCTGTCTTCCCCGAAATCCTCAAAGCCGCAACAGAATGGCAGCCGGTCGTTAAACCTACCCTTCTTGCGAAACTAGCCTACCCGGCGGAAAGATTGAAACTCAGAGGCACCGTCGGAAATATCAATGCAATATTTTTTTCCAGGGGATTATCCTTCGGCATTCCGATCATTCCACCCACTCCTGAGCTTGTAGGAGAAATGTTAAAGGGAACGAGCCGCAGGCCCGAGGAGGTTGTAGGACGGGTGCCACCGAGGATGGGGGGCCTCACCATTGAACTGGTGGCTACCCATGCCGTCATGGCTGGATGCAAGCCATCCTATATGCCGCTCCTGATTGCCGCCTTGGAGGCTCTCTTAGACCCTATAGCAAACTGGCGGGGGGTAACGACGACGACAGCCACAAGCGCAGCCATGGTTATCGTAAACGGGCCTATCGTGAAGGAAATCGGCTTGGCATCAGGGCAAGGAGCTGCTGGCAAGATGCACCATGCCAACGCCTCCATCGGATATGCCATTAACCTGACCTTAGGGATCGTCGGCGGGTCAAAACCCCCCACCCCGGACAAATCGATCCTGGGGGGACCAGCGGATTTCGTCTGCTGGATCTTTGGAGAGAACGAAGACAAGCTTCCCGCAGGTTGGAAACCCTTTCATGTCGACAGGGGGTTCAAGGAGAGCGACAGTGTGGTGACCGTGATGGGCATTTATCCACCCGTCGATAATATCGATCACTGGAGTATCACCCCCGAAGAACATGTCAACTGGTGGGGTCATCTGGTGACCCCTCTATTAAGCATTGGAGGCCCTTGCTGGATCACCCAGATGGAGCAACCTCATATCATAGGACTGGGACCTGAGCATGCCCAATTAGTGGCAGGAGCAGGGTGGACGAAAGATCAATTCAGGAAAGCACTCTGGGAGAAGGCTCGTATTCCATTCTCGGCATGGCCAAAAGGGTGTCCCAATACAGACCTATTCCTGAAAAAATTTGGGGAGGTCACTCCGGATACTCTCGTTCCCTTTACCTTCAAGCCGGAAGACTTAAACGTGATCATTGCCGGTGGGTACGGAAAACATTCTCATTTCTTTGCTCCGTTCCCGGGATGCTTTCCGGTGAGTAGAATTGTGCAAAAGTGAGAGCATGAATGACCACCGCCCAGAGACAGAAGGTGGAGCCCCACAGGTAAATCTCGTCGCACCCGACAAACACCCGAGTGGGGCAACATCCCGGCCAAAAGCTGGAGCATTCGGCCACGGCCATCCCGCCACAGGGACTGCTGCCGGGGCAAGGTGAATGTAGGCGTGAACTCGGTAATCTACTCGGATTGATGTTCGGGTTTAAGCAAATCGTTGATCGTTTTGACCGGATTGAAGGTAGCGATCGGCACCTCTACAAAGAGGGTAATCCATTCTGCCATGGCTCCATTCCATAAC
>Ga0115026_10000118_pt1 | contig 16119 bp, 13 predicted proteins | sample Mud_0915_D1_FD_83878 | JGI IMG/M metagenome (GOLD analysis project Ga0115026, IMG submission 83878) | Wetland microbial communities from Old Woman Creek Reserve in Ohio, USA - Mud_0915_D1 | ecosystem: Environmental > Aquatic > Freshwater > Wetlands > Sediment ...
CGTGGTATGCCTTTAGTATCGAGGACCCTGCTTTCTCGTCCGCTCCGCCGCTAATACCTATTACCGGGGCCCCTTTTTGACGGCACGCAAATGCCTGGATTCGCGCATCTGTTGGAATTCTATCTGGAATCCGAAGGTTAATTGCAGACCTTATTCGCTCTTCAGAGGTCATTAGCTTCCTGCTCATTTTTTGCCTGTTCGTGCATACTCTTCGCAGATCTGGATACCCTCAATGGCATTACGGGTAAAAGAATCAGCACCGGTAAACTCTTTAACCTTTTCATCAACAATCCCACCACCGATGATAATTTTCACCTTCTCCCTCAGTCCGGCAGCTTTGATTGTCTCAATGGTCTCTTTCATTGAAGTAAACGAAGGGGTAAGTAAACCGGACATGCCAAGTATAGGCGCCTGCGTTTCGAGCAATTTATCCACGAATGCAGAGGATGGAACATCTACACCCAGATCATAGACCTCGAAGCCGAAGGCTTTCAATAATATAGCGACAATATCTTTACCAATGTCATGGATATCACCCTTTACAGTGCCAAGGACGAACTTGAACGTCTTCTCAGCGCCTCTGCCAGCCCTGAGCCCCGGTTCAAGGGCTTCCATAGAGTCCTTAAAAATCTGTCCGGATATGATAAGCTCGCTCAGAAAATACTCGCCATTTTTATAGCGCTCCCCCACAATATCCATGCCTTTCCGCAGTTCTTCCACAACCGTTAGGGCATCCTTGCAGCTATCAATTTCACATTTGATCAGCTTGGCTACTTCGTTCTCTTTCAGGTGTGCGAAAGCCTCTACCAATTCAGAATTTCCCATGGTATTCTCCGCTTTCTCATTTAGATCTTGTCGACGACGCTTTTCTCCTCATTCCTTCACTCCCGCACGTAAGAAAACGAGTACACCATCAGTTGATCATCTATTAACGCACTATCGGTATCTCTTTCTCCCAATTGGCTGCGGCTGCGTAGAGACTTCTCTTACAGACAGCCGTACCGTGCGCCTTTCGTAAATCCACCATCACTTCCGCCATTTTTACGGCCGCGACGACACCATTGACCAAAGGCACACCTTCAATTTCATAGATCTTTTGAGCCGTGAATATAGAGCTTACTGCAGTGCAGCCGATAATAATTGCCTCGGCACCATCTTCTCTTATCGCTCTTTTCGACAGATCGCTAAATGTATCGATTAGCTTTTCTGGACGGGCGTACAGCGCCATTGCCTCTACAGAAGTTAAGCCAGTGCATCGGATACTGGCAAGCCTGCCGCCCAATCCGTAGTTTTCGACCCGAGCAGCATAAATCGGTTTAGATGGCGCATGAAGGCCGATGATAGAAAATTTGTTCCCTAGCAGGCAAGCCACCATCGCAGCCGATTCCAAGCCTGCTGCGACCGGGATCTCTACTATTGATCGGGCTTCCGTCAAACCAGGGTCCATCATACATGAAATGACGAAAGCATCGTAGCCCTTCTTCCAGGCCTGGTAAACGCTCTTGACCCCCTCTATCGCATTATAGGACCTGGTCCATGCATACGTTGGATCGCTATAGCCAACCTTTGGCCAGTGCAACTCAGTATCAGTATCTTGTCTAGCAACGGCTTTCAGGTTTTTTCTTAATGCATCATATAAAAACTCTCCCTTTTTTGTATGCGGTGTAGGGCCTTCCACCCATATTCTCATACATCACCCCCATTAAAATGGAATTCAGTTCAAGTCGCACTAACTCTCTCTCCCATCTAGAAATGATTATGGGGCGCCCGCCATACGGCCAGGAAGCCACAAAACTATTTTAGGGAAAGCTGTCATCAAAACAACCATAATTGTCATTAATATGACATATGGAGCAGAACCCGCAATAACCTCGCTCATGGGCCGATGCTTGGCGATGCCTTTTATGACGAAGAGATTCAGTCCTATCGGGGGGGTGATCCCCCCAACCTCAATTAATACGACCAATACAACCCCAAACCACACACCGTCAAATCCTAGGGTCTTAACAATCAATGGATAGACAACCGGCAGGGTTATTAGCATCATCGCGATGCCATCAAGAAAGCAGCCCAATATATAATACAGTATGTAAACACCAATAAGAATTAAGAGTGGCGAGATCTGTAATGAGTTGATCCATTCTGCGAGCGTAAGTGGAATGCGTAAAATGCTCAACGAGTAACCTAGTAGTTGAGCCCCGATGGCTATAAAAAAAACCATACAGGTTGTTTGTATAGTATTGACCAGGGCCCTCTTAAGGATTTGAAGGTTAAGACGTCGGCACACCAATGCGATAATTATTGCGCTGGTTGCGCCAACAGCTGCCGATTCCGTTGGTGTCATTACTCCGGTGTAAATTCCTCCCATTACTACAAAGATAAGGACCACTATTGGGATCATCTTCAATGTGCCTGAAAGTTTTTCTCTAAATGTGAATCTTTCTTCCTTGGGTATCCAATTAGGGTGGAGCGATGAGATTGTTGCAATATAAACCATAAATATCGACATCAATATCACCCCAGGTATAACACCACCGATAAAAAGCTGTCCTATAGATTCCTCGCAGAAGGCCCCATACAAAATCATAACTAGACTGGGAGGGATAAGAATTCCCAACGTCCCCCCCGCAGCTAATGACCCAAGTACGAGCTTCATATTGTAATTTCGTTTTTCCAATTCTGGGATTGCAACTGTACCAATAGTGGCCGCAGTAGCTGGACTTGAACCACAAACTGCAGCAAATATGCCGCACGCTACTATGTTTGAGTGGAGTAGACCTCCGGGTACTCGTGCGACCCAGCCTGAAATCCCTTTATAAAGCCCGTCGCTAAGTCCACTTTGAAGGAGAATCTCGCCCATCAGTATGAACATGGGGGCCGAAGTGAGTATAAAACTATTAGCGAAAGTGAAGGAAGTCAAACCGGCAACATACCCAACATTGCTGCTAAACAAATATGCGACAATTAGACCAGTCATGCCGAGGGCCAAACCGACCCAAACCCCGCCTCCAAGCAATAAAAAAAGCAAGAGACAATATACAATTGATATGATAGATATATCCATATCCCTTTTTCTCCTCGATCCTCTCTAAGCTGAAGGTTCTCTCTCAGTCTTTACTACTTTGTTGAGGAATCCAACAATGATTTGCAGGAATAGCAGAGCAAACCCAAGGGGGACAAACAATTGGATTAAGTACGCGGGGATTTGAAAAGCACCTGAAACGAGCTTAGTGCCCATAGTATAAGAAGCATAAACCATCCGTAAACTATGCCACAAGATCACCGCAGACCCAGCCATACCAGCAACGTGGACTCCCAATTCCAACCGTTGGTTAATCTTTTGAGGGAGTTTCCTGGTAATTACATCAACCTTGATGTGGGCGTCCTTCTTGAAGGTGTAACCCAATCCCATAAATACCAAAGCAACCAATAAATAGGCGGTTACATGATCAATGCCAAGCATGGGTGAGTTAAATAAATTCCTCCCCACTACATCTACTGTAATGAGCGACATCATCAAGAGTAGGCAAACACAGCCAACGACTGTCCCGCATAAGGAGAGGAAACTGCTGATTTCTGAGAACGAAATAATTAACCGTCTAACTTCTTTGAATAAACTCATAATATTTATCACGAACCGCTGATGCTAATCCTTGCCATTGATAAAAACTCTGCAAGGACTTCAAAGTTCGGTTATCTCAAACGGTTTTCGGATCCCTTTTGACTATTTTCGTTTTCTGTCTAAGCAAAGAGGTAGCCAGTCTCAGGTGGCAACCTCTCTTTTCACCTTACCTGGGGCCTTTCATTGCTTCGAGGCTCTTATCGTAGGCTTCCTTATGAACGGGACTCTTTGCTACCCAGTTTTCGGTGATGTGTGCCACTTTTTTCCGTACCTTATCCAATTCGGCGGGAGGCATTTTTATTATCTCGACTCCTTTCTGCTTCAAGGTTGCGCGGTCTTGGTCTGTTTCCTTATGAATTTCAGCAAAATTAACCTTCTCCATCCAGGCACCGGCATCCAACACCATCTTCTGGATATCCTTTGGCAATGCGTTGAAGGAATCTAAATTTACAAACGACATTGTCATGAACTCCTGAAAATTTACTAAGATGAAATACTTACAAACTTCTTGCAATTTCGTGCCTAAAGCACTGCCCTCATTTGTCATCGCCCCATCAAGAACGCCTCGTTGCAGGGAAGTGTAGAGCTCTCCTAGTGAAACAGTTACCGGAGAAGCGCCCAGAGCCTTAAGGGCCTCCGCAGGCTCAGGCCCTAGCACTCTCAACTTTAGTCCCTTAAACGCCTCCAAGCTTTGAAGCTGGTTTTTTCTGTTCATTATCTGTATCGTCTGTGCCTCGGCGTAATATATTGGTCGAGCATTGTATTTTTTAAATTCTCTGTCAAAGATTGGTCGCAGACCTCTAGCAGCAGCTTGGACATTTTCCACATCGGGAAAGAAGAAAGGAAGGTTAAAGACGCCAGTAACAGAAATGTCACCGACTATATCCTTGATCCCCGTAAGCGCTGCATCAATACCACGTTCCTTGAGAACGCGCAGATAATCGGCCCCGTCATAAGGCAACTGGCCGAGATAAAACAGCTTTATGTCCAGACGGCCGCCCGAGTCCTCTCGAACCTTGTTAATGAACGGCACTACGTATCGCTGTGCCATATAATGGCCCGGTGGTGACGTGGTAGCCATCTTCCATTCTATCTTTTCCGCTCCCATCGTCCAGACTGGGTGAAGGGCCAACACAACAAAAACAATCAGGATTGGGATAATTTTCCAACAACTTTTGGGTCTGCTCATTTTCGAACCTCCTTTAAGAATTTAATAGTAGAAAAGTTAAAAAGAACTTAAGGAATTTAACCAGGGATTCGATAATGGTTTTGTGCCCTCAAAGAGGGCTGCTTTATGGGATGCTAAATTTATCCTTTCCTTAATGAAATAAAGGGCGATCCCAGGATCTATTTTTTCATTAAGGAACATCGCTCCCACCAGCCGATCCCCATCGAATGCCAACCTCTTGAACTTTCTTTTCTGGTCGTCCTTTTGTTGATACACCCGTATAGGCTTATCCGGCAGGGTAGGCACACCTATGGAGAAGGCCTGATTGCCGAAAAAGTTAAAAGCCGCCATCGGGATTCCGCCCTCATATTCAGCTACCGCACCTGCCATGTTAGCACCGGCAATTTTGCCCTGCCTGACTGCGCTGGGTATGATCGCATTGATCTTTGGCTTATCGGTAAAGAAATCCTGCCCCTCGGCCACATCTCCAGCGGCGTAAATATAATCCACGCTCGTTTTCATTCTCCTGTCTGTTAATATACCATCGTTTACCATCACCCCTGTTCCTTCCAAAAAAGAAATCCTGCTTCTTATCCCCGTAGCATTGATAAGAATATCCGTTTCCACAGAACTGCCATCAGAAAGATCAATTCTTGTTTTCCCTTTTTTCCGGGTGACAGCGATCACCTTTCTCCCCGTAAAAAACCGGGCTTTATGTTCGACAAAAATGTCTCTAATATAAAATGCGGCTTCTTCGGTAAATTGCTGAGGAAGAATCTTTTCCCCCACTTCTACTATGCTTACCTGATGGTTTTTTTCCAAAAGTGCCGCCGCAATTTTCATACCCGTCATTCCGGCGCCCAAGATAGCCACATTGGGTTTATCCTTCAGTTCCTTGAGCAGACGCCGGCAATCAGCCAATGTCTTGAAATCATGAGTCCCCATTTCCGTTACGCCTTCTATCGGAGGCCTAGTTGCCTTCGCACCTGAAGCAATCAGAAGGGTATCATAATTTTCTGAACTTCCATCCTGGTAGATAACCTTTCTCTTCTCCGGTACGATCGCTGTAACCTTCTTCCCCATGACCAACCTTCCTCGCATATTTCTCAGGTAATCTTCATCCTTCATCCACAGCTCTGCTTCTGTTATCCTTCCCGATAGCAAATAGATAAGAGCGGCCGGAGAATATGGGAGACAATCTTCCATACTGACCAATTTGACTTCGTCTTCCAGGGTCACCCGCCTTATTTCCTCAAACGCACTCAGTGCTGCTTTTCCCGATCCAATAATTAGATGTTTCTTTGCCATACTTTCACCATTCCCTGTTCTCTAACCGACTCGTCATATGTTCGAGGGCAAATTAAACCTTATTCTTCCTATTCATAAGAAAATAGGAATAGCGAGGGTCCTCATTCAATCGCATTATCGCCCCTCTTAATGGCCAGATAGTAAACTGAAGGGTCCATCTCTGGTTTCTTTGCGACCCCCGGGCGAACCGTTGGGGAGGCTTGGAAAGCTACCCTGGTCAATATTAACTGCGACACTTCGCTATCAGGGTCATCAAGATCTCCAAAGTATCTTGCCTTTGCCATACAATTCTTGACACAAGCAGGCTCAAGACCTTTCCCAATTCTATGTAGGCAGAAATCGCATTTCCCAACTACGCCTAACGTGTGCCTTTGATAACCAAGCTTTTCATATGGAGTAAGACCTTGGCCGGGAAAGTATTCAACATTTTCAAGGAACAAATTCCGTGCTCCGTAAGGACAAGCCATTAGACAATTCAGACACCCTGTACATTTGTCGCGATCCACAGTGACGATTCCATCCGGTCTCTTTACGCTGGCACCCGTGGGGCATACGTTAACGCATTCCGGCACTCCGCAATGCATGCAGAGCACAGGAAGCGGCCTCTTCTCTACAGTTGGATAGCTACCGAACTCAAACAGAAATACACGTGACCATAGCATCCCTGGGGGAGTAGCATTCTCAGTCTTGCAAAAAATTTGACACCCGTGACAGCCAATACACTTCTTCAAGTCTATAACCATACCATATCTCATTTCTCGTCCTCCCTAAGGGACTTCTTGGTCACCTTTACCTTCACACACAGATCAAGGTTCAGGCTAACTGTATCTATGTAGTCCCAGCTGAGCGGGATTAACCATGCAGGGGAAATTCCTTTCTCTCGCTGACTTGCGATTGGCAAATGCTTGGACCAATGCCCCCCTCCGCTCGCATATGCGAGCACTTCGGGATGAATAGCTTCGGTCAATGCGGCCCTGCCCTCCACTTTATGACCTGTCCCAGCCGATTCGACAACCACCCAGTCTCCACTTTTGATACCTTTCCTTTTCGCGGTCTCGGTATTCATGGCTATTCTATAAATGTTCGGCTCCATTTCGGCGGCCTCATTTAACCATGGGTTATTATAAGTAGATGTAAACGTGTGAACTGGCACCCTGTAGTACACACCGTATAGATCATAGTCGGGCCGTCTATCTTCATGGGACACACATGGCTTCCAGTCAGGAACAGGCTGAAAGTCTGACGTGTCAAAGCCTGGTATGCCATGTTCCTCCTTTATTTTGTCTATTTGCTCTCCGACCGTCTTAAAATGCTCAAAATAAATGGGTATCCGACCTTTTATAAATGGCCTCCAATAGACCTCCTCTACTTTCTTGGGCCATCGGATGAGGCCATTTTCCTTGAACCAATCCAGCCCGCGCTCACGCCCAAAGTTCCCCTTCAACCGACGATCAACGATCTCTTCCCAGGTATATTTCTTTGAGGGGTCAAGCATATAAGGCTCCCTAAAATTGTATCTTACATTCATTTGGCGATACAGATCGCCTAACATACCCAGTCTTTCCGCAAGCTCTAGATGAACTTTCTGGGCAGGCCTTCGTTGAAACATAGGCTCAACCACAGGCTGCCTTATGTGCATGGCCCACTCATCCACGGGTGAGTTACTCGTCTCCCAATCAGCTAGTAAATCAAGTCTCTCTAGATAGCAAGCGTCAGGCAAAACAATATCCGAAAACTCGGTTGATTCATCCAAATAAATACTAAAGGAAACAGTGAATATACCCTCTTTGAAGGCTTTTTCCAACACCTTTGGATCGAAAAGGGTCATCATGTAATTGCTACCCGCGTGCATAATGCATTCGATCTTGTAAGGTATTTTATATTTTTCCCGTTCTGTTATACCCCAAATGAACAACGGGGATATTCCCCCTGTGGGAACAAGATCATTCATCCCGATCATTTCCGGTTTTTTGGCATCATGTACAGGCCACGGCGTATGTGCCACAGCCCAAGCTCCAACTTTCAAAAGTCCATCCGGACCTTCGCTAGGACCGTAGGAAGGCTGGCCTGTTTCCGGGTGACCCAAGCAACGGGAATTAGGCCCTAAGCAGCCGCCAGCTACATTATTAGCTCCGACTATTTCCTGCAAAACATCAATTGCCATATTTGTCAAAGCAGAATGCCTATGCGCTCCTGCTGACCTAAAGCATCCCACGGCGACGGGCCTGAAAGGTATCTCCTTCCCTTCAATTACAATCGTACTTCCTATCCTAGCCGCCTCCCCAAATTCCTTAGCCAGCCGCCTTATAGTTCCCGGCGGGATTGTACTAATCTGAGAAGCCATTTCCGGGGTGTACTTTTTTACATGCTCTTTGATCAGAGCAAAGGCCGGCGAAACTTTAGCTCCGTTAATTGAGTAATTTCCTTCTATGGCCACATCCTTTATAGTGGTGTCATCGTACGGCTTAGCTTTTCCATCCACCAGATCCCACATCATAGGTTTTTGGGTCTCTTTATCTCGCATGTAATGGCCGTCAGCTCCCACGAGATAAGGACCATTGGTATAATGTTTTATGCTCTCTCCATCGTATATCCCATACTCGTTAAGCAAAAGATTAACCATGGATAGAAGCACTGCTGCGTCGGTGCCAGGCCGTATAGGTATCCACTCATCGCAGTTCATACCGGGCATTCCCATCCATGGCTCAATGGCAACGTGCTTCATCCCTCTTAGTCTAGCTTCGGCCATCTTTTTCGTCATGCCAGTGACGGCGTAGGCTGCCCCATAGCCAGCGGGGCCACCAAAATTTAAATAATAATTCAAATAATTGGGATCGGGCTGCCGTGCCCAAGCGCAGCGCATCATTCCAGCGAACAGGTGCATTCCATTTCCGCAATGCATTCCAGCCCCCGAAGGCAAAGTATTGGGCGTCCCGAAGGCAGCGGCAAAAGACTGGGTTAATCGTGAGTAGTCCATGAGGGTTACAGAACGAATGGATAACATCTTCCTTGGATCTTCGGCTCTTATTTTCCTAAGCCTTTCAGTAATTGTGTCTAATGCCTCATCCCAGCTTATCTCGACCCACTTCGGATCTACGCCGATCCCTTTTTCAGGATTTGTCCTTTTCAACGGGACATTTACCCTGTTAGGGTCGTAAAGTAGCATGATACCTGCAGCGCCTTTAGGGCAGAGCCCACCCTGGCTCGTGGGACATTCTGGGTTCCCTTCAATGTTCATCACGACACCATCGACACGGTGAACGCGTATTGCGCACATATTGAAGCACATATTACAAGTAGTTTTGATCCACACGTCTTCTTTCACTGCTTTTCCATGCCCTCTGGAAGTGTTCATTTCTGCTCCTATAATTCTAAAGTTTTCAAAGAATCTTCATGCGGCAGAAAACCCATCTGAATTAGATTAGATACAAATCATTCGTACTTGTCAATAAAATTGCAACGCTTCAACCCGGGAAATCTCATTCCACTTCAAGTCCACATGAACTTACTTCTCTGGGTTTATCCGCCTGAGGTGATATTCAGGCAGTTGGGATCATAAAGAATCTGTAATCCAGGCGCTCCTTTCTCCAAAACTCCTCCTTGGGAATCGATCCATGAATCAGGATTCCCCTCTATTCGTACTACAACGCCATTAATCCGATGCACCCGAATCCCACAACTTGAAAAGCACCTTCCACATTGGGCAGGAACTCAGCTGCCGTCGTACCCCTATCCGGTTGAAATTCCAGACTTCCTCTTGCCAAGACTAATTCGCTCTAATTACGTAGTATTATTATCAACGACGGTGTTGATGCTTCATGTTCTAGTTAATTTCGTTTCATATTTATAGATATCAGTACGGTAATAGGTGATCGAAGCATACATGCAAGAGCCGGTCCTCCCGTAAAAGTCCCTTTCGATTGCAAGAAGCGGGTTGCCGGGCTTAACAGACAGATGTTTGGCAACAGATTTACTGGCCAAACAGACATCGATATGTTGATCGGCCCATTGGGCCTTGGTTTTCAGCTTTTCCTCAATGAAAGTTAATAGTTCAGTTGTTTCGGTCAACTCATTTGGAGAAATTTGTGCCCCCAAACGCGATGGAAAATACGTAAAAGAGTAACCGAAGGGTCCTTTAAGGATGGAACGAAGGAGCTCGAGCTTAAATACCTTTTCATTCTTCTTTATTTTGAAAATTGTGGCTATGTGAGCTGGAGGAAGAATCTCTTTGTAGTCCAATACCTTTATTCGGGTAACTTTCCCCCAAGAGATTAGGTTTTCAATCGTGTCTTTCAATTCGACTGTTTTCAACGACATGCCGCCTGTAACAAATGTTCCCCTTCCCCGATCCCTATAGATTAGTCCTTCCTTAATCAATTCGCTAAGGGCCTGTCGTACGGTTGGCCGGCTGACGTTAAACTGCTTACACAACTGAACCTCAGATGGAAACTGTCCAGTTGCCTTCAGTTCCTGAGAAAGGATTTTGGACTTCAGGAGATTCTTAATCTGGTAATAAAGAGGAATTGGCCCTTGATCGAACATCATATTGACAGCCTTACGTTAAGATGTCTTTACAAGCTGAGACTACCCTTACCAAAGCTCTAAAACCTTGTCAAGAAAAAAATGTCATTTTTCTAGAGTTTTTTTTTGGAAGTCACAGTTTTCATATCTCCTTGGAACGTTGTTAAGCCGAAAACCCCATTTTTCAATTCTGAAGTGAAAGAATGTCTATGCGATTTGTGGCCGTAAAGGCCCCATCGTAAATGTGGGCGAAGAACTTGGTAAGGCTTACTATCCCCTACTTGCGGATATCATGACTACTACGCATCGAAATTTTACGACGCCTGGCAAACGTGAAAGACGTGAGATCAGGAGACAAACTTAAGAGAGAGGGTTATTGATTACACTTCGCCCTATCACCAGAAAGGAAAGAGGAAATACGTATAAGGTTCCATTTTTGGACATAATTCGAAAGGTTATCGCTTCAATCCAGATCTTTCTGCAAAAATAGAGGTTGGCTTTATATCCTCCAAGGAACTAACGAGTCATCTTCCGAATAGCTTCCAGATTAAGTCTGCCGGAGACGCCCTAGCCTCTCTTCTCTGGAGGAATCTCCGGACGAAACTTCTCATATCGGGTGCAGGCCTTTTTAGCAAGTTCGGGAGGCTCCAGAGATTTCGGAGGCTCCATCATCTCAGCCTCCGCCGCAACCCACAGTGTCTATACCGGCGCACGGTTGATCATCATCACTGAACTTTGCTTCTCCCTCTTCTCAGCCATGGACTTTTCAATTCCTCAATGGTCTAATTACTTGCCTGAAGCTTTGACCTTTTCGCTCCGCTCTTTACGCCATAGGCTTATGCTAAAAGAAACGGGCCAGCTTTTCTATGGATGATCTAAATTCATTTCAAGATTCATATAATTTAATGGACATCCCTCCCAGTTCGGCAAATTCTTAGTCCCATTTGATACGATTACTTGCGCAAGCCAATCCTGGTAGCTATCGCCATTGCTCTCTCATAATCGTCTATGATCAAGTTCCTCAATTCTTGTGGGGGTTTATAGTCCACGGCAAATCCAAGTTTCTCTATTTTCGCCTTAAGGGTTGGGTTCTTAGCCGCTTTTTCAAAGGCTTGCGTCAAAACCACCTTCACCTCTTCGGGTACACCAGCCGGAGCGAACAATGCATACCACGCAGAGAGCAGCCCTTGTTTGTAGCCCAATTCCGTAATAAGGGGGATAGGGTAACCCGGCATTTTTCTGGAGATGAGGAGCATCCTGAGCTTCCCGACATGGGGCAGTACCTGGCTGAAAGCATCAAAAGTAGCCTCAACATGGCCTCCTAGAAGGGCGGGAACCAATGCTTGACCTGCTTTGAAGGGGATCATTGTGAATTTAGCACCGGTCAGAGACTGTATGATCTCGACGTTGAAATGATCTATCGAGCCTTGTCCGGATGTTCCGACGCGAATTTTTTCAGGGTTTTTCTTGGCATCTTCCACCAATTCGGGAAAAGTCTTCCATGGCGAACCCTCTTGCACGGAAGTGACCAAAGGGAAGAAAAGATATAAGCCAATTGGTTCAAAATCCTTTACCGGGTCGTACGGAACTGTTTCTGGATGGTGGACCCGGGTATAGACCATTGCAGAGGTATTTGTATAAGCGATGGTATACCCATCCTTCTTGCTTTTCGCCACCTGATCCGTACCAAGGGTAGCTGCTGCACCGGGTTTGTTTATGGGCATCACCTGTACCCCAAGAATTTTGCTCAATTCCTCAGCCAGCAGCCGACCAGTTGTGTCCAATGCGGAACCCGGTGGTTGCGGAAGAATTAGCTGGATGGGGCGGTTAGGGTAAGGTTGCGCCTGGAGTATGGGTGCATCCATCGTTAACCCGAAGATGACTGCGCATAAGCCAACTAAGATTGTCCTTTTCATGATCTCCTCCTCGTCAAATGATATTCCTGAATAATCTGCTTTTCCTTGTACCACAAGCCCTTTTGAAGTTACAGAGACGCCCTCCCTATCCGTTCTTCGCCTTTGCCCGGACTATCTTACCCTCAAAATCCAAAGTGCCTCTTAATGACTTTACAAGACCAGTCGACAATAAGGTCATAGCACTTTTCCCCGGTTTCGGCCGTAGCCACCGTCGGGTCACCGATTGACCCTATAGGCGTTTCTTCCTTCATCCCATGCGGAGGATCCAGAACGCCACCTCCAAAGTGCATGGGGTCGTCACCTTCCAGTTTATCTCGTTTTTTTGGATGATAAGACTGCGCTCGGTCCAGGTGCACTAATTCTGGAATGGAGGCGAGTACCCTCGCCGTCTCGCCTTCCCCGCCGTGACCAGCTTGCTTCGATAGATAGATCTCGGTGAGGGGTTTTTTCAATGCCGGTACCCAATTCAAGACCACCACCCGCACATCGGACCGCTGTGCGAGTTCTTGGGCGGCCGAGTACATGGCTCCGAAATTCCCATCGTGAGGCATGAGCAAGACAAACTTCCGGAAGCCGTGCCTGATGAGGCTTTCTGCAACCTCTTGGATCACTGTCTGTAGCGTCGTTGGCTTCAGGGTAATCGTCCCGGGGAAGTCCATAAGTTCAGAAGAGACACCGAAAGGTATGGGTGGCCCTGCAACCGCGTGTATTCCATCCTCGGAAAGCTTGGTTACGATCCTCCTTGATACTTCAGTTCCCTGGATCGTGTCCGCAGAAAGCGCCAGATGCGGTCCATGTTCTTCCGTTGAGCCTACGGGTATAATTATGAGATCTGTAAGTTTCAATGCTTCTGCAACCTCTTCCCACGTCATTTCTGGCAAATTTCTTGGTCCGCGAACTGAATAAATAACTTCGCTCTTCATCGCTCTGAATCCTCCTTAGCGGTGGCCATCATCGGAATACACATCATGTTCAGGTCGTGTTGCTCTTCGCACTCTCTTTCTTTACGACTCTAATTTCACTTCTTTTCCCGTTCGAGCCGATTCAATTGCCGCCCGAATGAAGGACAAAGCGGCCAGGGCTCCCTGCCCGTCTGTTTCTGGCTCCTTTTTTGTGCGAATGCAGGAAGCAAACTCCTCTATTTCTTCCAGGATAGGATCTCCGAGGGACAAGGGAATATCTTCAGGGGTCACTTGGTCCTTTCTGGAAAGCTTAAGTTGAGTATGTTTATCCCAGATGTGTGAGGTCTTTAGGTATTCTTCATAAGGCACATTGGGGATAGAAACAGTGCATAACAGATTCGCCTCAGTGCCGTAAATCCTGATCCAATTCGCCTTGGGGGAGACATAGTTTGAGCCCAGGTAGCCTAAGATGCCTGATTCAAATTGGCAAATCGTTGCCGTCACATCTTCAGCATCAGCCGGGATGTAGAGTTTTTTGAAATAAGAAAAAACCGTCTTTATGGGGCCGAAGTAATACATGAGGGTATCCACATGATGGACGCCCATGGTCATGAGCGGTCCTGCAGGGCATCCGGAGTCATCTCCATACCATCGCCAATCGCTCGGGATCAGACGAAACCCTATATTATGGGAAAAATTTGCCTCAACCATGATTGGTTTTCCGATGATCCCATTATTGAGGAGGTCTTTTACTTTTCGAAATCCCGCCAGCCTGCGCATATCATGCCCGACCATTAATGTCACTTCGGCTTCTTGGCAGCCCTCAACAATTTTTCTTCCGTCTTCCAAAGTATTCGCAATCGGCTTGTCCAAAAAAACGTGTTTTCCGTATTGAGCCGCCAGAACCGCCTGTTCAGCATGCACTGCGTTTGGGGTCGTAAGAATCACAGCCTCTATATCATTTCTCTTCAGCATCCGCTCGTAACTTTCTTCTGGATCACATCCATACTTTTGACTAGCGGCTACTCGCTTATCCGAACTCCGTGAAAAGCAAGCCACCAGCTCGACCATTTTACTTCTTTGCACCGCATCACCAATGATTAATGACCAGCTTCCAAGGCCGACAAGCCCAACCTTTACGGCATGATCTCTCTGCATGAAGCACTCCCCTCTTGGGCCATCCAGACTTTCCGTTGGGAATCAACTTAGAAGCCTAGAAGATGATCTTAGCTTGGAATTATTCCTACGGCTTCGATCTCGATGAGGAACTCCTTCTTCGGAAGAGACGCTACCTGTACGACCGTGCTGACCACAGGCTTCTCCACAAGTTCCGATGCGTGTTCCAAGAGGTATTTTCGTTCCGTATCTCGATATCCCTGATAATCCTTCATGTCTCTTAAGAACGTGGTGGTCTTGACAAGATTTTTCAGAGAGCTTCCGGCCTCTCGCATCGCCGAATCGATCTGCTCAAAAGCCCTCCAGGTTTGACCTTCAATCGTGTCCGACACGGCTTCTCCGGTCTCGGAAGATCTCCCGTTCATCCCCGAGATGTAAATTGTATTCCCCGCCACGACCGCATTGGCATAAGGCTTCTGCTTCCCGCCTACAAAGCAAGGATAAATTCTTTTTTCCATCGTACCTCTCCTTCCATCGACGCAAGCGTATCGGATGTTACCCCCTACGCTAATAGATGTCAATAAAAAACTTCCTTTGTGTGTTAGCAAAGTAGAAATGTCCCCATTAACTGCTTAAGTTAAAATGTCTAAAAAACTTCCTTTGCTTTCCTATAGTCATTCCTTTGAATAAAAGCAGAACTGTGCGCAGGAAGGACCTATTTTGGGTCAACGAGTGATTTAACAAAGAGTGGGGATCATCATACATTGGAAATTGATGGCTTCCTTAAACGCGCCTATTTGAAGGATGGTAGAAAAATTAATAGGATAGAAATGAAGATTTGAGGATTGTAGGCACCATTTCTCTCTTTTTACCGAAAGGAAATTCAAATAAGAACAAGAAATGCGATCCAATATCCCCAAGGGACTAGACATCCTCTGCGACTCTTTAAGTGCTTGACCTTAGTCTATTTCAACCAGCCATATTCCGAATACCTTTCAGATCGAGTTTGCCTGAGGCACCCCAGCCTCTTTTCCCGGGAGGAATTTCCGGACGAAACTTCTCATGGGAGTTTCAAGCTTTTTCGGCAAGCTCGGAACATGCGCAAGGGACTTTCTAATTTCCCCATATGTAAGGAACCTTAAATGTACCAGAATCGAGAATGGTTACTCTTCGAAACAAAAAAGGCCTTCTCAACGAAGAAGGCATGTAACCAATTGCTGTCTAAAAGAGGCCAGGGTCAGTAAAGATACCATTCGCCGTTGGGTGTCAGCAGACCTGATTGCAAGAATTCTTCTACAAGGACCCTCAGCCAGCATGATCGCATCTCAAGGGTGTCCCCATTGACCATTAAGTTCAAAGTACGAAGAATACGGAAAGAAGGTTAGCGGGAAAAGCGGGTATTCATTCTTCTAATCACATCTCTTTCGTTAGGCCATTCACAGTTCAAGACATGACTTCGTTCGCGGTTTGGGCGCTTTTACACGCATCACTCTATTGGCTGCGCCAAATGGGCGGAACCCGGACGGCCAGAACCTCCGCCTTGGCACATTCCTGCCCCTCGGAAAA
>Ga0115026_10000121_pt1 | contig 16084 bp, 15 predicted proteins | sample Mud_0915_D1_FD_83878 | JGI IMG/M metagenome (GOLD analysis project Ga0115026, IMG submission 83878) | Wetland microbial communities from Old Woman Creek Reserve in Ohio, USA - Mud_0915_D1 | ecosystem: Environmental > Aquatic > Freshwater > Wetlands > Sediment ...
AGAGCCTTCTCTCCAGGAGGAACTTTGATCCGTCGTCAAAGAAAAGCCCGCAGTACTCTTTTATCAGATCCCTGAGGAGTCTGAATTCAACCTCTCTGAGGGGTATTGCCTCTTCCTTATCGAACATCAAAATGCTCCTCAATCACTCTTCTCACCGCAGGGTCTTCTTCCCTGTCATAGCACTTCTCGATCTCATTTCTTACCCGTTCATTTGCCTTTACACTGAGGGCCTTTACCACTGCAGTCCTTGTAGCCCAATCGGGGTCATTGAGATACGGAAGGATAAGCCCCTCACTCCCCTCAAAGGAGGAAAGCGCGTGTATGGCCGTTCTCTTTATTTCCCTTTCCTCAGATTTAAGCATCCTGATGAGCGCGTCCTTGGCCTCTTCGCCTCCCAGCTTACCCAAAGATTCCATGGCAGTTACCACCACAAACCCGTTACGGTCATCGAGCACATCGATAAGATGGTTCACTGCTCCTCTGTCCCCTATCATCCCCAGCGAGCGGGCTGCGGAAACCCTCACGGTGTCATCGGAATCGGTGAGAAGGAGAAGGATGAGAGACTCCACCACCCTGTCGCTTCCCATAGAGCCAAGGCTCAGGGAGGCAGAAGCCCTTATCTGGGTTTTTTCATCAGTGAGGGCGAACACCAGGTATTTAACGGATTCTTCCGTTTTCATGAAAGAAAGAGCCTCAACCACCGCCTGTCTGACAGAAACATCCCCATCCTTAAGGGCAAAACCCAGTGCATTCACGCTCTCTGTTGCGCCCAGTCTGCCGAGCAGCAGGGCTGCATTTTTTCTGAGTATGGGGTTCTTGTCTTTCAGATAATTGATGATCTCCTCTACCTCAATACCTTCCCCGAGGTTGCTCAACGCGATGACGGCTGCCTCCTGGACATCCTCATAGGGGTCAGAAAGCAGCTTCTTTATAGAACCTACGGCCCTCGGATCATGAATTCCCGAAAGACCCATGGCTGCGAGTGCCCTCATGTGGCCATCCTCGTTGTCAAGGAGGGTTTCAAAAACAGGATAATACAGGGGAGATGCCACATCCACCGCAACCTCAGTGATGAACCTCCTCTGATACAGACTATCTGCCTGAAAAAGGGGGAGAAGAGATTCAGGCTTGCTTTTCCCGATGAATATGAGTGCCCGTTTTACATCTTCAGCCAGACTCTCTTCTGTGGAGAGCTCAAGGAGGGGGCCAAGTGCACGCTCATCCTGCATGAGTCCGAGCAGGAGTATCGCAGTCACCCTCACATCGTTTTTTTTGGACCATGCATGGGATACCAGCTTAGCGATGATCTCAGGTCCGCAGAGTTTATTCATTATCCCTGAGATAAAATCAGCAGAGACGCCTTTATGGTAGAAGACCCCAATGGTTCTCACGGTCTCTTCCTGGATCGTCTTGGATGGGTCTGTGAGAAAGGGGATAATGTGCTGCAGGGTCTCGGGCGCTGACAAATGGCTGAGCCCCTTGAGCACAGGTTCCCTCAGAGCCTTCACCGAAAGGGCATGGAGGAGATGGGGTATGGCCTTCTTATCCCCTATCCTTCCAAGCGCGTCCGCGGCAGGAAAAGCTGTCCACAGATCGCCGCCTTCCAGTATTTCTATGAGGGCGTCCACTACCGACAGGTCCCCCATCTGGCCAAGATGCTCCACTGCGGATGCTCTCACATTGTCATCCTCATCTTTCAATGCCCTTAACAGCAGGGGCAATGCCTTTCTATCTTTTACTTCTCCTATGACGTCAATAATGAATTTTCTCACATCCCTGCTCGGGGCATGAAAGCCCTCGATCAAGAGGGGGGTGGCCTTTTTCCCCAGTCGTACGAGCGCCTCTATGGCGGAATTCCTTGCCCCCGCGTTTTCGTCCAGATAGAGGAGCTGGATAAGACCGCGCATATAATAATCCGGTGCGTACCCGTCCATAAGGATCTCGGACGCGGTCTTCCTTACCCTCCAGCTTACGTCTTCCATTGCCTTAAGGAGGAGGGGAATTGATTCTTCCGGCGGTTTTCCTTTGAGTTCCTGGACCGCTTTTCTCCGAACCTCTATCTCTTCTTCACTAAGAAGCCTTTTCATCTCCTGCACGGCTCACCTCAACAGTCTTTGCTACTTCTCCAAGCTGTATCTTTTCCTCTGAAGTCAAGAGGCTATCGAGATTCAGGAGAATAATGATGCTGTCACCTTTTTTCCCGATGCCAATAAGATATTCGGTCCTCAGCCCCTTAAATACCGTAGGGGGTGCGCTGATCTCATGCGGCTGGAGATCAACGATCTCCTTCACACCGTCCACAAGAAGTCCCACTTTTTCGTGGTCCGACCTTACCACAATAATGCGCTCATTTGCTGATGAGGGAGGTATCCCAAAACGCTTTCTCAGATCGACAAGGGGGATTACCTCTCCCCTGATATTCACCATCCCTGAAAGAAAAGAGGGAAGTTGGGGGATGACATGGATCCGCTGCGCCTTGAGAATCTCCACCACCTTATTGATGTCGATTCCGAACTCCTCCTGCCCTGCATATGCTACGGCTACCTTTGCCATTTCTTCACCATTTCTGTTAGCCCCGACCTCCTCCTTCAGAGGGATGAATCTCTCATGACGCTCTGGAGTCCATTACGTATGCCACCCGGTTCCCTTGAATCGCTCATCTTTCCCCATCCTTTAAAGAATCTCCAGCTTTGCCATTTTCTGTCTGATACCGTCATAGTCGCTGTCGTCGGCCTCAACAAAACCTGTATAGTCTTTGTCAATGGATTTCAGAATCTCTGCGCCTTCAGCCGAAGAGCTATTCAGGGAAATAAGGGCGGTCTTCATAATGGACAGATCCCTTTCGTCAACAGAGTTGCTGTAGCAAATATTGAACTCAGGAATCTCATCAGATAACTGAAGGAACCTTATCCCCTGATCCTTGAACCTATACGCTATTGACTCCATTACACCTCCTGCATCAAAATCGCCCTTTATTACTGCCCTGGCAACATCATCGTGATGGCCGAGATAGTTGTAGTATTGCAGGTCTTCAATATCTATCCCTGCATCCCTGAGCATAGATCTGGGTATGATGTGGCTTGATGTTGATTTCATATCACCGAAAGCAAATGTCCTGCCTCTGAGGTCTCCGACCGATGTTATATTCGAATCAGCCCGTGTGATTATCACAGAATGATGATATGGCTTCCCAGCTCTCAGCGCCTTCACGAGAACTTTCACGTTGTATCTTCTGTTTGCGTCCACATATGTTGATGGTGTCATATAACACACCTGTGTCATGTTCTCGCCTATATCCCTCATGGCACCTTCAAAATCCAACGCCACTTTAAGCTCCACCTTTTTCCCCAGTTTCTTGCTGAGATACTCAACAAGGGGACTGAGTTTCTTGGACATTACCGCGGGAGACTCCAGAGGTACAACCCCAAACTTTAAGACAACGTCCTTTTCTTCGGAAAACTTAAATCGCTCCATCTCTGACTTCAGGAGCTCTGAATCCTTATGAAGGTTCTCGAGGGTGCTACTGATCCTGAATGCGAGTGTACGGTTCTCTACGGGAACGCCCTTCACCCCCTCCACCGCGTTGAGTATCTGGGTTGTACCCATCTTTTGCTCCGAGAGGGACCGTGCGATCTGGCGGCTACGTTCAGCCACAAACTCCATCGACTGGGAAATCTGACGGCTGCTCATACTCTGCTCTTCCGTTGCTTTGTTCACCTCCAGCGCTGCATCCTTCATCTTCTCTATCGCCTTCATGATAAGGAGAACTCCCTTTGATTCCTCAGCAGTGGCCTTCGCTGTCTGCTCGGTCATGTCCCTTACCCGTTCCACAGCCTCTGAGACAAGCTTTGCAGCCTTTGACTGCTCTGCAGTGGCCCGTTCTATGGAGAGGGTCATCTCGGAAGACCTCTTCGAGCTGTCCAGTATTTTCTTAAGCGAAGTCTCCGCCTCACTCGAAAGGTTGAATCCCTCCTCCACTGACCTGAGTCCCTGATGCATTGCATCCACCGCATTCTTCACCTCCTGCTGGACAGACTGGATAAGAGAGGCGATTTCCTGGGTGGAAAATGCGGTACGTTCCGCAAGGTCCTTAATCTCATCAGCTACCACGGAAAATCCCTTCCCGTGTTCCCCTGCCTGCGCCGCTAATATCGCCGCATTAAGTGCAAGAAGCGTGGTCTGATCGGTGATTTCGTCGATTACCGTAAGTATCTTCCCTATCTCATCCGACCTTCCCCCAAGCCGTTTGATAAATTCTGCGGTGTGTTCTACAGAGGCCTTGATCTTTCTCATGCCCTCTAAAGTCTTCTCGACGGAGCTCATGCCAAAGGTGGCTGCGTCATTCGTAACCTTTTCTGAGAGGCGGGAGGACTCTTTTGCATTGAGTTCCACCTCTTTGATTGCAGAGGTGATTTCCGATACCGCTGAGAGGGTCTCCTCGGATGTCTCGGCAAGTTCCGCAGAGTTTGACGCCACCTCCTTTATGGTTGCCGAGAGCTCTTCTATGGAAGATGACGTCGTTTCCACTGCTGAGGTGAGCTCATGGATATTGGTATTCACGTTATTGATGCTCGAGAGCATCTCTGCGATTGACGCAGACGTCTCCTCCACTGATGCTGCGAGGCCCTCGGTACTCTCCGCGATCTCCATAGCCGTTGCGTTGAGTTCCCCCACTGCGTGGGATATATTGGTGATGGCCTCAGCTTCGACTTCGGAGCCCCTTACCACCTTTCTCGATTCCTTTTCCACCTCTTCGGTTACCCCTGAAATCCTTTCCGAAAGCTCCCTTAATCTCTGGAGCATCCTTCCCAATGACCTGAATGACTCACTGAGAAGACTGCTCAACCTGCCCAGTTCATCGTTGCTTTTCACGTTCACCGCAAAGGAGAGGTCACCTTCAGAAATTCCTGTGGCTGCAGCCCCTATGGCTCTGAGCGGTGAAATCACGATCTTTCTTACAAGGAAAAAGAGGGCGCCTATCAAGAAACAGGTGATCGCAAGGCCGAACAGTATGACGACGACCATTGCCTTGCTCATTCTCTTGGTGATATCAATGACGGGATATGCAGCGACAACCTGAAACCCCCATGGCTCAAACGGCTTTCTCACCACGTTCCACGCCCCTGATTCAGCGGATGATGTGTCCTTTACGATTTTCTCCACAAGGTCACCAGAGCCGTCTTTTGACTTGAAGCGTACATTCCCGTGGTCGTCCACCAAGGCGATGAATCCGTGGTCAAGGATCCTTGTGCCCGCAATGATATCCCCCAGGTGGGAAAATGAGGCAACAGGATATCCCACATACCAGACTCCGATGAGTACATTGTTTTTGTCGTACATCGGTTCGTATCCGGTAATATACGGTTTCCCGAGAAGATCAACTTGCCCATAGAATGCCTTGCCTTCACGCACTGCTGCGATGGCCTTGCCTTTGGGGTCAAGGAGGGTGCCCACTGCGCGGGAGCCATCATCTTTCATTACATTGGTACTCACCCGTACGAAATCGTTTCCTCTTTTCACAAAGAGCGTCGCAGTCCCCCCCATTAATGACTTCACATGATCGACCAACACAAAATTATTCGCCTGCGGCTTATTCCCGAGAAGAAGGTTCTGGACAAGCTCTGTTCCCGCGGAAACGGATTCGCCAAGAGTAGGTATGCCCAGCGCAAGTCCCTCTCTCATCAACACCCGCATTGAGGCATGGACCTTTTCAAGTTCGAGGGCGTTCGTCACATTGAGGCTCTCGATGACTTGCTCCATCACAGCCTGCATCTGATCATGTGCACGTCCGCGAATTTGTTCACGTACGTATCCTGCGATGATAAACATACTTATGCACGACACAAGGATGACGATGAGCGTTGTGGGAATGATGAACTTCCAGATTATCTTATTTTTCGTGCTGTAGGGTGTATGGAATTTCGCATTCTGCATTTCTTATTTCATGCCGCCGCTAGATAATCGCGGCTTCCTCTGTGCGAATGATGGATATGAACCTGCCATCCACAATAGCAACTCCCTCGATAAACCTCGTTTGGGCCTCGGGCAGATGCGGTGGCGTCTCAACGATTTTCGAGGCTAAGGGTCTGATGACCCCGACTACTCTGTCAATAAGGGCACCAATCGGCCCTTTCGGTCCTTTCAATATAAGTATCTTCTGTTTTGCCTGTTGCACAGTGTTCCCATTCAGGGATAGCAATCTCTTCAGGTCAATCACGGGGATGATCTTTCCCCTCAGTGACGTAATCCCCAGGAGATGGGGGCCGGTCTTTGGTATCATAGTTACTTTCTGTGGTCGTATGATCTCGTGTATTTCACCTATCCTGAAGGCATATTCTTCATTTCCCAGAGTGAAGGTGAGCAGTTCCAAAATGGACTCTTCACCCTCCTCTTCCTTATGAACTGTCTGCACCGCCTCTTGCTCGCGCTTCGTCTCTTCGGGTGCAAGAGGTGCGGGAGGCTCGTGTGCCTCCTCCTTGCGCGGAGTTGCTTCTGGTTCAGCGCCCTGCGTGAGCGCCTCTTCCTGCCCGCCCTCCTTAAGCTTTTTTCTTATCTTTGCAATATCCATTAAGCCCGATTTCCTTTGCAGCAGAGTATACAATTCCCTCATCGATCATCTGCGCGTCCCTTGCAAATCCTTCCAAAAGAGACATGTGCGCGAGGTTGTTGATCACCCTGGGGATCCCCCTGGAACAACGATACAATGACAAGAGCGCCGCATCACTGAAAAGAGGGGTGTTTCTGCCGCCCATTGTGATCCTGTAGTCGATATACGAAGTTATCTCGTCTTCACCTATAGCATCCAGATGGCAGAAGAGTCCCACCCTCTGTCTGAAGGCAAGGAGAGAGGGTAACTCCAGCTTTCTCCTCAGATCCGGCTGTCCCACGAGGATAAGACCGAGGAGGTTTGTGTCATCCATCTGGAAGTTCGTCAGCAGCCGTATCTCTTCGAAGGTCTCACGGTACGGGATAAGGTGTGCTTCATCGATAATCACCACAGGGGTTATCCCGGACCGGTAATCCTCGTAGAGTCTTGCATAGATCGCGTCAAGGAGGTCGCTCTTATGAGGAGAGGAGACGCTGCACTGGAGCCTTTCGCTGATGGTCTTTATGAAATCAAAGGAGGTCAGTCTTGGGTTAAGAATGAACATGACTCTGTGCTTCTCATCAAGGGAATCCATAAGCGCCCTTGTGAGGGTCGTCTTTCCACAGCCGATCTCGCCGGTGAGCACCGCGATCTCCCGTTCTTCCACTGCGTATTGGAGCCTCGCGAGGGCTTCTTCGTGTGTCCTTGACATAAAGAGAAACCGTGGATCTGGTGTCTTGCTGAAGGGCCTTGTCCTGAATCCGTAAAAGGTCTCATACATGGTGAGTTACCCTCTGTTTGGAAAGAGCCTCTTCTATAATGGACTCCACATCAATGACCAGAATGACTTCGTGTTTGCCTATCTCCGCAGCGCCCGCAAATCCCCGCATTCCCCTGAAATAATCGCCCAGTGATTTGATGACAATCTCGTGCTGCCCGATAAGCTCGTCCACCGAAAGGCCTATCCTCCTCTCTCCGTAGCCCACCACCACCGCATAGGACCTGTCAGCGACATCGGCTTCCAGTCCGAACGTCTTTGCAATGCCCACGATGGGCAGCATTTCTCCCCTGAGGTTATACACTTCCTTTCCCTCGATGGTCTGGATGCTCCTGTGCTCAATGAGCAGGCTCTCTGACAAAGAGGTGAGAGGAATAGCAAAGCGCTCAGGACCTATCCTCACGATCAGTGCCTTGAGTATCGCAAGGGTGATGGGCACAGTAAGGATAAAGGTTGTCTCCTTTCCCTTTACCGTCTCCACATCCACAAAGCCGCCAAGGCCCGACACCTTTTCCTTCACCACGTTCATCCCCACACCCCTCCCAGAAATTTCGCTTACGGTGGACTTGGTACTAAACCCCGGCATGAATATGAAGTCGAGAATTTCACGGTCGTTGAGTTCAGCCCCCGGGGTGAGGAGCCCTTTTCCCAGTGCGGTGTTCCTGACCTGTTCAAGATTAATTCCCGCGCCGTCATCCCTGACCTCGATCACCACGTGGTTTCCCCTCTGAAATGCCTTCAGCACGATGGTACCGGCTTCCGCTTTCCCTGCCCTTTTTCTCTCTTCCGCTGTCTCTATGCCGTGATCAATGGCATTCCTCACAATATGCATCAGGGGGTCAATGATCTCCTCAGCGAGGTACTTATCAATTTCGGTGTCTTCTCCGTAAAGAGCGAGTTCTATCTGCTTCCCCGAATCGCGCGAGTACCGGCGTATGACCTGACCGAGCCTTGAGAAGATCTGTCCTACAGGAATCATCCTTATTTCCAGGACCTGCTCGGTGAGATCGGCAATCCTCCGTTCAAAGGTCTGGGAGATTTTGAAGATGTCGCTCACAAGAGGAGAATGACCGAAGGTGTCCACTATCTCCGTAGCGATTCTGTTTGTCGCCGATCTTGCAAGATTGAGTTCGCTTATGGTATTGAGTATCCTGTCAAGTTTCTCGATATCAACCCTTACATAGGTACTGCCACTCCTGATGGAGGATTCCGGCATCCGGGAGGGGGCAACGGGCGGGGTCTCTGTCTTGTGTGTGATGAGCTCATCGATAGGGAAAGAAATCGCCCGGGTAAGTTCTTTGAGTGATCTTGTGCTCCCGAAGAGAATGCTGAACCCTATGGAATCGGGGGGCACATCAGCCGCCGTAGGGAGTGTGGAGATCTGTTCTCCCTGGGACTTGACCAGAGTGGTGAGCGTATTGAGCGACGTATCAAAATCCGCAAGGCTGAAGACCGCTTTCGCAAGATAAATGCCTTTCCCCTCTTTGATATTTGTTTTAAGTCGATGCTCTTCGAACTCCGAGAGTACCTTCAGGATGGATGCGTCAATCTGCCCGAGGGCCTGCTGGACTTCCTGATCCCCCCCGGAGCCCTTTGCTGACTTTCTGAACGATTCGATTCCCTTCAGATACCCCGACACATCGTGTTCCTTTTCCTCTTCGATCCCCTCGATCATCTGCTTGAGGAGATCGATGTGAGTGAAGAGAAATCTCACCACTTCCTCCGAGACCTCGATCCTCCCCATTCTGACATCATCCAACAGCGATTCGAAGGCGTGACTAAAGTCGGCAATATACTTAAAGCCAAAAAGGCCCGAAATTCCCTTGACCGTATGAATAGTGCGAAAGAGGGCATTGATCGTGTCGGGATTGATTGCAGAGGAGTAGGTTTCCTGAACCTCGATGAGGAGTCTTTCCGCTTCCTCTACAAGTTCCTCTGCCTCTACGATAAAATCTTTCTTGGAAGATTTCATGGGTTGAGTATCTTTGCGATCACTTCCTGCAGCTGTTCCGAGGTAAACGGTTTTGTGATATAGGCGCTGGCCCCAAGCGCCAACCCCCTTTCCTTGTCCTCGCTGCTCCTCTCTGTGGTAACGATCACCATGGGGATATGCTGATAGTTTGGGTTTGTCTTGACAAAATGGATGAGTTCGAGGCCATTCACATCAGGCATGTTGATGTCGGTAATAATGAGGTCAAAGCTCTCCTGGGGGAGTAATTTGAGGGCCTCAAATCCGGTGCTCGCTTCCAGGGCAGTGAAGTCTTCCTCCATATCCTCGATCACCGCTCTGATCATCGCCCTCGTAGTAGCAGAATCCTCAACGATAAGCACTGACTTCACGACATCCCCCTCAGTTCGCAGTTGAGTTTCATTGTATCAGATGGACAGAAAAAAATCATTTCCCACGCAGGAAATCATGCGTTCGCGGGAGGAGTTTTCCCCGCATTTTTTTGCATCTCCTGCAACTTTCTCTGGAGAAGGGATTTCTCCAGGGCGAGACCGGCCTGACTGATGAATATTTCGAGTCCCTCGGTCTCCGAAAAACCCTCTCCCGTAGCCGCATTGTCACAGTAGAGAAGCGCAACCACTTTTCCTTCTGTAATCACGGGGAACAAGGCAACCTCTGAAGGCCATCCCCCCCCAAGATCTCTCATGAGAAATTCGGTCACGGAATCTCTTTCCACTCTTCCCTTATACGACTGCCCCGCCTCAATAATCCCCTTAAGAAACGGACTCTTTCCAAAGGTGAGCACGGTTTCACGTATCTTTTCATCAGCCCCCTCAATATCCAATCCAAATTGTCCCAACCCCGTAAGCTCGGTTTCTCCTACCATAAACAGCACCCCTCTCTGGAATATATCGCTCGCAAACCTGAGAATGAGCAGGGTGATTTCTGAAGTCGAATTGGGAAACCTGAGCTCCTGGGTGAGGGCCTTGAGGGCAGAAATGTCCTTTCTTTCGGGAATAGCTCCGCGTTCCCCCCAATCCTCTCCCCACGTTTCGCCGCCCGTCTCCTCTGCGAGACTCCCCCCCAGACTCTCCTTCTGCATCATCTCGTCATGGACCCTTGCCCCCTCCATGAGAAGGTATTCGGGACTTATCCCCTTGGAAACCTCCCATCCTATGTCCTCAACATTCGCAATACTACCCACGTCATGGGTATCGAGTTCAAAGCGGAAACCGCCCTGATTCGTGAGGAGGAGATGATAGACCACTTTTTCTATTCTTTTTTTTGTAGCCTTGTCCAGTGCCTCTTTACTGACCGAGCCCATCTCGAAGAGTATTTCTGCGATGGATTTCTGGGGAAGTGTCTTTTTCACCGCGAGTCCCATGGTGAATACCTGCTCCTTCACCACGTTTTTCTTAAGAAGGTCATGACCGATATTCCCTTCGATCATGTTTGTCTCAGCTCGTACGATAAGCCCGTTCTTGAACACGATAAAAGCACTGCCCTTCTCACTGCGTATCACGAGGGTTCCTGTCTTCCTCCCGATGCTCAGAATCTGGAAGATGTCAGAGAGCGCAAGATCCTCAAGTCTTCCCACAAGGCTCATAATTTTATCCCCGAGTACTCATTATGACCACCAAGAGGCAATATATAGGGAAATAAAAGTATTCACTGGCACAACATGAACGGTCTCGGAACCCATGCAGTTCGAAATTTCGATTGTATATTTTGCACTTACGCTGCCAGTATATCAGGAAGAATTACTGGGTGTCAACGAAAGGCTAGCCCTCTTGCAGACCATGCAGCACTGGCGGGGGAATGCGCCTCAGGTCAATGGCGTCATGACAATTTTCTGCATGAGCATCAGGGCTGATGAGCAGCCTTCCCGCACATACCCTACGGTGCGGGGACAGAAGCCCCGCACCGCACTTTATACCCGGGGATGTCCTCTCCCCCGTCAGAAAAGGAACTGAAGCATAGCGGTGAAGGTATTAAAGTTTTGGGAATTCGGATTTGAAGGGTCCTGGGTCCCGTAATCATTCTTCGAATACTGAAGCGTGACCCTCAGATCCTGCCCCTTGATCAGGTAATTTGCCCCAACACCCCACCACTTAATCTTCTGGTCAAAGATCCCGGAGAGCTCGGCAAATTTCCATTCTTCATACCTGCCGAAGATCTGCACCTTGCCTGGCCCTATCTTGTTCGGCAGCAGATACCCTGCTTTTGCGTACCACCCCTTCTTCTGACCGTTTTCTCCCACACTGCGGGGGTCAGGATCAGCTCCCTTGTAGGCACCGTCAAAAGTTTCCTGCAGGTACGCAGCCGAAAGGGTGAAGGTGCCGGAAGGGGTGGGATATTCGAAGAACCCATCAAAGGTCCATGCCTGATAGTCCTTGATTAACGTCTTTGCAGCCAGATTGCCGTATACTGCATCCGATTCGAACTGATAGCCTGCACCAAAGGTGAGCACCTTTTTCTCACCTAGGTAGGTGCCTCTGTATACAAGCGAAGACTCGGGGTCCAAAAGGCTGACATGAACCCGCGCCGTGTATCTGAGCCGGCTCTCGGGATCGTCTCCGCTGTCATTGCCCATCATGGCCGCCAGCCGGTATTGCACCTTCGCATCAAGAAGGTTTCCCCATACCACCAGACCGTAGTCCCTGTTGAGTCGTGGGAGATCGGTGTATACAAACAGTGATCGGTCCAGACTGAGAGGGAAGAAACACCCTTCGTTGTCCTCCCTTATCATAGGGTCCTTTGTCAACCCTACCCTTAGCCTGAAGAAATCGGTAAAATCTGCCTTGAGATATGCATCAAGTACGTCAAAGGTTTGCCCCGGTATATCCGATACCGTAATATCCTGAATCCGCTTATCGCCCTGTTGCTGAATCGCAAAGGTGAAGCCGTAAGTATCGGTCACCTGTCCCCGCAGGGTGAGTCTGTTCCTCCTGAAGAATACATCCGTGGTATCACTGGATTTATCGGGGCCGGAGCCGGTATCCCTCCATTGACCGTAAAGCTGCATTTCGTAGTTGATCATGAGCCACGATTCATCGGTTATCTTTATGATGGGGCCTGCCTGGGCCGCCTGTATGCCGAAACACAATAGGAGCCCCAGCACTAAGACGGATGCTCCCACAATCTTTCCTTTATGCTTCATGAACGCCTCCTTTCAGCTCTGTATCAGTCTTTCAAGGTCCAAGAAATCCTACGTCCTAACAACCGCATTCAAAAGGGTCCCAGTATTTAAGGCGCGGTTTTTTCTTCTGAGGGGATTCTTGCGTCTTTCCCTCCTCTTTCTCCTTCGGAGAGATGTTCTCTCTCTTCCCGGGCTCAAGACTCTTCTCGCCCTGCTCTTTCCCTTTCTCAGAGTCTTTCATCTCTTCCTGAGGCCGGGCAGCACCAGTATCAGCACCCTGCGCTGATATTCCCTGAGCGCCAATGCCCGAGGTTAATACCAGTGCTGTTACAAGAGCCATGAGGAAAGTCTTTGTCATGGCCATCGCCTAATACCCGCCAGTTATTGGCTGTCCGCCCCCTCCGCCTCCGCCGCACGCAATGGAATCAGCGAGATTTACCATATCCGCACGGAGAGCATAGGAATTGGCACCTGTGAGTTTCTCAACCGTTTTACCCGCATCTTTGTTATAGGTGATCGCTGCAGAGCGCGCCGTTGTGTCTGTTCTCCACGGGGAATTTGCCTTCAGACCTCCGTCTTTCGCCTCATCAGCCATCTGACCCCATTCTATCCAGGAGGCATCATACAACTTTGCAGGGTAACCAAGGACTCCATCCAATATAAGGAAGCTGACCGCTGCCCTTATACCCGTCCTTCAGTAAGTGTACGCCGTTTTATCCGGCGTGATCCCTGCAGTGGTGAGACTGGCGCGTATCGTGTCAGGAGGAAGGATAGTCGAACTGTCGGGACTCAGGTGTGTGGTATGAACCAGGTTCACCGCTCCCTTTAGATGTCCTTCAAAGGCCACGAACCCGGTAGTCGCACTACCGGAAGGACCGGTGGTTGCCCCGGCCACGCCATTGTACTCATTGGCCGCTCTGACGTCCCAGGCGATGGCATTTGAAATTCTGCCTTCCGCGAGCGCAATCGCTTCGCTCAGAGGCGCCCTGAGAGAAGTGTTCTGGGTGAGTTTGCAGACAGTGTACGCGGAAGGGGTTGGTGCAGGCGGAACGGTGCTGGCCAGCGTGAAGCCTGCGGATTTATATGCTGCATTCGTCCTGTCCAGTACCTTGAGCCTGTTCTTGGGGAACCCCCAGTACCGGAAATTAAAATATGCCGCTCCCATGTTCAACAGCGAGTCTCCGGTGATCACCACCACCGTCCTTTCATCTATTCCAGTCCGCTGGATAAGATTGTCCATCATTGTCCGTGTGGCAACCATGGTTATGGTGTCGCTCACCCCGTCAGATCTCGTGGTTGTCAGATCAGCAGCAGTGTCAAGAAGAAATGCATTCTGCACATGGCCACTGCCGGTGTAGCTCGTCGTGCCCGTTGCGCTGGCGACATCCAGAATAACCATCTTGTCAAATCCAGAGGAATCGCTGCCATATCCGTTTGTTGTCCAGTTGTTCAGCGTTGCAGGATCTACAAGGACCGATGACCCTGTTGTCTCGGACTGCGGGTTTGAGTAGCTGCCGCAGCTCTGAAGAAACAAGGGGACTGCTGCGAGAAAAAGCACAATGAAAAGGGCAGCCAGTTTCCCTCCATGTATTCTCCTCAATGTCATGCCATTCTCCTTTCTCGTTGTGGTTTCAACAAAAATTCTCCCTATTGATTGTCAGCCTTACTCCGGAATGGGGATACCTGATTCTTTCCCATCACCTCCTTTTAAAAAAAGACGCTCAAGTCCCCTTGCTTGAGATCTTGTGTTTTTTCCTCAACAGACGTGGATTTCGCGCTCTCTTTAACCTGGAATGATATTACGGAGGATCGGCAGGAATCCTCTGACTGAAAAACCCTGCCTCCATATGCCCCAATAGAGTAAGCCAACCCCTCCCTTTCCTGAAGACCGCGGACTGGCACTATCACTATATAAGAAATACTGTAATACTGAACGACTAATTAAGTCCCATTATCTGCCTTATGGGATGACCTGTCAAGTTCTATTTCTAAATGTAGAATATTTGATTTATAGGGTTTTAAATTTGGGTACTCTTTTATCTTTCTGCTGCCTTATTTCGACCCCTGATCCAGTCTTTTCATTTCCTCCATCAATTCTTTCCTTGTGATGATGCCCTTTTTCTCCAGAAGGTTGATCAACGCATCATAGGCGCACCCGCCTTTCATTGATGATTCGTCAGACGTTTTAATTTCCCTGGCGGGTACACTCTCGGTTGACCCGGCAGGCGATGCCAGCGGTGCTGACGGCTTCTCCTCTGGTGTTGATCCGGCAGGCGATGCCGGCGGTGTTGACGGCTTCTCCTTTGGTGCAGAAGGGCTCTTTTCCTTGAGCACTTCATCGGCACGCTTTTTTACTTCTTCGTCAGACGCACTGGGTGAGACGATATTCAGATTGCTCCCCGCCCCACACCCTGTCAAAAGTATTACGGTACAGATGGTGATGAAATAGTGTTTCATGTTCTCCTCCTTTTCCCTTCAGGATAAATTCAGCCCCATTCATGCCATCATACCAAATATCCGGCAGGGTTTGAACATCGCTGCGGGGATTCTATGAAGGGGGATGGAATTTCTGTTATACTACGCACATGAAGATAGCGGTAACAGGAAAAGGTGGTGTGGGAAAGACCACTCTTTCTGCGGTGTTAAGTCATCTCTATGCGTCTGAAGGCAAAAAGGTAATCGCAGTGGATGCAGACCCGGACGCGAACCTGGCTGCTGCTCTGGGGGTCCCTGCTGAAGCTGTTTCCAGAATTCGTCCCCTTGCCGAAATGACCGACCTCATCGAAGAGCGAATGGGTGCACGACCGGGAAAAAGTGGCGGGGTATTTAAGCTCAACCCGAAGGTGGATGATATCCCTGAAGAGTTTGGATACCGTTTCAATAACATCACACTCCTTGTGACGGGCAAGTCAAAAGAGGCGGCGTCCGGTTGCTACTGCCCTGAAAATGTCTTCCTGAGAAGACTGCTCAAGCACCTTGTGGTGAACAGGGACGAGATTGTGATTGTGGATATGGAAGCGGGGATAGAACATCTCACCAGGGGAACCACCGAGGCGGTCGATGCCTTTATCGTTGTGGTGGAACCAGGACAGAGGAGCATCCAGACAGCAAATACGGTAAAGGAGATGGCAAAGGGCCTTGGGGTCAAGAAGGTCTTCGTGGTTGCGAACAAGGTGAGGGGAGAAGAAGACCTTGCCTTCATAAGGAAACAACTGCCCGATGCGCATCTCCTCGGCTTCATCAGCTTCAACCACGAGATCATGGAATGCGACATTGCAGGCACCACCCCTTCCACCATAAAAGGTGCTGTGGCCGACATCCGGAAAATCAAAGAAGCCCTGGAACACAGCACCGGGTAACCATTGAAGGACAAATCCCGCATCAGGCAGGATGTCCTCACGAAAAGAGATTCCCTTGATCCTGATATAAGAAAGGCAAAAGACTCTCTCATAAAGGAAAGACTCTTTTCCCTCCCGGAATTTCAACAGGCGCCGATACTATTTCTTTTCGCTTCCTTTCGTTCAGAGGTTTCGACCTTCACACAGATCGCGGAAGCCCTTACCCTCGGAAAGAGGGTAATTCTCCCTTCTGTTGATTCCATGAACAAGGAGCTGCGGCTTTACGAAATCAAAG
>Ga0115026_10000123_pt1 | contig 16057 bp, 18 predicted proteins | sample Mud_0915_D1_FD_83878 | JGI IMG/M metagenome (GOLD analysis project Ga0115026, IMG submission 83878) | Wetland microbial communities from Old Woman Creek Reserve in Ohio, USA - Mud_0915_D1 | ecosystem: Environmental > Aquatic > Freshwater > Wetlands > Sediment ...
AGGGTAGCCAAGGTCCTCAATATTCTGCCTGCCGTTAAACTCACCCCTGTCCAGAAGAATGATGACCCCGATGATATTCATCTCCGCTTTTTTTGCGGCTTCTATGGCTTTTATGGTGGATCCCCCGGTAGTGACCACATCATCGATGATAATTACCTCATCACCAGGCATTACGTTTCCCTCGATCTGGCTCATGGTTCCGTGGCCCTTCGGCTCCTTTCTGATGACCAGCGCCTCCACCGGTTCGTTGCGGATATACGAGGTATAGGCTGTTGCAGTAGCGATGGGGTCAGCACCCATGGTGAGACCGCCGATTGCCTTGGGTTTCAGCCCCAGTTCCTTGATCTTGTCAAAGACGAGGTTGCCCACCAGGAACTGGCCCTCAGGTGAGTAGGTGGTCTTCTTGAGATTGAAATAGAAAGAACTCATATTTCCTGAAGAGAGCTTATAGATGGGTGTGTCGCTTCTCTGGAACGAATGCCTTTTTATGTATTCGATGAGCCTCGCTTTATTGTCCATTATGATAAAATATAGCAAATACGCAAGGGAAAATTCAAAAAATGAAATTAGTACTCTTTGACATTGACGGCACATTGATAGACTCCGGAGGGGCAGGCACGAGGTCCCTGAACTATGCCTTTGAGGAGGTGTTCTCCATTCATGACGCCTTCAAAGACATCAGCATGGCGGGCAAGACCGACATCCAGATCTTGAAGGAGGGCCTCGGAAGGCACGGCCTGGACGCAGAAAACGGCAATGTCGGTCTCCTCTGCGAACGTTATATCGCCTATCTCCGGACAGAGATCGGGAATCCGAAGAAACACCTCAAGCCCGGTATCGCGGAATCCCTCGGCCTCCTTGCCGGGAGGAAGGACGTTTCCCTCGGACTGCTCACCGGGAACATAGAGCCAGGGGCAAGGATAAAACTGGACCCCTTCAGACTTAATGTCTATTTCCCCCTTGGTGCATTCGGCAATGACCATGAAGACAGGAATAAACTTTTGCCTATTGCGGTTGAGCGTTTCAGTCTGCTCCACCAAAGGGAGATCCCTTACAGTGATTGCGTGGTTATTGGTGATACACCAAGGGATGTGGAGTGCGCGAAGATTTACGGGGCATATTCGGTTGCAGTGGCAACAGGGCCTTATTCCTACGCATCCCTCATTGGATCAGGCGCAGACCTGGTGCTCAGGACCATGGCGGAGATGGATTACGGGGTGCTCGCTTAGTCTGCTTCATATTTAAGTTCTTTTGTTTCGAAAGAGGAGCCCGTCTCTCGGCAAGACAATGGCCCTTCTCGACACTACCAGGGCCTACTACACCTAACACCGTTCTATTCCCATGTATTGCAAAAATCTGCCCTTGCGGACATACACATAACCCGTCCGCCTTAGGCGGATTGCCATTCGAGCCGGACACCCCTTCCGAATTCATGAATGATCAGGCTAATGTTCCGCTGAACCAGTGGGAAAGGAGGCCCTTATCCGGGAGACTCTTCGGCACCTACCATAGCCGCGCTCTTTTTCTTGAATGCCTGGAATTCACCTCTTGCAATGGCCTCCCTCATTTTTCTGAAGAAGGTCATATAAAAAAAGAGGTTGTGAAAGGTATTCAACCGCATGGAGAGGATCTCTTTGGTGAGGAACATATGCCGGAGATATGCCCTCGAATAATGCCTGCAGGTGTAACATCCGCACTCAGGGTCTAATGGTCTTTCATCAGCCTTATATTCTGTGCGTTTGATGCTCACCCGCCCGAGGCTGGTGAACAATGTCCCGTTCCTTGCATTTCGGGTGGGCATCACGCAGTCAAACATGTCAAATCCCGAATCCACCGCGACCAGGACATCCGGGAGATCTCCGATACCCATGAGATACCTGGGTCTGTCCTTGGGCAGGAGGGGCCCCACAAAGCGTATCATCTCATGCATGATCTCCTTCGGTTCACCCACGCTCAGGCCTCCCACTGCGTATCCGTCAAACCCTATGTCCAGGAGGCCACTGATGCTCATGGTGCGCAAGTCCTTGTATACAGAACCCTGGACAATGCCGAACAGGGCCTGATTCTCCTTCTGGATGTCCCTGCATCTCCTCGCCCATGCCAGGGTCAGCTGTAAAGAGCTGAGTGCGTATTCGAATTCCACGGGATAGGGAGTGCAGTCATCAAATACCATGGCGATATCAGAACCAAGGGCAGATTGGATATCCATAGCCTCATCAGGGCCGATGAAATGCATGGAACCGTCAACATGGGACCTGAAATGCACCCCGTGAGGTTCGATGCGCCGTAACGCAGAGAGGCTGTAGACCTGGAATCCGCCGCTGTCGGTGAGTATGGGCCCGCTCCAGTTCATGAATCTGTGAAGCCCCCCCACTGCCCTGATCACTTCAGTCCCTGGCCTGAGCGAGAGATGATAGGTGTTGCCGAGGATGATTTCTGCGCCCATATCCGTGAGCTCCTCTGGGCTCATAGCCTTGACCGTCGCGTTTGTTCCCACAGGCATGAATGCAGGGGTATGGATAGTGCCCCGGGACATCTGGACAAGCCCGGTGCGTGCCCCGCTGTCCTCGCTATGGATCTCGAAATTCAGCATAACCAAAATAATACCACACTCCTCCTGGCCTTATCCCTTATCTGGTTTGAAATTCCCGTTCCCTGCATGCTAAGATACTCGTGTTTTTTTCTTGACTGGTGTGGGGCTTCTCCCACAAATCTCTTTGAGGGGAGTCATGTCTGGGAGCAGGAGTCCCCTTTCGCAAAGGAGTGAAATGGCCAAGGTCGTCCCTTTCAGGGGAATTATTTATGATACTGCAAGGGTTTCCGGAGGAGATGTGGTCGCTCCGCCCTATGATATCATCACCCCGGAGATTCGTGAGGCCCTCTACAGGAAAAGTCCGTACAACATTGCGAGGATCGACTCCGGCATGGAGAATGCCGGTGATAACGAAACAGAGAACAAGTACCAGAGGGCAGCCGGATATCTTGGTGAATGGATGAAGGAGGGGATATTCCTGCAGTCTCCCCGTCCCTGCTTTTACGTCTATGAAATGGATTATCGGGCTGAGGGGACGAGGAAGAGGCTTCGGGGTTTTTTTGGCCTTGTGCAGCTGGAGGAGCTGGGGAAAGGGGTCTATCCCCACGAGGAGACGCACTCCAAACCAAAGGTGGACAGGCTGAGGCTTCTGAGCGCCTGCGAGGCAAACACCAGCCCCATCTTTTCCCTTTACCACAGCGATGAAAAGAAGGCATCGGAGATTTTAAGAAAGGTGGTTGCCAAGCCTTATATGGAAGCAGCAGATTCTGATGGCGCGATTCACAGGCTCTGGGTGATTGAAGGAGAGAGTGACATTATGGCAATCACCAGTGACCTTGCGGACAAGGCCATCTATATTGCGGACGGACACCACAGGTACGAGACTGCACTGGAGTACCAGAGGATCACGAGGGAAAAAACAGGGGGAGTAAGCGGGGACGAACCGTTCAACTATGTGTTGATGTTTCTGACCAATATCGCTGATGGTGATATCACGATCCTTCCCGCACACCGGATCATACGGTATCCGGGGAAGAAGATCACGGATGTCCTGTCAGGATACTTCGAGATAAAGACAATCCCCCTTGAGGATGATATAATTAGGGTAATGAGGGGGAAGGACCAGACCCTCGGTCTGTATCAAAAGGGCGAGAAGCACTACCATCTGTTGAAATACAAAGGTGACGGAATGAAGGAGATGCACCCTGCAGTGAAAGGTCTTGATGTGACCATACTGCACGAGCTGGTCCTGAAAGGCCTTTTGGGGGGTTCCTCGGTTCAGTATGAGATGGACCCGTCCCTGGCGCAGAGCATGGTGCGTGAGGGAGAATATGACGCGGTCTTTTACCTGAACCCCACGAAGGTCGAGGATGTGGAGAGGGTAGCCCTTTCTTCGATGAGGATGCCGCCCAAGTCCACCTACTTTTATCCAAAGGTCATGACCGGATTTATCATAAACAGTTTCAGGAATTCCCTATAAGGAGGACGACATGCCAGTAAAGGTCGGGATTAATGGTTTCGGGAGGATCGGAAGGAATTTTTTCAGGGCGAGCAAGGGGATCAAGGGCTTTGAGATCGTTGCGATCAATGACCTTACCGACGCACCAACCCTCGCGCATCTGCTCAAGTACGACTCCATACACGGCATATTTGATGCCGAGGTCTCGGCAAAGGAGAATGCCCTTGTGGTTGACGGCAGGGAGGTAAAAGTCACCGCAGAGTGCGCTCCGGAACTTATTCCGTGGAAATCCCTTGGTGTTGATATTGTGGTCGAATCAACGGGACATTTCACTGACCGGGAAAAGGCTGCCAAGCATATCGCGGCAGGGGCGCAGCGCGTGATTATCTCTGCCCCGGCAAAGGAGCCGGACATCACGGTCTGCCTCGGGGTGAACGAAGAGATGCTGGACCCAGCCAAGCATAAGATCATCTCGAATGCCTCATGCACTACCAACTGCCTTGCGCCTGTGGCAAAGGTCCTCCACAAGGAATTCGGTATCATCCGGGGCCTCATGACCACGATCCACTCCTACACGAACGACCAGAGGATCCTTGACCTTCCCCACAAAGATTTGCGGAGGGCAAGGGCGGCTGCGATCTCGATGATCCCTTCCACCACCGGCGCTGCAAAGGCAATCGGGCTGGTGCTGCCTGAGCTCAAAGGCAAGCTCGATGGCTTTGCCATGAGGGTCACGACACCCAATGTCTCGGTCGTGGACCTCACTGCAGAACTCCAGAAAGACGCAACCGCAGAGGAGATCAATGCTGCCATGAAGAAGTGGGCAGAGGGCCCCATGAAGGGAGTTCTCCAGTATGTGGACATACCGCTGGTCTCGGTGGATTTTAACGGAAACAGCCACTCATCGATCTTCGACGCCACGCTCACCAAGGTGATGGAAAAGCGTATGGTGAAGATCATCTCCTGGTATGACAATGAATGGGGATACAGCTCCAGGATCCGGGACCTCATCCTTTTTCTTATAAAGTAAAGTGAGGGAAAGACCATGATCAGAAAGAACGGAAATCCTTCTCCTGCAACCGACATATTGAACAAGATCACCATTGAGGACCTGGACATAAAGGGCAAGAGGGTCTTCATACGTGCTGATTTCAACGTGCCCCTGGACGAGAACCTCAAGATTACCGATGACCGCAGGATCCGCTCCACGCTGCCGACCATCAATTATGCCATTGACGAAGGCGCGAAGGTGATCATCGGCTCGCACCTGGGCAGACCCAAGGGCAAGGTGAGTCCGAGGGCAAGCCTCGCCCCTGTTGCGAAAAGGCTCCAGAGGCTTCTGGACAAGGACGTGGTCTTTTCTGACGACTGTATCGGTCCCCAGGTGGAGAACCTGGTATCAAAGATGAAAAACGGGGACGTCATGGTGCTCGAGAACCTGAGATTTCACCCGGGAGAGGAAAAGAACGACGAGGAGTTTTCGAAGGCGCTTGCGAGGCTTGCAGACTGTTATGTGAATGATGCCTTTGGCGCTGCCCACCGGGCCCATGCGTCTGTGGTGGGGATCACGAAGTTAATTCCCTCAGCCGCCGGCTTTTTACTGAAGAGGGAGATCGAGTATCTCAAAGGGGTCGTGACCAATCCGGTGAGGCCCTTTGTTGCCATCCTGGGCGGCGCAAAGGTCTCGGGCAAGATAGGGGTGCTCGAGAATCTCGTGGACAAGGTGGACAAGGTAATCGTGGGCGGCGGAATGGCCTTCACCTTCATACGGGCCATGGGATACGAGATAGGGAATTCCCTGGTGGAGGCTGACATGCTGGATTTCGCGAACACCATCAGGGAGAAGCTCATCAGAAATAATGTAAAATTCTACCTCCCTGTGGACTGCGTGATTGCCCAGAGCATGGAACCGGGTGTCGAGACAAAGCTCGTGACCACACAGGAGATCCCCAGGGGCTGGCTTGCCCTGGATATAGGGCCTGCCTCGGTGAAGCTCTTCGCAGAGGCGATCCAGGATGCGAAGACCGTGATATGGAACGGACCTATGGGGGTGTTTGAGCTTGATGCCTTTTCGCGCGGGACCTATTCCATCGCGCATTCGGTGGCTGACGCGTACGCACTCACCATTGTGGGGGGGGGGGATACCGACCTTGCGGTTCACAAGGCCGGCGTCTCTGACTCCATTTCGTTTATCTCGACCGGCGGAGGTGCGTCCCTCCAGCTTTTGGAAGGGAAAGAGCTCCCCGGCATCGCAGCGCTCACTGACAGAAAGAAAGAGTAGCGAGCGCTGCTACACTGTCTGGAATTCCTGAGGGGAGAACTTGTGCGGGAGTTTTATGTCCTCGTGCGAGAGGATTCCCCTCTTCATCTCCATCACAGAGGTTCTTCAGGATTGTTGGATTACAGTCCCTCAATTCCACTAAAAGATGGGTACCTAAAGCATGCAAACCTCTCCGCCCTCCAATAAAACATTAGCAGAGAATCACTCATTCTACTATAAAAAATAAAGCCGATTGATGACGTTTATAAAGAGAATTTTTTCGCGCCTTTTTGATATAATGCTATTCTGCACAGGAGAGGCGGTGTAGCTCAGTTGGTCAGAGCATGCGGCTCATATCCGCAGTGTCCGGGGTTCGATTCCCTGCACCGCCACCAATTCTACTATTATTCTATATGATATATGGAGTTACTATGCTTCTGTAGACAAATACCAAGTAAGACAACTTCAATCTGTTGTCAGGGAGGATGTATATGAATGAAACAAAGGGTCGTGGAAGAATAATGATAATCGGGGCGGGAGGAGTCGCAACAGTTGCAGCTCACAAGTGCGCTCAGGTCCCTGAAGTCTTTAAAGACATAATGGTCGCAAGCAGGACAGTTTCGAAGTGTGAGGCGATCAGGGAGGATATCAAACAGAGATACGGCAGGGAGATTCAAACAGCTCGGGTGGATGCCGACAAAGTGCCTGCCCTCGCCGGGCTGATAAAGCAATTTCAACCGGACCTTGTGCTTAACCTTGCCCTTCCTTATCAGGACCTGCATATAATGGATGCCTGCCTGGAGACAGGAGTACACTACATAGACACCGCCAATTATGAACCACTGGATGAAGCACACTTTGAATACAGCTGGCAATGGGCCTACCAGGACAAGTTCAGGCAGCGGGGAATCATGGCAGTTCTCGGTTCAGGATTCGATCCGGGCGTAACGAATGTCTTTACCGCGTATGCTCAGAAGCATCTCTTCGACGAAATAAATTATCTTGACATACTGGACTGCAATGCCGGAAGCCATGGGCACGCCTTCGCGACGAACTTTAATCCCGAGATTAATATCAGGGAAGTGACGCAGGTAGTAAGACACTGGGAAAACGGAACATGGATCGAGACGCCTGCGATAATCGAGGAAGGGAGCATGCATTTCAGCTTTGATTATCCGGTAGCAGGAGCACAGGAAAGCTATCTTCTCTATCATGAAGAGCTTGAGTCGCTTGTTCAGAATATAAAAGGGCTGAAAAGGGCCAGATTCTGGATGACGTTTTCTGAGAACTACCTTAACCACCTCAGGGTGCTCAGAAACGTCGGCATGACAAGAATAGACGAGGTGGAGTATGAAGGGCAGAAGGTTGTGCCGGTGAAGTTCCTTAAGGCCTTGCTTCCCGAACCAGCCTCTCTTGGAACAAAATATACAGGGAAGACAGTTATCGGCAACATAATGACCGGGAAAAAGGACGGGAAGATTATTACCAGATATATCTATAATGTGTGCGACCATGAGGAGGCGTTCAGGGAGACCGGGACCCAGGCAATTGCGTACACAACCGGCGTGCCTGCAATGATCGGTGCGATGATGATGCTCACAGGGGTCTGGCAGGGGACTGGAGTATATAATATGGAACAGCTTGACCCCGACAGATTCATGGAGGCATTGAATAAATACGGCCTTCCCTGGAAGGTTGTAGAACATGCCGGGCTGTATGATAGAATTTAGAGTTGCCGATGGACACAAAAGCAGTAAATAGATTCTTGAGGACCGCAAAAGGGGCCATTGAAACCCCGGTATACCTCTTAGACGAAACCCTGATCGAAAAAAATATGAAGGTCCTGCGCCAGGTGAAAGAGCGCACAGGCTGCAAGGTCTTCCATGCATTGAAGGCCTATGCTTCTTTTACCACTTTTCCGAAGATGTCCAGGTATCTTGACGGCGTGTGTGCAAGCGGTCTCAATGAAGCGAGGCTTGGCTATGAAGAATTCAAAAAAGAAGTGCATACCTTCAGTGCAGCATACCGGGGAAAAGAGGTCAAGGCTATTCTGAAGTATTCTGACTCAATCATATTCAATTCGTTTTATCAACTCCGGAGATACGGAATGACCGCTAAGAAAAGCGACGTTGAAATTGGCCTGAGGGTAAATCCCGGACACTCTGAGGTTGAAACAGATATGTACAACCCCTGTGCGCCATATTCGAGGCTGGGGATAGTCCACTCTATATTCAGACGGGAATTCCCTAAGCAGAAGAGCATTGTGGATGGCCTGCACTTTCATGCGATGTGCGAGCAGAATGCAGACGTGCTCGAAAGGGTACTGAGGTCATTCGAGAAGCTTTATGGGAAATACATCAAGGGCCTGAAATGGGTGAATTTCGGAGGCGGTCATCACATAACGCGGGACGATTACGACATAGAACTTCTGATCAGACTCATTAACGATTTCAAGCGTAGATACGCGGTACAGGTATTTCTCGAACCAGGTGAAGCGAGCGTCTACAATGCAGGAGTCCTGATATCGTCGGTCCTGGATATCGTGAAGAACAAGACTGAGATTGCGATAATGGACACCTCGGCAGAAACGCATATGCCGGATGTTCTGCTTATGCCTTACAGACCCTTCATACTTGGGTCGGGCAGGAAGAATGAAAAAAAATACCGGTATAGACTCGCAGGACCAAGCTGCCTTGCAGGGGACGTCATCGGTGATTATTCTTTTGACAAGCCGCTAAAAAGAGGTGATAAGCTGGTGTTTACGGACATGGCCCTTTACAGTATTGTGAAAAATACGACCTTCAACGGAATGAATCTCCCGGACATCGCAGTGATAAGAGATGGAGGAAAGATAGAGGTAGTAAAGAAGTTTGGCTATAAAGATTACAGGGCCAGGCTATCGTGATCGGGCACTTGAGCTTCTCGCAGAACGTGGTTTGTGTGCATGGATATAGCTTAAAAGCGTGTAGATCAGTTTTGCTGCAAGAAAATCAGGTGCTTTGTCTTTGGATGGACATAACTCAACGACATCAAAGCCGACAATTCGTTTTGACTTCGAGACAGAGGCGAGGAGCTTCATAATCTGATACCAGTCTAACCCGCCCGGCTCAGGTGTGCCTGTTGAAGGCATAATGCCAGGATCAAAGACATCAAGATCAATGGTGATGTAGACACTGTCAGTCAGCAGGCGTACTGCGTTATGTATCCATTTGTCAGAATCGTGTATATCATGGGCAAAGAACATTTTCTTTCTATCGACGTGGGCACGCTCTGAGGAATCCATGCTCCGTATTCCGACAGAGACGATGTTTTTCGTGAACTCCCGGGCACGTGCGATAACACAGGCATGATTATAAGGGGTCCCCTCATATGAATCGCGTGAGTCGGCATGGGCATCAAGGTCCAATATGCTCAGATCCTTATAATGCTTTGCATACGACTTTATCACGCCAATGGAAACCGAGTGGTCACCCCCAAGGGTTACTACAAGCTTATTGTCTTTGAGATACCGGGAGACTGTTGTCTCGGTTTTTCTTAACAAAACAGAAGAGGAGGCGGCATGGATCGGTTTGGCAGTAAAAATACCCTTCTTGTAGACCTCGCTGTCGGTCTCTATATCGTAGAGCTCAAGATATTTTGATGCCTCGATTATTGCTGCAGGACCTTTATCGGCCCCTTTAAGCCATGTGCTGGTTTTGTCAAATGGGACCGGAAGTATTATGGTTGAGGCCTGCGAATACGCAGTAACACCGCCGGGCAACCCGCAGAAACTTATGGGAGAAGCCGGCATTTCAGTCTATGATAAAAACTGCGGTCGATAATACTGTGGTCCACAGACCGTCTTTATTTCCCTCTGCAGACTGGCAGATGTTTTGAGTTTTGAATATGTGACCGCTTGCTCTATAGACCTGCTTACGCTCATCCCATGCCTGATTAGGATCAAAGGGAACGCCGAGAGTTGTGGCAAGCATTGTTGCGGCAAGATCCTCTGCGTATTCTCCGGAGACAACGGCTTTTTCACCAAACGCATGATGTTCAGAGAGGTATCCATAGTTACCACAATCCTTGGGCATGGCAAAACCAACTGCTGCAGAAATAAGACGGTTCGGTTCGTTTGTCTCATTCCGGGACATTACGCAGTACGTGATCTGACCGGGCCTCAGAAGTTTCAGGCCGGCAGACTTTGAAAGGATCTTGCACTCAGGCGGGAATATGCTTGATACATACACAAGATTACACTTCTCAATGCCTGCATTCCTTAATGCAACCTCGAAGGATGAAAGTTTGTCTTTATGAACACCAACCCCTTTCGTAAAGAAAACTTTTCTTGGCGTCATTTTGCATGCTCCTTTTACGATAAAATTTCTTAAATCAGGATATTATAACAATAATGTATCAGGAATGATAAGATACGACCTCGATCAATGTCAACAAACAGGTTTAGGCGTCGAACTGCGCTATATATTTTTCTATGGTCGCCGCTCGTCTTACGCAAACACAATTGTCAGCGCTAAGTTACTGCATGACCGTTAAGCTGCGGGGAACCCTACTAACCAAACACGAGGAATATATTGAAATTATTAAGAAATACTGGTGAAAAGGCATATACTGTTGAAGTATACAAGGACCGAATCAAGGGGAAGGCCGTTGAGAAAATGGGATCTGTCCCTAATGTTTTCACGGAACAGATAGTTTTGTCCTCGTTCGATATATGGTTATTGCAAATCCATTGTAAATCTGCTACCAATTATCTATGGAGGACAACTCTCTCGTGACTGTTTCGGAAGCCTTCCTGAAAGGGGTGGAGAGAAAGGCGGAACGCCTCGATACACTGATGGAGATGTCTGCCATTTTATCATCAACGCTCGACCTTGACGAGCTTATATCTCTTTTCATGGAAAAAGCGAAGAGTGAACTTGATGCCGAGGCTTGTTCGATCCTGTTTTACGACAAGGAAAAAGAGAGGCTTGAATTCAAGGGGGCGATTTGCGAAGACGAAAAGATCTCAGAGAGTTTGCAGAAAATAGGCACTCTTGAAATTGGACAGGGCATTGCTGGCACGGTAGCCAAGACTCTTCAGCCACTGTTCCTGGAAGACGTGCGCACCGACAGCAGGTTTTCTCAAGAAGCGGACAGGTTTACGGGGTTTCCGATAGAAAGCCTCATCGCAGTGCCACTTCTCGGCAGGGGCGGTCTCATCGGTGTCGCGGAGATACTAAATCCGAGGAAAAAGGATTATGACCGGGATATAGTTCAGCTTCTCGCCAGACAATTTGCGATCGCTATAGAGAATTCCCTTCTTTACAAAGAAACCGTAGAGAGGGAACGGCTCAGGCAGGAACTTGACATAGCATCCACAATCCAGAAGAGCTTTCTCCCCGAATCATCCACCCTTAGAAAAGGTGACCTGGCTGTCACTGCGATGAATATATATGCGGAAAAAGTCGGCGGTGACCTGTATGATTTCATTGAACAAGGTGAAGACAGAGTCGGAGTTCTTATAGGAGATGTCTCGGGGAAGGGCATATCGGCAGCCCTTTATATGGCAAGATTCACCAGCGATTTCAGGTATGTCGCCCGTCTTGCTGAATCCCCCTCACTTGCACTTAAGCGTGTGAACCTCTCCCTCCTCAAGTCGCCCCGCGGGATGTTCATGACTTGTATCTACCTTGTAGTGGATATCGTTACGGGCAACGTGCATGTCTCGGTGGCCGGGCATCCGCCTTTCTTATGGATAACGAACGGAGAGCTGAAGGTGATGTCTGTGCAGGCTGGTCCACCCCTCGGAATTATTTCTGCCGAATATCCTCCCACGACGATATCACTCGAAAAGGGGGACAGACTGCTGCTCCTGACCGACGGCGCCTTTGATGCAAAGGACAGGGTCGGACAGAGGCTCGGATTTGAAACCCTCGTCAGGTTTGTAGAGTCGCACCGGAAAGAAAAAGAGCTCGTCAATGCCATTATCGATTACGTTGATGATTTTTCGAGAGGGGCAGAAAGGGCCGACGACGTTACGATCGTGGAACTCGGATGGGGGTAAACGCACATTAAAAACGAGGTAATGATCACGGTCCCTTCTCATCCGAAATATCTCGCTTTGGTGAGGGCGGTGACGGTCAAGATGGGGGTCCAGAACAAGGTTGACGGCTCTATTGTCCAGCAAATGGAACAAGCCGTTGATGAGGCATGCTCAAATGTCATAAAGCATGCGTACGCAGGAGACCCGAACAAACAGATCGGTGTGACGCTCAGGCTTTCTCGGGATGCCTTTGAAGTGATCATAGAAGACAGCGGGCGTAAGGCGGACCTTGCCTCCTTGAAAGGCAGAGGCCTTGATGAGATAAGACCGGGAGGACTCGGCGTTCATTTCATCAAGCGGGCATGCGACGTGGTTGAGCTTGACGAAAAAAAAGAAGAGGGGAACAGACTCGTGCTTATCAAGTATCTTAAGGTGAAACGTGGAAATAAAGATAAAAGACCATGAGGGAGCGAAGATCATTGCGCCTTCCGGAGATATCGATATGTATACGTCCCTTGAGGTGAGAAAGAAGTTGCTGCGCCTGATCGATCAAAAGATCCCTGTAATAATGGTTGACTTGACGGATGTCACCTATATCGGCAGTTCTGGGATAGCAACCTTTGTGGAAGGGCTGAAAAGCATGATGTCATACAGTGGCCGATTGAAGTTCTTCGGCATCACCGCCAGGGTAGAGGAGATATTCAATTTTTCAAAATTGGACAAGGTATTCGATATGTACGGGAGTATGGAAGATGCCTTCAAAAGCTGAGAGTCTCTTCGGTCTCCTTTTTATACTCCTCATTAAGAGGCAGCAGCGTACAGGATAATGTAGGCTGCAAGAAATCTGGTTACACTCACATGAATGAACCATTTATCTCAATGAGCAAAACAATTCCGCACTGCGAGCGCGATTTTGCCGAATGGCACAGAGGCATTTCACATTATGGCTTCTGGGGGGTCTTGGTCGAAGACCAGGGCTGGCTTGAACTTTTTGAAGCCGCACGTTCACACGTAGAGCGATTTTTACATCCGGGATACCGGCGCGCACCGCACATTACGGTGGCTGCCTGCGGTCTGTTAAGTGAAGAACATTTCTCTTCCACACTTCAAAGACGTCAGACGACTGCACTGAATGAAACGAACGTGAGGCCGTTTTTCTTAATGACCGGCATGCTGGACAGTTTCGCATCTGCACCCTACATTACTGTCGAAGACCCGGAGGGGTCACTCGATGCGCTTCGTTCAATTCTGGCCGCGATTTCTCAAGAAGACAATCCGGCTGATTATAAACCTCATATCACGCTGGGCCTATATCAAGAGGCCTTTGAGACGCTGCGGGTAGCAAATCATCTTCGGGAGTTTCGGTCTGTATCAACCAGGCAGCTGTCAGTAACGGAGCTGGCGTTCTGTGTCTATGAGACCGGTGACATTCAGGGTCCTTTTAGTGTAGTGGAACGTGTAGCATTAGCCGGCCAGGTAATATAAAGATCTCCAGAAGCTAACTCTTCCCTCTGATATTTATATTGCAGGATCTGCCGCGGACGAGTAAAATTCGTTAAAAGGAGATTGGTGGGAAAAAGCAGGCTGGAAGCATTCAGTGATGCCGTTCTTGCTATCATCATCACCATCATGGTGCTGGAGATGAAGGTGCCGCATGGTGACGAGTGGGGTGCATTGAGACCGCTGCTTCCTGTGTTCTCAAGCTATGTCCTGAGTTTTGTATACCTCGGTATCTATTGGAACAATCATCACCACATGCTCCATGCCACGCAGCAGGTGCGTGGGGCTGTTCTATGGGCAAACCTGCATCTGCTGTTTTGGTTGTCGCTTTTTCCGTTCGTCACCGGCTGGATGGGGGAGAACCATTTAAAGCCTGCACCGACCGCTCTTTACGGCGTTGTGCTGTTGATGGCAGCGATCGCCTATTGGGTTTTACAGCGCACCATTATTGCAAGCCAAGGCAGCGACTCTCTTCTTGCTAAGGCAATTGGCAACGACACCAAAGGGAAAGTGTCTCCCCTCCTGTATGCGATTGCAATTATCGCTGCATTCTTTGAACAAAGGATCGCTGCGAGTATCTATGTGTTTGTTGCGTTGATGTGGCTTGTGCCAGACCGTCGAATTGAGCGGGTGCTCAGCCAGAAAAACACATAATGAAGGCATTATGATCTGCACGTCCGGAGGTTTCCTGTTTCTTGGCCTGATTCTCGCGGGTTAACCAATAGTGGGCCACCGCTTTCGCAACCCTTTCAGGCAGGTCTCTCAGAGTTTTTTCCATGTGATATTGTATGATTTTTCAGATAGCTACTGCAAGGTTAGCGAGATAGAGCACGGGTATAAGACCCTGACAGGCTGTTGAAAAACCCCCTGAGGCTTAGGCTTAATTGGAAATAAACGGGGACCACACCCATTTCCTTAATGGCTCATGTGTGTATAAGGAAACGCGGTCAGGTCTTGAATCTTCCGAACAAGGATTGTTCCGCATATCTGCCTTTGTAACGAGTCCCTCTCCCGCTGCGTCTCTGTCCATCAGGAAAAGGAACAGCTCCACGTAGTCGCCATAGCTCATCCCATCGTCCCGGAGGGCGTTGCAGTAGTTCCAAAGCTTCTGGACAATTGTAGCAGGGCCGTTTGTCATCTAAATCTCCCTAAATACCAGCACATTATGATAAAATAAACCATGCGGAAAAGGTCTCTCAAACAGACTAACCCCTATCTTAAAGACCCTGCACTTTGCAAGGAATTGCTCTACCAATCCGTATCCTCCTCTACGGCGGTCGAAGGCGTTCTTACCAAGTATCCCAAGATGTCAAAAGCGGCGGAGAAAAAGCTGAGAGAGGTCATCGCGGTTCATGAGCCCTCAGCGTCTTACGAATAACAGCTGCAAACACCTTTTCCATAGGCGCGTAGTCTCCACCTACTCCAATCTGAATCGCCCGTATATATTTCTCTTTGTCTTTGCCGATCATGTCTTTGAAATCGAGCGGCGGCAATCCACCCTGAAGGGCCATTAATATAGAGAGCATTCGTGCCATTCTTCCGTTTCCCTCGCGGAAGGGATGAATGAGTACTAATTCCGTATGCACAACTGCCAGCGCCTTAGCAATCTCCTCATGAGTCTTGAAGTGACACGGAGTAAACTCACGGAGCGGCCCTTTCTCGATTTCAGTCATTAATTTTGGAATCTGTTCAGGAAAGGCAAAAGAGAAATCTCCCTTGCTCATCTTCACCTGCCGGTACTTCCCCGCCCATTCGTAGATATTTCCAAGCCAGATTTTGTGCATAGTGCAGATGTCGGCAGCAGTGAAACGGTGGTCTCTGTCGAAAAGATCAGTCAGCTTATCCATCGCCCGTAACTGTTCTTCTTTCTCGCGTCTGTCCATTTCGTCAGGACTCGTTATCCCTAACTTGTTTCTGAGGACCAGCTCGTTAGAGTCCGGCTCGAATTGGGATTCAATGAGATGGGTGGTGGAGTAGCGGGTGGATTTTTTCATGAATGGCTCATCCCGTCGTTCCGGAGGACATGCAGTAATCCCGGGGTTTTTGGACAACGGCCACAGATGTCATTTGCCTTTCCTTATCTTTCAAGACGAATTTCTTCATAGACTGCGGTTAATTGATGTTCTGCCAGCCCGCCTTTTCAAGCAGACTGTCAATAACTTGGCGTGCTTCGTCTTCAGGAGTTCTCCCCATCCCCCTCCCTTATTTGCTTTAAATATTAGTACCTTTTCATGGTATTTTGCAACTTAGGAAAGGCCGCGGAAGCAGGTTCCCATAGCACTC
>Ga0115026_10000124_pt1 | contig 16030 bp, 14 predicted proteins | sample Mud_0915_D1_FD_83878 | JGI IMG/M metagenome (GOLD analysis project Ga0115026, IMG submission 83878) | Wetland microbial communities from Old Woman Creek Reserve in Ohio, USA - Mud_0915_D1 | ecosystem: Environmental > Aquatic > Freshwater > Wetlands > Sediment ...
GCGAAGAATTATCTCATACCAAAACAGCTTGAGGAACATGGAATCAGCAGTAAGGTACTCAAGATAACAGACCCCGGGCTTCTGAACCTTATCTCTCAGTATACGAGAGAGGCGGGTGTCAGAAACCTTGAGAGAGAGATTGCTAATCTCTGCAGGAAAGTTGCAAAAAAGATCGCTGAGGGAAAAGACAGATTTTTTGTCATTACCGCACAGAACATCCATAAATATCTCGGCGTCCCGAAATTCCTCCCGGAGGAAGAGATTGAAAAGGACGAGATCGGGGTTTCCACTGGCCTTGCCTGGACCGAGACAGGAGGCGATATCATTTATATTGAAGCAACAACAATGAAAGGGAAGGGCAGCCTCACGCTCACGGGACAGCTCGGAGACGTCATGAAAGAATCAGCCCAGGCCGCTTTCAGTTATGTGCGATCGAAAGCGAAAAAGCTCGATATAAAAGATGAGATATTTTCGAAGTCGGACCTCCATATCCACGTTCCTGCCGGTGCGATACCAAAGGATGGTCCCTCAGCAGGTATAACCATGGCAACAGCCATTGCCTCTGCTTTGACCGGCATACCAGTCAATAAGGGGGTCGCCATGACAGGCGAAGTAACGCTGAGAGGGCGTGTCCTGCCGATAGGAGGATTGAAGGAAAAAACCCTTGCGGCAAAGAGAATGGGCATCACAACGGTGATTATCCCGAAAAGGAACAAGAAGGATCTCGATGATATACCAAAATACATCAAGAAAGATATGGAATTTGTTTTCGCAGAAACAATGGATGATGTACTGAAGGTTGCCCTGAAGAAACCAAGGACGAAAAAGGTATACAAGACGCAGAATAGTAAACGGTCATCAGGGAAGAAAAGATTGTAAGCTTTTCAAAAAACCTGATGAGATCTCCGACAATTTCACAGATTGGTGAACTCGCTCTCATAGATGATATAAGGAAGCAGTTTTCTCAGAAAATTAGGGGTGTCACAGTCGGCATCGGGGATGATGCCGCCGTCATACAATTAGGGGACACGTCCTTCCTCGTTACGACGGATATGATGGTCGAGGGTGTGCACTTTAACCTTCGGTTCATCACGCCGTATCAACTCGGTTTCAAACTCATTTCGGTCAATGTAAGCGATATCTATGCAATGGGAGGAACTCCCCATTATGTTCTCCTGAATATTGCATTACACAGGGATACTCCCGCAGAATTTATTCATATGCTCATGACCGGTGTAAAGGATGCGATGAATATTTACCATACTGTTCTCGTCGGTGGCGATTTGTCGTCTACTCCGGATGGTATCGCTCTGTCTGCAACCCTTATCGGGTATGCGCGAAAATATGTACTGCGGTCAGGTGCACGTGTTGGCGACAGGATTTACGTAACGGGCAGTCTTGGTGATTCAGCATGTGGCCTTCACGTATTGAAGAAGATGGGAAAGACTGTATGCCTGAATAAAAAAAATGTCCGGGACTTCATGCATGCATTTCGTAAAAAATGTGGGGTAATGCATTCTGGGACGTCAGGATTTTCATGGAGAACCCTTGAACCGCTGGTAAGAAGACATCTTATGCCCGAGGCAAGAAATCCGCAAAAATTTATCCGTCACGCCACTGCGATGATTGATATCAGCGACGGCATCCTGGTCGATTTAACACGGCTCTGCAATGAGAGCGGGACGGGAGCAAAAATCTATGAGAAAAAAATTCCGGTGTCAACGGAAATGAAAAAGACGGCTACGTGTTTTGAAATGGACCCCATGGTTTTTGCCCTGACCGGTGGTGAAGATTATGAGCTTCTTTTTACTGCTCCGCAGGGGAAAAAGATCAGGGCAACATGTATCGGCGAAATTTCAACATCCGAAAGGATTATCGAAAATTCAGCAGGCAGGGAGAGGGCTTTTTCAGCCGAAGGGTATCAGCATTTCCGGTAGGCAGTTCTAAAACATGAATTATCAGGTATGAATAAATATCAAAAGATTGCCTTATTAGTGGGAGCCATTATTCTCATTTTGATCTTTGGGAAAACAGTAACCCAGATCGGGTTGAGGACAATCGGCGCACTCGGTGCCCTTTTCTGGAAGTTCATCGTCGTTGTGATCGCCATTGCATTGATCATCTCGTTCCTGAAAAAGGGATGGAAAAATAAATAAGGGTTCAGCGTGCCTATGAAGTATATGGCGCGGATATCTCTCCAAGTGCCCATGCGACATTTTTCCGTACCCGTGAATCTTCATCATGAAGGGCTGCTATCAGCGGCTCTATTGCCCGCGTGTCCTTTATCTTTCCAAGGGCTGCCACAACATTAATGCGGAAATAGATATTATTGTCTTTCAGAGACGCGATCAGCAGATCAACAGCTGCAGAGCCTATCTTTCCCAGAGCCCAGACCGCATTTTCCCGGACACGGGAGTCCTCATCTCTGAGTGCTGCAATGAGCGGCTCAATTGCTCGAACGTCTTTAATTTTCCCGAGTATCTCAATGACATGTTCTCTGACACGATGGTCTTCATCCTTGAGGTTTGCAATGAGGGGTTCGACAGCCGGGGTTCCTATTTTTCCGAGTGCCCAGACCGCATTTTCCTGGACCCTTGGATCCTCATCCTTGAGGTTTGCAATGAGGGGTTCGACAGCCGGGGTTCCTATTTTTCCGAGTGCCCAGACCGCATTTTCCCGCATCCGCGTATCCTCGTCCCTGAGTGCAGAAATGAGAGGTTCGACAGCCCGCGGATTCTTGATTTTCCCAAGCGTTTCCGCAGCCTTATACCGGATATTGAAGTCTTCATGTTGCAGAGAACTGATTAATGGATCAACAGCAAGGTCACCCATACGCCAGAGTGCCGCAACAGCGTTTTCTCTTACCCTGGTATTCTCATCTTTAAATGCATCGATCAGTGCATAGAGAGAAATTGGATCTTTTATCTCACCCAGAGCACGTATGGCGTTTTCCCGAACCCGGATATCTCCAAACTTCAGGGCGGTGATGAGAGGGTCAACTGCCGGCGTCCCGATCTCCATGAGCGCCCATACAGCATGCTCCCTGATTCGCACGTCTTCATCCTTCAGAGCTGCAATGAGCGGAGCAATCGATTGCAGTCCTATCTCCCGCAGAGAAAAAACAGCGTTCTCGCGTACTCTGGAATCCTCATCCTTCAGTGCTCCAATCAGTGGCTCAATTGCCCGTACATCTTTTATTTCACCGAGCGTTTCTGCTGCATGCCATCGTATTTGAGGATTCCCATGTTTTAGCGAATCGATGAGCCTCTCCACAGCCGGCTCTCCTATCTCACTCAGAGCCCACACCGCACTTTCTCTCACCCGGGCATCTTCATCTTTGAACGAAGCGATGAGCGGCTCAATTGCTGGACTGGCGATTTCCCCGAGAGACCAGATAGCATTCCAGCGAACGTCCGAGTCATTGTCCTTCAGAGAAGCAATAAGAGGCTCAATAGCACGGATGTCCTTTATTTTTCCGAGAGCTTCGACTGCATTCTGTCTCACCTGGGGGTCTGTATCTTTCAGGGAAGCTATCAGGGGTTCAACTGCTCTTTCGTCTTTTATTCTCACCGGTCTCATCGATTCTCCTTTTTATATGATAAAATTGTTTCCCATATTTCGGGATGAAACAAACAAATCTCTTTGCAGAATCAAATGGTCATACGTGATTCGAGAAAAAAGAAATATGGGAAGAGTAAACGCTATCTTTTTTTTAACCTGAAAAACCCTTCTTTGTCAATTAACGAAAAGTTGTAATGAACTCTCTCGATAGGTTATATGTCGTTATCAAACTAAAGTATTAACAGAATGCTCAACAAGTTCCTGCAAAAACACTTTGTCATGCTGAATTCGTTTGAGCATGTCATGGAATCAATAGGTTAGAGAACCCCTCTCCTCGGCGAGTCCGCCGTGGCGGAGAAACAAGTTCAGGTGACAAGAAAATACTTTTTCAGCAAACTGCTCATAATGACAAGAGCGTTTTCTTCTTAAAAGATGTAATGTTGAGGTACCCCTACGTCCGTAGGATTGACTGTCTACCTGAATAACCGCACAATGGGTATCAAAAGGAGAATGAAAATGACCTTCGATAGACCAATAGAATTACTGAGACATATTGAGATGAGAAGACCCAAGTCAAAGGGAACTTCTAATGGACGCAATGGTTCTATCCTGATTGTTGATGACGAGATTGATATGGTGGGAGTTTTGCACAATTTCCTTGAGGAAAATGGTTTTACTGTCGTAGCGACCCTGTCTGCGAAAAAAGCATTGGAACTATTGAGATCACATAGTTTTGATCTTCTCATTGCAGACCTTGTCATGCCGGAAATGGACGGCATTGAGTTATTGAATGCGGCCCTGGAAATCGACCCAGATCTCATAGGAATTATTATGACGGGCCACGGTTCGATTGAATCAGCCATTGATGCCATGAAATCGGGAGCGTTTGATTATCTGTTAAAACCCTTCGAATTTAAGATGCTCCTGCCGATATGTGCCCGTGCGCTGAAGGTGAGACAATTGAACCGGTCGGAACAGAGATACCGTGCACTTGTTGATGAACTTACCCTGATGGTGAAGAAACTCCAGAATTCATCGAATGAGCCGAACGCCAAGGAAGTTGAAATTTTCGAACTGAAAGAGGAGATCGAAAGCCTGACAGAGGAATTACGAAATTATAAAACGATGGAAAAACAATGGATGTTTTATGAATCGTGATCCTGGGATAATTTGCTACGGATGATTTACAAAAAATACCGTGCTGATTTTTTCGGGCGTCTCATTTCTGCTGTAAAGATTTTATAAACGGCTGGTCATGCAAAATATCTTTGATTGCTTTAATAGACGTGGTATCTATTCCCATATGTTCAATCCGGACGACACATATTCCCAGAGATATCATGTCAAGTACTTTCGCTGCAGCAAATGAGAGATCGATATCTCTGATGGCTTCAAAAGGACCTCTGTCATTCACCACACAGAACGTCGTTCTATTATTCACTATGTTTGTTATCTTCAGCCATGTCCCGAAGGGGTAGGTTTTGTGTGCGCAGGTAAACCCGTCCATATCGAATAGTTGACCTGAAGCTGTTTTTTTTCCATGGAAGGCGTGGCCATACCATGAAGCAATTGCATACTGCATTTTCCCGTGAATCGGCAGATTGAACTCTGCCCTGCACGGAGCAGGATTGAAGGGCACGACAGCATATAATGCGATTATTATGAAAAGGATAACTTTTTTCATTTCTGGCGACAAATATGCTGATTTACTGCTTCCCCCCGACGTATTTAGTTGACCATACAACAACACTTCCTGTCAATCATAAAATGCTGAGGAGCGAATAAACCCTTGATATTTTGGTACCGAAGGCCGGACTTGAACCGGCACGTGGTTGCCCACGAGGAATTTTAAGTCCCTTGCGTCTACCAATTCCGCCACTTCGGCATGATTGATTCTAAAGGATATTCCGGAGTTCCGTCAATGATACTGAATTGTATTGTAGCAAAAATACAGCAGATATCGGGGAGAAGGTTTTCACGTCCATTATTGTGATATAATGAGCTACTTCAAAAATGTGTAGCGGTAATTATGAACTATTTAAAGGAGGGTTATTACTATGAAGAGAAGTACGGTTATGGTGTTATGCATATGTCTCTTTGTAGCATTCAGTTTGCCTGGTCTATCGTATGCTGAAGAAGATTCCTGCGTTTCATGTCATGAGAAGTTGACGCCGGGACAGGTCAAAGACTGGAAGTTAAGCAAGCACAGTGCAATTAATGTGACCTGTTCGACGTGCCATGGGAACAAGCATAACAGCGCTCAGGATGTAAACCTTGCGGAAATGCCGGATGAACGTGTCTGCGGTCTGTGTCATTCTAAACAATTCACTGAATTCGGAAAAGGCAAGCATAATCATGGATGGGTTTCCCTGAATGCTATGCCGATTACCCATGTCGAGCCCGATGAGCTGATGGAAGGTGGAAGAGGCTGCGGCGGCTGTCACAACATGGGTATTAAGAGCGAAGCACAGAAAAAAGAACAGCGGGATAAAGGGTACAGATATCAGACGAACTCGTGCGATGAATGCCATACCAGACATACCTTTTCGAAGAAGGAAGCGTTAGACCCGAGAGCATGTCAGCAGTGCCACATGGGTTACGACCATCCCCAGTGGGAGATGTGGAGTAGCGCCAAGCACGGGTCCCGCTGGTTTGCACGGGATTCGAAAAATCTTCCGGAGGAAGCCCATGCTCCGAAATGTCAGGATTGTCACATGCCGACAGGTTCTCATGAAAACAGAACGGCTTGGGGGTTCCTTGGTGTCAGGCTGCCTTTGCCTGAAGATCCTCAGTGGAAGGCAGACCGGATTACAATTCTGAAGGCACTCGGTGTTTTAAATCCGGAAACAGGGCAGCCGACTGCACGCCTTGACGCTGTGAAAGCAGTTGATATGGTTCGCCTTACTGAAGAGTCATGGAAGACCGAACGGGAGAAGATGATCAAGGTATGCAGTAATTGCCATTCAGAGCGTTACGCGCGCGAGCAATTGAACATGGGCGATACCATGATGATGAAGACCGACCGTCTTCTTGCTGATGCGATCGAAATTGTTGCCGGGCTCTATAAGGACGGCATCATCAAGAAACCTGAAAATTATGCTTTCGCGTATCCTGATTTCCTGTATTTCATGCAGACCGGAGGCGGTGATACGAAAAAACTTTCCTTTATTGACCAGGTCTTATTTCAGATGTATATGAAACACCGGATGCGGGCTTATCAGGCCTTCTTCCATGTCAACCCTGATTATGCCTATTGGTACGGTTGGGCGATGATGGTGAAGGACCTCGGGGAGATCAAAGAGTTGGCAGCAACAATGAGGGCTACACATAAGAAGTAGGGATCAAGATTTTATCTCATCAATTTCAAAGGGCGAGGCAGATCCCTCGCCCTTTTTTTCCTGTCGAAACAGTTCTCTCTGCCCCTAAGGATTCGCTGTGGCGAACTATCGGGCTTTTTCCTGCCTGTGACTGTCTCCAGTATTATTGAACTGCTGTCCTGCACTGCAAGATTTTTTGGAGCCCCTACCCGGGTAGGATTGAACCAGGGACTGGGAATTCAGAAAATAGAATCAAGGAAGTGATTGTATGAAAGACAAGACGGCAAAAGAATTTGTTTCCATCCTGATGGAATCTCCATTTTACTTGATGCTTCGACTGCGGGAGCGACATTTCCTCCTGACAAGATTGCTGAAGATTCATGAAATGAGAAAAAATCGCAGGATGAGCCAATAAATAAATGTTAGGAGGAAAAGAGAGGATCAGAACTTCATGGTTTCTTAAATAAATCCTCTAATTTTCGCAATGCCTCGTCTTTCTCCCTGCCGGAGGATGTTGCAGAAGACTCCTTAAAAGCAAAAAAGTCGCAGTAGTTCGCTTTATCCCGTGTTCTCTGGAATTCTGCCTTTGGCTCAAGGCATTTGTTATGGCTCTTCTCGGAATAGAACGTACAGTTCAGGCAGATATGAAGGTCTCCGCTACATTTGGGGCACGACGATTTCCTCGAAAAATAGGAATCGATATCAATCTGCTGGCTGCATAACGCACATATTTTCATATGCAAAACCTTTCACCCAGCCTCGCCTCTGAATGAAGGCTGGGGGGATTCCCTCAACAACCATGACTATGCTTGAAGTCAGTAAAATCTTATTTTGTCATTGTCCGGTCGGAGCGACTCCTCGCGGAGATCCGCATCGGACTTGACCCCCGTATCAAGTACGGGGTAGGCTCCCAATCTATCCATTCGACAAGCTCAGGATGACAATATGTCATGGTGAGCCTGTCGAAGCATGGATTCCCCGATCACGTCGTGGAATGACAAATTATATCGTCCATCCTTGATGAAAGTGCTCTATTTAATCTTCTTTATGAAATCCTCAATGGGTATTGCTGCAAGGGTCAGAAGCTGGATTGAACCCCGTGCGCCCAGTTCTACGGACATTTTCATAATCGCAGAGTTATCGGCGGCCTCTACGATATTCACAAAGTCATAGGGTCCAAGGACTGCGAACTGCTCCTTCACCTTAATCCCCATCTTTTCAAGTTCCTTATTCACCTCAAGGATCCTTTTCGGGTTCTCCTTGATTGTCTTTCTTCCTTCATCCGTGAGTGTACTTAAAATAATGTAATACGCCATCTTTCTGTCCTCCTTTTTTGAGATAGATTTATCGGAATAAATGAAATCCGACGAATTTCCTTTTTTAAAAATTGTAATCATTATACCAGAAGTGAAATGATATTCCAGTATTTAATGAGGCTTCAAAATACGATAACTCCTTAATTTTCCACTGAATAAAATTGACATTTTCTCGCGCCCTCTGATTAAATTAAGCATGTGGGAATATACCGAGAAGGTCAAAGAATTCTTTCTGCAACCGAAAAATATCGGGGAGATTGAGAACCCGGATGCTGTCGGAGAAGTGGGCAGCATAGTCTGTGGCGATGCATTAAGATTAACTCTCAGAATAGACAGAGAGACGAACAAAATCAGTGATGCGAAATTTCAAACCTTCGGGTGTGCGAGTGCTATCGCAAGCTCATCAGCTCTCACTGAACTTATTAAGGGAAAGTCTGTTGATGAAGCACTCCGGATATCAAACCAGGATATTGCGGAATTTCTCGGAGGTCTGCCACAGGAAAAAATGCATTGCTCGGTGATGGGAAGGGAAGCTCTTGAAGCTGCTGTTGCCAATTACCGCGGAATCCCGATTGTTGTTGAGGAAGAGGGGAAGATTCTCTGTAAATGTTTTAACGTAACAGAAGAAAAGATCAGAAAAGTGGCAATGGAAAATCACCTCACGACCGTAGAAGAAATAACCGACTATACAAAGGCGGGAGGAGGGTGCGGTGAATGCAGGGGTGATATTGAAGCAATACTGAAGGATTTATGGTCTTTGAAAATTCCGGAGAAACCGGAAAAACCGAAAAAGCTGACGAACCTCCAGAAGATCGCTCTTATTCAGGAAATTATCGAAAGGGAAATCAGGCCGGGTTTGCAGGCTGACGGAGGTGATTTAGAGATCATTGACATTGAAGGTAAGACAGTAACTATTGCCCTCCGGGGCATGTGTACCGGGTGTGTCATGTCGGGCGTAACAGTCAATGGTATCCAGGAAAAACTGAGGGAACTGGTAAGCGATGATATTGTCGTTGAGGCCCCATGAAGACTATCTATCTTGATAATAATGCAACAACGCAGGTAGCACCGGAGGTCCTTGAGGAGATGCTCCCCTATCTCAGGGAGTATTACGGCAATCCTTCGAGTATGCATACCTTCGGCGGCCAGCTTCACAGAAAAGTTGAAGAAGCACGCGCAAAGGTTGCGCACCTCATCGGCGCTGAACCGGAAGAGATCATATTCACAAGCTGCGGCACAGAAAGTGACAACACGGCGATTATGAGTGCGGTGGAATCATTTCCGCAGAAGAGGCATATCATCACAACGCGGGTGGAGCATCCTGCCATTCTGAATTTCTGCAAGCATCTCGCACGAAAAGGCTACCGGATTACTTTTCTGACCGTCAATAATAACGGTCAATTGAACATTGATGAACTCTTAAAGGCGATCGATGATAATACCGCTCTCGTTACGGTCATGTATGCAAACAATGAAGTGGGAAATGTATTCCCGATTTCTGACATCGGCACCGTGCTCAAAGAGAGGCGGATAGTATTCCATACTGACGCGGTTCAGGCAGCGGGGAAAATACCGATTGATACAAAAACACTCCCCGTTGATATGTTGTCGCTGTCAGGCCACAAGTTGCATGCTCCCAAAGGCATAGGTGTGCTTTTTGTGCGGAAGGGAACAAGGTTTTATCCTTATATGATAGGTGGTCATCAGGAACGAGGGAGGAGGGCAGGAACCGAAAATGTTGCTTCCATTATCGGACTCGGAAAAGCATGTGAGATTGCTGCGAAAAACATTACACAGGAATCCTTATCCCTGTCTCATCTGCGTGATAAACTCGAGCGAGCACTTATTGATAGGTGCCCTGATGTCAGAATAAATGGAGATGTCAGCAGCAGATTACCGAATACAACGAACCTGAGCTTTGAATATGTCGAGGGCGAGGCAATTTTATTGAGACTGAATGAGTATGGTGTCTGCGCTTCATCCGGTTCTGCGTGCACATCGGGGTCTCTCGAGCCTTCCCACGTTCTGCGTGCGATGGGCGTTCCTTTCACTGCCATCCACGGGTCCATACGCTTTTCTCTGAGCCGGTATAATTCAGAAGCGGAAGTCGATCGGGTGATAGAAATCATGCCGGATATCATCAGTAATCTGAGACAGCTTTCACCGTTCGGCAGGGAAAAACTCGGGAAAAGTGTTACATGCCCCTGAGGCGGTTTCTCGTATCTTGCAAAAAATGAGCTGGCCGTATCTTCAAAGGCTTAAAGAGAAAGGCCTTGAACTGTCCATTGATGATTTTCTTCCTGTGCTTAGTACCACTCGGATTGAGTTTCAAAGCCGCGGACTTTTCCCAGTGCTGAAAGAGATCCACAATTCTGTCAAGTGACTCGTGGTGGAGTTTTTCGATTTTTTCACGGTCGGGTATGTATGTCACAAGATTCCTGTCAATGAAATCGCCCACCCGCGCAGGATAACAGATAGTGCAGTATACGACTCCTTTCAGGATTCTCTTGTTTGTCTTAAATGAAAAGATGAACCGTTCGATAGAATTCTGAAGAAAGATATCATTCCTCAATTGTATCTCAGGCTCGATATAAACTGCCTGCTGCCAGTACTTCTTGTCAATAATACAGTCGGCTTTCATTTCTAGCAGGGTATGCCGGACACTCTTCTTGTTTGCCGTATAGATATTGTGAGCCACTGTGTCCGCTGCAAGATGGCACATATACCCGTAAACAAAGGCTTTATGCTGATTGGTCTCGGCCGCACCGAGGAGATTAAAGGCAAATCCCCAACTGTGCGAGTTTTTGTGATCAGGAAGATATTTCTTGCCCACAATGATATCCGCCATGAGATTTCCGTAGATAAAATCTTTTTTGTGGCGCTTGATTATCTTATAAATGGCTGCAGGGAGCAATGACCCGAGTGAGAGCAACTCATTGCCGAGGTATGTATGTGTCAACGGACCCCAGGCAAATGCGAGGGTTGGAATGAAGATAAACGATACCGTGAATAAGAGGGTAATTATGCTCACTGCATATCCTTTAAAAGAGTTACGAGAAGCCTGACTCCTATTCCCGAAGCTCCCTTCGGGATGTAGGGCCGTTCTTTTTCTGCCCATGCTGTCCCGGCAATGTCCAGATGAACCCATGGGGTCTTACCTGCAAATTCAGAGAGAAAATAGGCTGATGACAGGAGTGAGCCGCTTTTTCCTCCGGTGTTTTTCAGATCAGCAATGTCGCTTTTCAGATTCTCCTTAGATTCTTGAAAAAGGGGCATTTCCCAAACTCGTTCATAGGTCTTCTCACCTGCCCGCCGCAGTGCATCAAGAAGGTCTCTGCTATTTCCCATCATGGCAATGGCAGAACTACCGAATGCTATTGAGCAAGCACCGGTGAGTGTTGCTATGTCAATGACAGCCCTTGGCTTGTAGCGCGTTGCATACCCGATCGCATCAATGAGTGTCATGCGCCCCTCAGCATCTGTGCTGATAATTTCGATAGTCTTTCCGTTTATTGCCCTGACAACGTCACCCGGCCTTGATGCAGAGCCACCGGGAAGATTCTCTGTAGCAGGTAAGATTCCGATGACATGGACCGGTAACTGTAATGCGGAAACAGCTTTCATGACCCCAAGGACAGCCGCACCGCCGGCCATGTCATATTTCATCTTTTCCATACCATCCGCGGGTTTCAAAGATATGCCTCCGCTGTCAAAGGTGATTGATTTGCCGATCAGGACAACGGGCCTGCCTTTTGAGCCCCTGTAGTCGAGGATAATAAACTTCGGGGGCTGCTGTGATCCCTGTGCTACAGACAAATAGGATCTCATACCCAACTTCGCTGCATCCTTTTGTCCGAGAATTTGTACGGTGAGATTGGTGTTCTTAAGAGATAACGCTGTGTCTGCGAGATGTGACGGGGTCATATCATTAGCAGGAGTATTGACAAGATCTCTCGCAAAATTGACAGAGGATGTGAGGGACTCCGTCCAGAGCAGGGTATTTAAAAGTTCCTTTGAGGTTTTTGAGAGTATCGCTATGTTCTCGATTGACGTGCGATTTTTCTTTTGAAGGTATTTTTGAAATCTGTACAATCCCAGAAGACAACCTTCGATAAAATCTGCTGGCGAGATTTTATGGGATGACAGCACTCTTGTGGATACAGCAATCTTTTTCATTCCCGCATCACGCAGGGAAACGCCTGACTTTCCTCCCGCCTGTCGAACCTTTTCTGCCGAAATATCTTCTTTTTTGCCGAGGCCGATAAGGAAAATTCTCTCCGGTTTCAAACCCTGAGGAGCAGGCAGAAGAAGGCACTCGTTTTGTTTCCCGTGGAATTCCTTTGAAAATACCCGTTTGATCAGTTTTGACAGTGAAGGATGGAGACCGGTGTAGGATCCCGCGTCGTCCTCTGTAAAAGGCAGTATTAATGCTTCGCAGAAAAAATCTACTTCTTTACGGTCCTGTATATAAATATTCATTATTTCAAGAAAATATATTTCATTATACCCGATAAGCAGGGAAAATAGACATGTTCTGCGTAACCGTTCACTTACTCGTGGTAGCCGCAGCCTTTAGGCTGCGGTAATCAACGCGGGCTGAAGCCTGCGGCTGCAAAATTCCACCTCTCACATGAGTCTTATACGCTCTAAAAGATAAAGTTGATTGACAGAAAATCCTTTTTCCGCAATTATGTAGTCATGCGTAGCGAACAGATGAATGCTTCATTCAGCACAGACGCTATAGCTCAAGCCTATGGCATTCCGTTTACCGATGGGAACAGGGTAACCCTTTTGTGGAAAGGGCACGATTCATTTCGAAAAATATTCGATGCTGTTGAAAAAGCGAAGGAGTTGATATGCCTCGAATTTTATATCTTCCGGAATGATGAAACAGGAAATGAGCTTGCAAAAATACTGAAAACGAAAGCTCTGAATGGAGTTACCGTATCCATCCTTTATGACCATTTTGGCTCTCTCGGAACACCAATGACATTCTGGCGAGATCTGAGAAAGGCAGGAGTGCAGATACGGGCATCACGACCATTCAAGTGGACGGATCCCTTTCACTATGTACACAGAGACCATAAGAAACTCTTAATCATAGATGGTGTTATCGCCTTCACGGGAGGCCTGAACATCGCAAATGAATACAGGGGATACCACAGAGTAAGGAATATAAAAGGGTGGCGCGATACCGGAATATTTCTTGAAGGTCCCGTAGCAAAGACTCTTCTGGAGATATTCAAAAAAAGCTGGCAGGTGTGGAAAGGTCCGGCAATTCATTTTGATCAGTCCACAGAACCTGTTGACGGCGGTGTACCGGTGCTTCCAATATTTGTAAACTCTGCAAAAGGCCGCCGGAAAATGCGGAAACTGCTCTATTACAGTATCAGTCAGGCCCGAACAGACATCTGCCTGACAACAGCATACTTTACGCCAAGCAGAAGAATGCTCCATGTTCTTGAGGAAGCGGAAGCACGGGGAGTGGATGTCAAACTGCTTCTCCCCGGAAAGTCGGATGTTACCGCGGCGCATTATGCAGGAAGGGCATTTTTTGCGAAACTCCTGAAAGCCGGGGTTGAAATATATACCTATCAGGGAGAAATTCTCCATGCGAAGACTGCAGTATTTGACGGCGTTTGGAGTGTCATAGGATCTACCAATTTGGATTTCCAGTCTCTCAGGAAAAATGATGAAGGGAACGTCGGTATTATCGATGCGGATTTTGGGAAACAGATGCAAAGAGTATTCGAAGAAGATTTACAGCAGTCAAAGCAGATTACCATCGATGCGTGGAGTAAACGGTCCCTGTGGGAAAAAGTTAAGGAGCAGTTTTTTTCTCTTTTCAGGAGAAGGTTATGAAGGAAGGATTCTTCTTTTCAGCAAAGTCGCAGCGGTATCATATCCCAGATATGCGACACCTGGTATGCCGAGACCCTGCGTTGACCAATGTCCTGTGAGGGATAGATTCTGTAAAAAAGACGGTCTTCTGAAATCAACATCAGCAAGCTGTGAATGAATACTCTCCCATCCATATGCTGCTCCGCGGTAATTGAGTGTGTATCGATGCATGGTGTGGGGCGTCGCAGCCTCTTTGTACAGAATGTGCTGAGCGATATCAGGCATAACCTGAGAGAGATGCATAATAAAGGACTCGATAAATTTCTCCTTGTTGTTGAGCCAAAAGGATTTGTTCCGGTATGGAGCATGGACGAATGCAAGAATGCTTTTCCTGTCCGGTGAGAAGCGCATCATGAACTCAGCAATGTTTTTGTGGGAGCGACGGGCAGCTGAATGATACATATTTTCCAGATCGAAGTGCGGCAAATACCAGACATTTGAACCCGCATTCTGCAGGAACGGCTGATCCATCCCAAGGTAGAGAACGAACATGGAGAGAGAAGGTATCATATGGTTCAGTTTATGCGCAAACTCACCGGGGAGGTGTTTTTTGCCGACAAGACTCAGAAACGTCTGCCTTGCATCACAATTTGCAATGACGTGACGTGACTCGATCAGGGTATTCCTGATTACCACACCTCTGACCTTTCCATTATGAACTCTGATTTTCCGGACCGGGGTGGATAGGAGCAGTTCTCCGCCGTATTCCTGAAAACGCTCTGCCAATGCTTTGGACATGACGTGCATGCCTCCATCTGGATAATACCCGCCGTCAAGAAGAAATTCCGTGAATATTTTGGCGCCGATAAAAGCTGCTATTCGTGAAGGGGGCAGTGCACCATTTCCGAATATCGGGAAGGCAAGCATAGCCTTTAATGCTTCGTTCCGGAAGAATTGATCAAGTAAATCCTTGAATGTCCAGCTGCGCATTCTGGCAAAGGAGTTCAGAGAAGGATTCATTAGCATGGAAACAAATTCCCCGTACGTATCGGCTTCTTCCGGAAATGACGCCCTGATATCTTCGATTGTTCTCTCCGGGTCAGACCAGAGACAGACCCGATTCTCAGGAGTGAGGAGAATATCTGAAGGGTCATAACGCGTAATGCGTATTTTTTTGTCTAATGAAAAATCCTGAAAAACCTTCCACAGAATACCGTTTTCCCGGTATCCCCCAAAGGAATGGGCTGCTGCGTCAAAGATAAATCCTCTTCTCATAAAGGACGTGCAGTAGCCTCCCGGTTTATGATGCTGCTCTGCAATCAATACTTTCATCCCTGCTTTTGCAAGATAATTACCGCATACCAAGCCGCTTATGCCGGAACCGATGATGATGGCATCATACGCAGGTTGATTAGCTCGGGACATGAGCCATCTTTTCCTGCTTCAGGAGCCTGGAGACCAGTTCTGTTGTCTCACGGACGGTTGTAATCTTCGGGACATCCTCATCCCGCACTGATATTTTGTATTTCTTTTCGAGCGCAACAACGATCTCGATTGCCTTAATTGAATCGATTTCGAGGTCGTCGGCTAACTTGCTGTCAGGATTGATCTCTTCGGTTTCAAATCCTGAAACATCAGCGATGATTGAAATAACTTCTGTCTCGATGGTGTTTTCGCTCATTGTGTACTCTCCCTTTATGAAATAAATTTTCGCAGGACTAAAGATGCATTGTTTCCGCCGAATGCGTAGGAATTATTCAGGGCGATATTCACTTCCTGTTCGCGTGCCTGATTCGGAACACAGTCAATGTCGCACTCAGGGTCAGGCGTTTCATAATTTATCGTCGGTGGAATTACGTTGTTTTTTACCGTCATGGAACACGCGATAGCCTCCAACGCAGATGCTGCGCCCATGGTATGACCGAGCATGGATTTTATCGAACTGACCGGAATACGCTGAGTACGCAGGCCAAAGACGTCACGTATTGCAGCGCA
>Ga0115026_10000125_pt1 | contig 15987 bp, 15 predicted proteins | sample Mud_0915_D1_FD_83878 | JGI IMG/M metagenome (GOLD analysis project Ga0115026, IMG submission 83878) | Wetland microbial communities from Old Woman Creek Reserve in Ohio, USA - Mud_0915_D1 | ecosystem: Environmental > Aquatic > Freshwater > Wetlands > Sediment ...
GCTGACCTCTTCCATATCCGTGGTCCTGACCCGTGGCAGCCACCTGTGGCCGAAGAGTGAAAATGGCCTCCTGAAAGCAGCCTCAAACCACCTCTCTGCTTCTTCGAATGGTGTGAGACCACTGACAGGTTCACTCTTTGTTAATTCTTTTGACTCCTTCCTCGTCATGTGACACCTCCTCAAGTTTTAAAATGTGTTCTTTGACTTTGACTATACACCCCCAGAATTATCCTGAATATCCGTAAATTTCTGATATTTTTGTAAGGATTTCGCCATGTCACCTGTAGAAAATATTCTTACAAATGATTACGTTAATTAGAACATATCTCAAAATAGTAGTTTCATGATGAATCTGTCACCCCACGAACGCGGTGGTCCAGTTACGGCCTTGACAAACATAGATTCCCGCCTGCGCGGGAATGACTATCTGTGCGGAGATACAATAAAGAATATTGACAGAGGTTTTGCTCATCTGGTTGCAATAGATTGACAAAAGCTCATATAATGGCAATAGATATTGTTTTTTAAGTACGAAGATGGTCACAAAAAAAACAGATCTCAATAAACCTTCCAAAACAATTTCTCAGCGGGCTCCGAAGAAGAAAACCGCTCGGTCTCGATCTGATGCAAAGGGTTCCCATCCTCAGACAATAATAGATAAAGAAAGTATTAAAGATTTAAAAACAAAGATTGCTGAATTGGGGCGTTTCGCCTCTTTCCCCCGGTTAAATCCGAACCCTGTGCTGGAAGTGGATTCTTCGGGAGAAATACTATTTATCAATAATGCGGCGAAAGAAATTTTAAAAAAGCTTCATCTTGAGAGGCGCAGTGATATTTTTCTGCCCAAGGATATCAAAACTATCCTGAAAGGTTTAAAGCATAAAAAGGGAAAAGAGATCTATCGAGAGGTAACCATTCAAGACAGGGTATTTGCTGAGAGACTCTACTTTGCCCCGGAGTTTCAGGCCGTACGCATCTATGCCCATGATATTACCGAGAGCAAGAAAATGGAGACGGAGATCAGACAGGCGGACATATCACTGAGCAAAGAGCGTGATTTTATCTCAGCAGTCCTTTCAACAGTTGGTGCCTTGGTCATTGTGATGGATGTGAAAGGAAGGATTATTATATTTAATAAAATATGTGAGCAGTTAACCGGATATACCTTCGATGAAGTGAAAGGCAAGCCCTTTTGGGACATACTGCTTGTACCGGAAGAAAGAAAATCGGTCAAAACTGTTTTCAAGGAGCTGAAAGCAGGTAAGTTCCCAAACAAGCACGAGAACTATTGGATAGCGAAAGACGGCACTCGTTGCTTCATCACGTGGTCGAATACGTCTCTTTTAGATAATAAAGGAGAAGTCGAATTTATCATTGGTACGGGCATCGATATCACTGCACAGCGTCAGGCCGAGGAGAAGCTGAAAACCGCATACCGGGAAGTAGTGAACGAAAAGAATAGTCTTGAAGCTGTCATGAAAGCGCTGCCTATTGGAATGGCTCTTGTGGACAACCTGGGCGGAACTATACAGGCAAATCGCGCATTCGAAGAGATCTGGGGGGAACCGATACCAACGGCTCATTGTGTTGAGGATTACGGGCAATACAAAGCTTGGTGGGTAGACACCGGAAAGCTCCTCATGCCTGAAGAATGGGCATCGGCACGTGCCATTCAGAGCGGAGAAACAGTTATTGGCCAGATATTAGAAATTGAGCGGTTTAGTGGTAACCGTATCTTTGTCTACAACAGCGCTGCACCAATTCAGAATGCTGAAGGCAAGATTATTGGCAGCGCGGTAGCGATTATGGATATCACCGCACTGAGGCGAACCGAGAAGGCGCTGCGGGAGAGTGAGGAGAAGTTCAGAAGTGCCTTTGTCGAGGCCTCTATCGGCTTTGCAATGACAACGCCCGATGGCTGCTTCGTGGATGCTAATAAGGCCTATTGCGTTATCACGGGCTATAGCCTTAATGAGCTGAAGATACTGGGGTTTCCAAAGCTGATTCATCCTGACGACTTTGCAGAGAACATGAATATGATTGACCGGATGCTTGCTGGCAAGATTTCCGATTTCGTGATCGAAAACCGCTATATACGGAAAGGCGGTTCATCTGTATGGGTCCGAAAAAGTGTTTCGCTTGTCCGCAACGCGGAGCGCGCGCCCCAATGGATCATCGCGCTTATTGAAGATGTCACTGATCGCAGGCAGATTGAGGAATCTCTAAAACACAGTGAGGACGATCTGAACCGCGCGCAGGCAGTTGCAAGTACCGGAAGCTGGAGACTGGACGTGCAGAAGAATGAACTGCTCTGGTCTGACGAGAACCACCGGATTTTTGGCATTCCAAAGGGGATCCAGATGACGTATGAGACATTTCTTTCCATTGTTCACCCCGATGACCGGGCATATGTTGACCGGAAATGGAAGGCAGCCCTTCAGGGCGAGCCCTATGATATCGAGCATCGCATTGTTGTGAAAGGTCACGTGAAGTGGGTGCGGGAACGGGCTGAACTTGAGTTTGACAAAGACCGATCGCTGCTCGGCGGGTTCGGGACAACACAGGACATCTCTTCACGCAGGCTTGTAGAGGAGGAATTAAGGCTCGCGCTCAACGAATCACAACAGCGGCAAAACGAAATCTCAGCTTTGCTTCGGGGTGCCAGCGCTGTTCTGCGACATAGCAATTTTATAGATGCAGCGCAGGGGATATTCAATTCCTGTAAAGATGTCGTCGGAGCTGCTTCTGGGTATATCGCAATGGTGAGCGATGATGGAATGAGAAATGAAGTCATCTATCTGGATTCGGGAGATTTGATTTGCACTGTTGATCCCGACTTGCCGATGCCGATTCGGGGCTTGCGCGGTGAAGTTTACAGCAGCGGCAAAACAGTATTCCATAATGACTTCTCCAGAAGTGAGTGGGCACATTTTTTACCCGAGGGCCATGTGCAGCTCAAAAATGTATTAATGGCCCCTATGATTGTTGATAATAAGGTGATCGGCTTATTCGGACTCGGAAATAAAACGGGAGGGTTTACTGATAGTGATGTGCGGATCGCATCTGCCTTTAGCGAGCTTGCTGCAATTGCACTGGTGCAGAAGCGGGCTGAAGAGGAAATGAGAAAAGCAAAGGATGCCCTTCAAAAGGCTAATGAACAATTAGAGAATAAAGTTCAGGAGAGGACTGAGGAATTAAGCAAATCCTTTGAGATTATGGCTGCTGAACGTCAGCGCTTTTTTTCTCTCCTGGAGGAACTGCCCGGTTATGTCTGTCTTCTGACCGCTGACTATAGATTTGCGTATACCAACCGGGAGTTTAAAAGACGTTTCGGTGACCCCGGGGACAGGCACTGTTACAAATTCCTTTTCGACCGTGAAAATCCCTGCGAGATGTGCCGGTCATTCAGGGTTTTTTCCGAACAGAAAGCCCAGCAATGGGAATGGACCGGGCCTGATGGGAATACCTACGCTATTTTTGACTATCCTTTCACTGATATCGACGAGTCTCCTTTGATCTTGGAACTCGGCATAGACATCACGAGGCGTAAGAAAGCAGAGCAGGAAGTAAACGAATCACGGGAGAAATTGCGGGATCTTTATGCGTATTTTCAGGACGCTGTGGAGACAGAGAAAAAAAATATTGCCCGGGAGATTCATGATGAATTCGGCACGATTTTGACTGCATTGAATATCGATCTCTCATGGCTGGAAAAGAAATTACCTGATGATCAGCACACGCTGATCGAGAGAATACACAAGGATGTCGAGCTCATCACTTCTGCGATCAAAGTAGTCCAGAGGATTTCATCGGAACTGAGACCTGGCGTACTCGATTATCTTGGCTTTTCATCAGCAGTAGAGTGGTATGTTAAGGAATTCGCACACAGGACTGGAATCAACTGGGATATCTTTATCGATATGAAGCACTCTGATCCCGGCAAGAATGTGGAGATTGCGCTCTTCCGTATCCTTCAGGAAACGCTCACCAACGTTGCACGGCATGCTGAAGCGTCAAAAATCAGGGTGAGTGTAACAGATGCTGATAATATGCTGACTCTTCAAGTGATTGATGACGGCAGAGGAATCATGGATGACCGTCTCTCAGATCATCGTTCATACGGAATTATGGGGATGAAGGAGCGTGTGGAGTATCTTGGCGGTGATATACTTATAGACGGTATACCCAATAAAGGGACAACGGTAACAGTCAGGGTGCCACGTGCAGGAGGAGAATAAACAATGATCAGGATATTTATCGCGGATGACCATTCTGTTGTTAGGGAAGGCGTTAAGCATATTTTCTCTGAAACACCCGATATAGAGATTGCCGGGGAGGCAGCCAACGGACAGGAAGTACTCGAAAATATCGGGAAGCGGGATTACGACCTTCTGCTCCTTGACATCGCAATGCCGGGCAGAGACGGGCTTGAGATATTAAAAGAGATAAAGATGCAGAAACCAAAGCTGCCTGTTCTGATATTGAGCATGTTCCCAGAAGAACAATATGCACTCAGAGCCTTAAAATCAGGTGCCTCTGGATATCTGACAAAGGCCAGCATTCCCAATGAACTCGTGAAGGCTGTGCGGAAGATACTGAGAGGGGGTACTTACATAAGTTCTGCCTTTTCGGAAAAACTGCTCACTGAAATCACAAGCGATGTAACGAAGCCCCTTCATGAAACGCTGTCCGATCGGGAATTCCAGATCATGAAAATGATTGCTTCAGGAAAGACCATGAATGACATAGCGGATGAACTCTCCCTGAGCTCAAAAACTGTGTACACTTACAGGGCACGCATCCTGGATAAGATGGGGATGAAAAACAACATGGAACTGACACACTACGCGACAAAGCACGGCCTCATAGATTAAGCTTACTCAGTTACACTAACCGGTAACGGTTTCCCCGCTTTTTGTAAGAAAAATACTTACAAACGCGCAAGCCTCTTTCGTACAAAAAAAAGAGAATTCTCCTGATAGTATTGTGCATCCCTGCATGGTAAAAATGTAATCATGCAACAGGGAGTTCCGGAATGAAATATTTCCATTATGAAAAGTGATAGGAGAAATAAAGTTGCCATGGCGAGGATACTCATTGCGGACGGCAATCGTTTCTTCCGGGAGAAGATGAAACAGATTATTGCCGATAATTTTGATTCCGTACTGACATCCGAGGCGAGCAATGGGCACGAAGTGCTGGATGAACTCACTCGGCATGCTTTTGATCTTCTTATTCTCGATCTCGAATTGTTGGATGGCAATGGATTCAATGTACTAAAAAAGATCATGGTCATAACCCCTGACATCCCGGTTTTGATTATCAGCATGTTTCCGGTTGAACAATACGAAGAAAGTGTTTTCAGGGCCGGCGCTTATGGATATGTATCAAAAGTAAACCTTGCGAATGAACTGATAGTTGCGCTCCAAAAGATATTCCGGGGGCAGAAATATTTCAGTTCCCGGAGCACCATCACTTCCCGAGGGGAATCATCATTATCGGCATGGAAATAGGAACGATGCCGGAAGGAGGACACAGGAAATGGATACCAGGAAATAAGAATTGGGTGGGGATCGTATCCCGGAAATACAACATTTAAATAAGGGAGGAAATCATGGGTTACTCACAAGTTGGATTAGAAGATAAGATTCTCGATATGTATCCTGAAATCAGAAAGTACAGCATACAACCCCGTCTCAGCTTTGACGAGTCTGGAAATTCATGGATCGTTAAGCTTGTTAAGGGCACGAAGCAAAAGGTGGTCAAACTGCGGAAAGAGGATGTGGATGAATGCATGGACAATACCGATTGCGAAGACTTTAAAGACGAGTTATGCGATGCAGTCAAAGACCTCGAAAAATAATGCAGAAGTTTCAGGAGAATGTATGGGTTTGCAGAATGAGTTTGCTTGTGAAACCTCTACCGCTTCAGAGCTGAAGCCGTATAGAAGAGTTCACCCTATTCCTCGCATCACCAACGGGCTTAGCGAAAACCTTAAGAATGTTCAAAAGCATCGCTTGCTTATGCAAGAAGAAATAAAGAATGTCCTAAAGAAACTTATGTTTGCCACTGACAGCAAGACTATGCCGGCCAATGTGACCGGGACACGAAAGGAGGAATAAAAATACAGAGCAACGCGCATAATCATGCCCCCCACTCACCCTGACCCTCTTTCGATAAGGGAGGGGGTTAGGGTGGTTTTTTCAAGTTGCCCAGGCTAAGGGGACTATTATTAATTGAAAGTATTTGAGAAGGGGGAGTAAGGATGAAAAAATTAATCATATGTTTAATGATCGCATCGATCTTCACGGTAATGAGCTTTGTGTATGCGGACGAATCCGGTTCATGGGGTGACTATAACTACTGCCCTTATTGTGGTAGTTACATGGGGCCGCATGGCGGCTATGGTATGGGCCCCGGCATGATGGGTCAGGGTATGATGGGTCAGGGTATGATGGGGCGCGGCATGATGGGTCGTCATGGTATGGGTCCCGGCACGATGGATCAGGGTATGATGGGACGTGGTTACCAGTCACAGAGTCCAGAATGCCAGAAGTTCTTCGATGAGAGTGTAGGGCTCAGGAAGGAATTACACAATAAGAGATTCGAATATTTTGAGGCTGCCCGCAACCCGAAGACGACCGGAGAGGCTTTAGCGAAGATCGACAAAGAAGTCCGCGAATTACGGGAAAAGATCTACGCAAAGGGACCTATCGGCTGCTGGCAGTGAGAGAATATGATGGAGGGAAAGCCATGGCTGTGAAGGAACTCGCAGAGACGGTCATACTCCAGTCAATCGAGGATCTGTGGGATAAAAAGCGAAGAGAAGAGTGCAGTTCGTTCTTTTGTGGTCGGGGCTTTTCTTTCTGGGCAGGTGCAGCGGGGATGACAATTTCTGATAGGAGAAAGATTTTATCCATGATTTTGGCCTCGATGACCGAGAAGGGAAGTTTTATAAAAGGAATACACGTTTGATCCAGGATTAGCATGGAAAAAATGGCCCATGTGCGAACAGTCTCTTGATAAATGCATCTGCTGTCCGGAATGAGGGCATGTCTGCCTCCTGGATCAGGGGGAATTGAATCGTCCGGTATGCAAACCAAAACCGGCGAAAGATGAAAATCAAAGCACTGCAAAAAAAATAATAAAGGAGGATTCATGGGGTACACAAACGTAGCATTAAAGGACAAGATTATGGAGATGTATCCTGAGATTGCAAAGAACGGTATTTCAGTCGGCCTTGATTTTGACACCACAAAAAACGCCTATATTGTAAAGTTTCAGAAGGACAGACATGAGCTGACAACTCACCTTGAGAAGAATGATGCTGATGAGTGCATGGACGGGATCAAGTGTGTCTACCTCGGTGTCCAAATAGGTCAGTTCATCAAGAATTTTGAGATAAGTGCAGCATAAACGTTTCAAACAGTAGTTGCCAGGACAGACAGAATCTTTCTCCTGTTCATTGTGAAGAATAACTCACACCGTGCTGACATAATTATCAGTGCGAGAATTTTTCTGTACTAAACGTTTCGTAGTACTGGACATAGCCTAAAAATAGTAGGTGGGCGTCTTGGATGAATAATTTCCGGGATTAATTACAACAGAAGCAACTTGTACTTTATAGCTACTATTATTGGATGTCTCACAGGATTTATATCTGCCTTCTTTGGTATCGGAGGCAGTAGCATTGACACGCCGTTATTGAGGCTATTGCTTAACCTCCCGCCTTATATTGCTCTTGGGACACCTTTGCCAGTGACTTTATTGACATCAACCATAGCATCTTTTGTATATAGAAGAGGCCGCCTTGTAAATTTCAGGGTAGCTTTATACAGCCTTGTTGGAGGAGTCCCAGGAATAGTTGCAGGTTCCTATTTAACAATATATATTTCGGGAAAGTTTTTAATGCTTTTTACAGCAGTGATACTCTTTTTGATGGGGATCGATTTTTATTGTAACAATGTGATAGAAAGAATTTTTCACAAAAGGAAAATTTCTTCTTCTCCTCCTGTTTATTCCATAATCAGTGCTGCTTTAGTCATCGGGCTTTTATCGGGGATTCTTGCAAACGGAGGTGGTATATTTTTTGTTCCTGCCTATGTTGTGTTATTTCGAATGAAGATAAAAGAAGCTATCGCCACATCACTGGTGACGGTAGCTGTAATGTCTGTTCCGGGGATGTTGATACATTATCAACTCGGGCACATTAATCTGGCAATAAGTGCTGCTATTGGCATCGGTGTTGCTCCTATGGCGTACATTGGAGCAAAGATGGATATCAAAACCCAACCAAAAACTATAAAGCTACTTTTCGGGATACTGCTCATCACTTTCTCGATATATTTTCTCATAAGCCAGTTATAGGTTTTATTATTGATATCGGAAAAGAGAAATATTGAGAACATATCCGGGAAAAATCTGCTCGAGAAGCCCTATCAGTCGCTAACAACAGGCTGAATATTCTGTCATACCCTTGTCAATCCTTATTACACACAGATATAATACACGTCATGCGTGTTCCCTATATGTGGCTCAAGGATTTCATTGAATTCAGCGCTTCTCCCGAAGACGTTGCCGAAAAGCTAACGATGGCAGGACTTGAGGTTGAAGGAGCAGAGTCTGTTGAAGGCGACACTATTTTTGAAGTGAATGTTACGCCGAACAGGCCGGATTGCCTCAGCATATTGGGAATAGCGAGAGAATTATCGGCAGTCCTAAAAAATCCGGTGAAAATTCCTCATCATAAAGTTCCTGGCTCACAGCCTGTTTCTGACTATTCGGTACAAATTTTGGATTCGGACCTCTGTAACAGATATACAGGACGCGTTATAACCGGTGTCAGAATCTCTGATTCACCTCAATGGATTCAGAAACGGCTTGAAAAATGCGGAATCCGTTCAATCAACAACATTGTTGATATCACAAACTATATGCTCCTGGAGTTCGGCCATCCCCTCCATGCATTTGATGCTGACTTGCTCGCCGGGAAAAAAGTGCGGGTCGGTTCTCCGGATACAATACAAGGGCGGTCGCAACAGACAAAAATTCAGACCCTCGATGGTACAGAACGCGAGATACCTCATGACTCGCTTTTGATATGGGATGCAGAAAAGCCGATTGCTGTTGCAGGAGTCATGGGTGGTATGAATTCAGAAGTGAGTGCCGGGACAAAAAATGTCTTTCTCGAAAGCGCTTATTTTGATCCGGTTTCGATACGGAAGACATCAAAAAAACTTGGTCTGATTAGCGAATCTTCCTACCGGTTCGAAAGAGGGACTGATATCGAATTCCTTGAGAAGGCGTTAGATCGTGCTGCACGGTTAATGCAGGAAGTTGCAGGCGGTACAATCCATGCCATGATAGACGAGTATCCGGTAAAATATGTACTTGAACCAATTGCAGTCCGGCAGGAAAGGATTAACAGTATACTGGGCACTATGCTCACGAATACCGATATGATCGAAATTCTGAAGAGACTGGGTATAGCTTCAGAAGAAAAGGCTGAGGCGATTGTCATATACCCGCCTGCATACCGGCGCGATATGAGAAGAGAAAGTGACGTGGCTGAAGAGATAGCGCGGATATATGGCTATGACAGGATTCTCACAACAGTGCCCAGAAGTTCTCTTTCATCAGGCAGATTGAGCAAACGAGCACTCCATATCCGGAGAATCAGTGAAACGATGAGAAAAGCAGGTCTTACCGAAGTTATCAATTACAGTTTTATGAATATGACGAGTCTTGCTGCGATGGGTATCCCCGATTCCGACAGGCGGCGGAATGTAATTGCTATCAGCAATCCTCTTAGTCAGGATGAATGTCTCTTGCGAACGACCTTGGCTCCTGCCCTGATCGCGAATCTGAAATACAACCTTGACAGAGGGATGAAGGAAGTTCGTTTCTTCGAAATATCCAGAATCTTTGAAAACATCGGGCAACCACTTCCTTTGGAGGAATTAAGGCTTGGAGGTATTTGGTATAAGGAAAAATCTCCCGAACTCTGGAAGGAGGATACATCCGGTTTCTATGTAACAAAAGGCGTATTGGAATCACTCCTTGGAGAATTAAAAATAGGCACGTATTCATTCATACCCTCTTCGGAACCATTTTTACACAGGGGACGATCAGCCGATATCGTTGCCTCAGGTTCGCGCATTGGGTATATCGGCCTGCTTGGTCCTGATGTAGTGGCACAACTGGATTTAAAAAAGCAAAAGCCGGAAATTGTTCTTTTTGAGCTTAACCTCGATCTGCTTCTGGCATGTGTATCTGATCTGATACAATTCAGTCCCGTTGCGAAGTATCCTGCCGTTGAACGCGATATTGCCATTGTGCTTGATGAAACGATACTGTCCTCCCATGTTCAGGAAATCATCAGAACCTTCCCCACAGAACTTATTGAAGAGGTCTCTGTATTTGATTATTTCAAGGGAGGCAATATCCCTCAGGGCAAGAAAAGTCTCGCATTTAATATCATCTACAGAGCTCAAGACAGAACTCTCACCGACGAAGAGGTCGAAACGCTCCATGCTGCTCTCGTAAAACTTCTCATCGAAAAGATAGGCGGGGAGCTGAGGAAATAATTTGCTCTCAGTAGTAACAGAGGTTGCCGAATACCTTTCCCCTCCGTTCCCATCGTAATTTTGATTCCCTCCATGGTTTTCACTGTATAAATCACAATTGCGCATCGTATCCAGCTTTTTGATAAACTCTCCGTTTCCCCTACCAAGGTAGGATTGACTGGGTCATGAGAAATCCCAAAATAATAGTAAAGGACGTGATATGGAGATGCATCATACCCTTATCAACAATTGTGGTGACTCCGCTCACATTATTTTGCTCCGCATTCCAATATTTTAATTAAGGATTGCCAAGATTTGGTCAGAGGATAACGTTGTTTTCAACTCGGCTGAGTTTAATTGATCACTGTTATATAAAGAAGGGAGAAGGTGGACGAGTAATTAATTAAAAACTTTTTATCGAATAAAAAAGGAGGAGCAAATGTTCAAGAAGAGACTGTTTTCATTAGGTGTCATTTTACTTTCTGTCCTTTTTCTTGTCAGCGCCGTATCTTTTGCCGATGAATTGACCGACATCCAGTCGGCTATCAAAGGAAAAGGCGCTAAATGGACTGCCGGAGAAACGTCAATGATGAAGCTTTCAAAGGAGGAGAGGAAGAAGCGCCTCGGACTGGTCCTGGACCTCTCTCCGGAGACCGAGATGAGTTTCGCTTCCGAAGATCAGGTTTCTGCGGTACCGGCCAGCCTCGATTGGAGAAATAACGGCGGGGACTTTGTCACTCCCGTGCGAAACCAGTTAAGTTGCGGAAGTTGCTGGGCATTTGCTACGACGGCAGCTGCCGAGTCCGCTTGGCTGATCGCACAGAAGTGGTCAGGCATGGATCTCAATCTTGCAGAGCAGATACTCGTTTCCTGCAGCAGTGCAGGAGACTGTGGAGGCGGATATATTGGGTCCTCTTCCGGTTATATTCAGAATACCGGACTGCCTGAAGAGATTTGCTTCCCTTATGAAGCACTGGACTGTAACGATGCTACTCCGGTATGCTGCAACCAGGCATGCCAGGACTGGACGAACTCCACATACAAAATTGACAGCTATTCCTGGGTGTCTGCTACCGTTGACACGATCAAGAACGCTCTCAATACGAACGGACCTTTAGTGACAACCATGGCGGTTTATAACGATTTTTTCTCGTATACTGGAGGCGTTTATACGCATGTTACAGGCAGTCTGGCAGGATACCACGCTGTCTTGATAATCGGATATGACGATTCGGGGCAGTATTTTATCGTAAAAAACAGCTGGGGCAGCGGATGGGGCAGTACAGCAGGGTATGGAACGGAAAAAGGATATTTCATGATCGACTATTCACAAATTTCGAATGAGGTGTCTTTCGCCGCGAACACCCTGAAGTATGCCCTGGCTTCTGCAGATTCCACAATTACCGTTGGCGCCCCGAATGCCGGTGAGAACTGGCAGGCAGGAAGCACGCAGACAATCACCTGGAGCTATACCGGAAATCCGGGCTCAGCAGTGAAAATTGATCTTTATAAAGGAACCTCCCTGAACAGAACGATTACCTCAAGCACATCGGCGGGAAGCAGCGGAATTGGTTCCTATAGCTGGTCAATCCCGGCGGACGTGGCTGCCGGATCGGATTATATGGTTAAGGTCACGAGTACGTCGTACAGTTCTGTTTCCGACACAAGCGATGGATACTTCACTATCGTGGCAGCACCTCCGTTCAGCGCTTCAGGGTTGGTAACGGTCGGCGGTTCAGGGCTTTTCGGTGTAACTATGACGTTCAGCCGTGTTTCGGGAACCGGTACCATCCCGGGTACTGTAATGACCGATACAAGCGGTGTATGGAGTCAGACAGGATTTCAGATGGGAACAACCTACCGGGTAATACCATCCAAGGCTGACTATACCTTTAGCCCTGCGTATCTCAACTTCAGCGGCGAGAGCACAGGCCTGAATTTTACAGGAACGCCGGTAATACCGTCGGGATTTACAGTTGTGTCCCCGAACGGTGGTGAAAACTGGAAGACCGGGTCATCTCATGCTATCACTTGGGCCTACACCGGGAATCCCGGACCCAAGGTGAAGATTGAGCTTCTAAAGAATGGTATTTTAAACCGTACCATTACAAGCAAGGCATCTTTAGGGAGCGGAGGGAGTGGCTCCTATACCTGGAAAATCAGCCCCTCTCAGGTTGCGGGAACTGATTATAGGATAAGAATTACGAGCACAACCAATAGTTCTGCCACTGACACAAGCGACGGAAATTTCAGCATCTATAAATAGTCGCTGTCAGCATATTTGATCAGAAACGGGAGGGGCTCATCCCCCTCCTTTTTTTTCTCGCATCATGAAACGATACAAATAATCATCAGTCTTTCTTTGTTACTCCTTTGCATTGACCACTCTCTTGACTTTTCTGCACCCTGCTGATTAAATAGAAACGGTTTCCATTTATATATGGGGCAAACATGAGCAAAGAACTTACGAAATCTTTGAAACAGCTGAACCTTAAGGTGACGCCCAAGAGAATTGCCATTGTCGAGCTGCTCATGAAAGAGCCCGGTTATCTGAGCCCTGAAGAAATCTGGAAAAAGATGAAAGGACAGTTCAGCCGTATCGGTCTTCCAACAGTATACCGGAATCTGGAGGAGCTGGCGGAAGGAAACATTATCTCCAAGATTACCCATCCGAACCGGCAGCTTTACTATTTTTTTTGCGGGAACAATGAACATCACCACCATTTTGTCTGCCTGTCGTGCCGGAATGTGGATGATATTAACTTCTGTGCAATCCATGAACTCCGGAAGGAGGTCAAGAAAAAACTGAACGCTCAGGTGCTCTCGCATATTCTTCAGGTGAACGGGCTCTGCAAGGAATGTCTGAGAAAAAAGGTTAAAGAGGATCTGACATGAAAAGAAGTATTATTGCGGTTTTCATCATATGTCTTCTCCTGCCCCCGACAGTCTTCTCATGTCAGAAGAGAAATTCAGGCCTGTCCGGGGGTAAAGCAATCAAAGTGGTGACGACACTGTTCCCTGTGTATGATTTTGCAAAGCATGTGGGCGGAAAGCAGGTCCGGGTTGAACTGTTGTTACCTCCTGGCTTGGAGTCGCACAGTTTTGAGCCAAAGCCCGGTGATATCCGTAAAATCAATGATGCGGATGTATTCATTTATACCGGAAAATTCATGGAACCGTGGATTGAGGATGTACTGAAAGGGGTTACAAATAAGAACCTGCTTGTGGTTGATACGAGCACGGCAATTGTTCTTGCCGAAGACCGTGACTTTGCAGAGCATACCGAACACGACCAAACCGCTGGGAATCAGCCCGAACACCACTATCTATATCGTGGAAAAGACCCTCATGTCTGGCTTGACTTTTCGAATGCCCAAACAATGGTGGAGAATATTATGAATGGGTTTATTGCGAAAGATCCTGTCAACAGAAATGAGTACGTGAAAAATGCAAAAGCGTACAGTGCACAATTGTCAGTGCTTGACAGGCAGTTTCAGGATAGTCTCTCCTCATGCAGGAAAGATATGATTATTCATGGCGGGCACTTTGCCTTCGGGTATCTCGCAAGGAGATATCACCTGCGGTATCTTTCCGCTTACAGGGGATTTTCCCCCAATGCAGAGCCTACACCCGGAGACATCATACAACTTATAAAAAATCTCAGGAACTATCATCTGAACTATATCTTCTTCGAAGAATTGGTTTCTCCTAATGTTTCGGAAACAATCGCGCGGGAGACCGGTGCGAAACTCCTGATGCTTCACGGGGCTCATAATATTTCAAGAAATGAGTGGGAGCAGAACGTGACGTTTCTGTCATTAATGGAGAATAATCTGAATACACTCAGAATTGGTCTCGAGTGCCTGTGACGATTGTTGCCGTCGAACATCTCAGTTTCAGATATAACTCGGTGGAGGTATTAAGCGACATCTCTTTCGGTGTCAACGTAGGTGACTACGTAGGATTGGTAGGGCCGAACGGGTCAGGGAAAACTACAGCCATCAAGGTTGTCCTTGGACTCGTTAAGCCGGCGAAGGGGATTGTATCTCTGTTCGGAACGAACGTAAATGATTTCAGAGAGTGGCATAGAATCGGATATCTGCCGCAAAAACTGACGCATTTCAATCCTCATTTTCCCGCGACGGTAAGGGAGATTGTCTCATCCGGATTGTTCTCGACAAAAAAATTTCCCAAAAGGATTCAGCGTTCCGATGAAGTTTCAATAGATGATGCAATGAGACTGACCGATGTCACTGATATCGGGCACAAACTGATCGGGGAACTTTCAGGAGGCCAGCAGCAAAGGGTTCTTGTCGCCCGGGCGATTGTCAATCGGCCGGATCTGCTCATCCTTGATGAACCAACAACAGCTCTCGATCCTGAAGCGCGGGGGATGTTTTTCCAAACGCTTATGGGACTGAACCAGAACAGAAACGTGACAATTATCCTCATTACCCACGATATAGCAAGCATAGGGAAATATGCATCCAAATTGCTGTATCTCGACAAGCAGATTATTTTTTACGGAAGTTTTCAGGACTTCTGCGTATCAGAGAAGATGACGAATTACTTCGGAGAATTCACCCAGCACCTGATATGCCACAGGCATGATTAAGCATGGATCTATTCAGTTTTTTTCAGTATGAATTCGTATGGAGAGCCGTCATAGCCGGTTCTTTTATTGCACTGGTCTGTTCCATTCTGGGAGTTCTGCTTGTTTTACGGCGGCTTTCTTTAATAGGGGATGGGCTTGCACATGTCACATTCGGCAGTGTGGCAATCGGCCTGCTCTTCAAGCAGCATCCCGTGTATATTGCAATTCCCATTGTGATGGCCAGTTCATTGGGCATTCTGAAATTAACTGAAAAAGCCAGGCTTTACGGAGATGCGGCTATAGGGATTGTTTCTTCCCTGGGGGTTGCCGGGGGTATTATCATTGCCAGTGTAGCCGGTGGTTTTAATATTGACATCTTCAGTTTCCTCTTTGGCAACATCTTGGCCATCGGTCAGGCAGAGGTCCTGACATCGATAGCCCTTTCGATTGTTGTACTTCTCATTATATTTTTTTTCTATCACGAGCATTTTGCCACAGCCTTTGACGAGGAGTTCGCAAAAATATCCGGGATCGATACACGAAAGATCAATGCCATTCTTGTTCTTTTAACAGGCATAACGGTTGTCCTCGCGATGAAAATTGTCGGTATCATGCTTACGTGATCGCTCCTGATTCTCCCTTCAGTCACAGCTCTTCAGATCGCGCGGAGTTTTAAGAATACCATGATAGTCTCATCGATATGCGGCATCGTATCTGTGATTGTCGGTATCTATGCATCGTTTCTCATGAATCTCCCTACTGGTGCTACAATTGTCATGGCGAATTTTTTGCTTTTTATAACAGCATATACCTATAAAAACACTCTCC
>Ga0115026_10000129_pt1 | contig 15878 bp, 15 predicted proteins | sample Mud_0915_D1_FD_83878 | JGI IMG/M metagenome (GOLD analysis project Ga0115026, IMG submission 83878) | Wetland microbial communities from Old Woman Creek Reserve in Ohio, USA - Mud_0915_D1 | ecosystem: Environmental > Aquatic > Freshwater > Wetlands > Sediment ...
ACTTCGGCGCGCACTGGCCGAGGCAGTTCGTGTCTCGCGCCGGAGCCTGGTGCTGATCGTCCTGAACCGCTGGAGTCTTGGAGAAATGTCGCGCCGCATCGGTCCGCAGGCGTCCCAAACAATCCTGGGCTGCGCCCAAGACTATTCGCTGTCGTCGCTTCGAACTGTTATTCGAGATACCGCCATGCAGCGCCTGCAGGGCCTCTATTGGCGGTACGGGTGTGTTCCCCGCGACCTCTGGCCGACCCCGTGTCGCCTTCCGGTCGGAGATGTGATTGCGCTGGCGGCGGTCCTGGCTTGAGGATCCGTTCAAGCCCACCGCTCCGTGGGTGGACGAGTTGATCAGCGCCGGCTGAGCGCGAGCCGAGCCGCGGTGGGCGGCCGGGCCCGCCGCCCGGCCGGACTCGCGTGGGGAGGTCGGCGCGCGCGATCGCCGCACTCCGGCCGAAGGCGGGGTGTTGGGGTGATCCTGCCGCAACCATCTAAACATAGCAACGACGCGGTCGTCCCCCGTGGGAACGGTCTAATGATACTGGAGCCGACAAGACGCCTCAGTTCACGGAACATCGCTGGCATGCGTCTTGTTCGCGACGGTCGTCGTCCTGATCTGCACCGGCGGAGCATCGCTCGCAGCCCGCGTGGGTCGAGGAGCGCCCTCCCGCCGACAGGCGAAAAATCGTTGTCACTACTCGTCGCCCTGGGCTCGTTACGCTCGCGCATACGCCAGGCACACGGGCCTCAGCGAACGCTCAAACCAAAGGATCCCGCGTGAACACAACGAGCAGAACGTTTGGCCGAGCAGCGGTGAACCTGCTCGGCGAAGCTATGGAGTTCCTCCACCGGCAGCAGCGAGACTGGAAAGTCACCGTGGCGCGCACCTCGCTCGACAAGTTCGCCTACCAGATGGTCTTCCCCTACCTGTCCATCTACATCGTGGCCCTGGGGGCGACGGGCACCCAGCTCGGCATGGTCAACAGCATCGGCATGATCGTCGCGGGGTTCTGCGGTCCATTCACCGGCTGGCTCATTGACCGAATCGGGCCGAAGAAGATTTACCTCCTCGGCATCGGATTCGTGGCGTTCTCCTACTTGGCCTTTAGCCTCGCGCAGCACTGGGAAATGACGATCCTGGCTATGATATGTCACTGGTTGGGCTTCGCGACCAGCATCCATAGCTGTGCGACGATCTGCGGGAACTGCCTCTCCAACCGGGATCGCGCAACCGGGATGCTGCTCTGCGAGACAGTGGCGGCCGGACTCTTGGGCGTGGTCGGGCCACTGCTCGCCGCCTGGCTGGTCACCCTGTGCGGCGGAGTGACGATCGGCGGGATCCGGCCCCTTTTCGTTTCCGGCCTCATTGTTACACTCGGGACCTTTCTGGTGGTCTGGACGCAGCTATCGGAACGGACATGGGCGCACGTGGGCAATAGCCGGCCGCACTTAGTGAAGGACATCGCCGAAGTCTTCCGCGGCGGCAAGAATTTGAAACGATGGGTGGCCATTTCCGCCATCACCCAGCTACCGCTGGGGATGGTCTTTCCCTACACGCAGGTCTTCGCCCATTCGATCAAGGGGGCCACTGAATTCGTCCTGGGGGGCATGGTGACGGGGTCGGCGATCGCATCAATCGCGTGCGCCATTCCCTTGGGCAGGCTGGCAGACCGCGTCGGGCGTAAGCGGGTCCTGTACCTCACCATTCCCCTCTTCTGGTTGTCGAACCTGATGCTCGTCGCGGCACCCTCGCCGGTGTTCTTGCTCCTCGCCGGTAGTCTGCAGGGCTTCTACTTCATCGGCGGGCCGATCGCCTCGGCCATCGAACGCGAACTGGTCCCGCCTGAGCAGATGGGACGGTGGCTGGGTATCAACCGCTTCTTCAGAATGGCGCTGAGCGCCATCCTGGCCCTGACGGCGGGGTTCATCTGGGATACGATCGGGCCTCAGTACATTTTTATTGCTTTCGTGGCCGTGGACCTCCTCATTAGAATGCCTCTGGTGGTCAGCATTCCTGAGACCTTACACACCTCGCTCGACGCAAGGGCGGATGCGTGAGGCCCATCGACCGGAAACAGTTTGGGGCGGACAGATCCAGAAATGGATCGGGACACAGCGGACACCCTTGGGTCCGTCGCGCTCCCCTGTGCGACGCTCGGCCTTTCCTTGGACGCCGAGTGCCCGGCGGGTGGATCCGGCCCGACGGAGATGCCTAAACACCCAAGGACAGGGCAAACCCGGACGACCTCCGTCAGGGTCCGTTAGGCGAAGGAGACACCCCGGGAAGCGATCCGCCGAGCCGATGCCGTTCTGCGTGGCGTAGTGGGTTCGCATGTCGTGTGACACGCTGGGGCGTGTACCCGTCATTGAAAATTCTAGCGGTTGGCCGTGGCGTCGCCGGCGCCGACAGCGTTCGGGTTGACACACTGGAGGACCTCCGATACGCTCGGGTGTATGTCGTGTACGTGTAAATGGCCAGCCCACGCCGTTCATCGGCAGATCGCGCGCGCTCGTCGTGATCCGACCCACCAGTGGTTTCACTCGAAACCCTGCACCGAATTGTCGAGGGCCTGTTCCCCAGACGCGTAGCCTACACGTGGAGTGCTCATGAGCTGGCAACTCGATTCCCAATCAACTCCCCTGCGCGGTGTCACCGCACCGCGTCGAGTGCTCATTGTCGGCGGCGTGGCGGGCGGCGCCTCGTGCGCCGCCCGCCTCCGGCGCCTGGACGAGTCCGTTGAGATCGTCGTGTTCGAGCGCGGTCCCTACGTCTCGTTTGCAAACTGCGGGCTGCCGTACTACGTCGGAAACGTCATCGCCGACGAGCGTTCCCTGCTCGTCGCATCGCGCGAGATGTTCCGAACACGCTTTAACGTCGACGTCCAGACGGAGACGGAAGTCACGAGCGTCGATCGCCGCGAGCGCCTCATCACGGTACGCGATGGTCGCAGCGGAAACAGCCGAGTGGAACGGTACGACGCACTGGTGCTGTCCCCCGGCGCGGCGCCCATCCGCCCGCCGCTCCCGGGCGTGGATCTGCCCGGCGTCTTCGCGGTGCGCACCATCCCCGACTCCCGGCGAATCCGCTCCTGGATCACCGAGCGTCAGGCGACGCGCGCGGTGGTGGTCGGGGGCGGATTCATCGGCTTGGAGATGGTGGAGAACCTGGTCCAGCGCGAGTTGGCCGTGACGGTGCTGGAGAAGCTTTCCCAGTTGATGCCCCCGCTCGACGCGGAGATGGCGATACCCCTCAGGGAGCACCTGGTCGCGAGCGGTGTGCAGCTTCACCTGGGGGACGGACTCGCACAAATCGAAACGGGGGATGGGGGTGGCCTGATCGTCGTGGCCGAGAGCGGAGCCCGGTTGCCCGCGGATCTTGTCATTCTCGCCATTGGCGTGCGGCCCGAGACCGCGTTGGCCAAGACGGCCGGGCTTCCCCTCGGTCCACGCGGAGGGATTGTCGTGGATGCCCAGATGCGGACGCCCGATCCGCGCATCTGGGCCGTGGGCGACGCCGTCGAAGTGCCCGACGTCCTCACGGGCCAGGAGACCGTGCTGCCTCTAGCGGGACCGGCCAATCGGCAAGGTCGGGTGGCCGCCGAGGCAATTGCCGGGCGGGCGACGCAATTCCGCGGTGTCCAGGCGACCGCCGTGGTGGGTGTCCTGGGTCTGACCGTCGCATCCACGGGGGCCAGCGAAAAGGGCCTCCGGCGGGCCGGCGTCACGCAGTTCGAAAAGGTGTATCTCCATCCGGGACATCACGCGGGCTATTACCCGGGCGCGCAACCGATCCACCTCAAGCTCCTGTTCTCGGTGCCTGACGGACGCATCCTTGGCGCGCAAGCGGTGGGGGCCGCGGGTGTGGAGAAACGCATTGACGTCATCGCGACGGCCATTCAATTCCGCGGCACGGCGCATGATCTCGCCGAGGCCGAGTTGTGCTATGCGCCGCAGTACGGGGCCGCGAAAGATCCGGTGAACATCGCCGGAATGCTCGCCGTGAACGTCCTCGCGGGCGACATGCCGGTGGCCGCCTGGTCGGAGCTCGCCCGCACCGATGCGGTGGTGCTTGACGTGCGCGAGGCGGACGAGTTCGCCGCCGGGCACATTCCGCACGCCATCAACCTGCCGCTCTCCCAGCTGCGCTCCCGGTACGGCGAGCTGCCCCTGGATCGCGAGTTGGCCATTTGCTGCGAGGTGGGACAGCGCGCGTACTACGCCACGCGCTTCTTGGCGCAGCGTGGCTATCGGGCGCGCAACTTGTCTGGAGGCTACAAGACGTATAAAGCGCTCAGGGCTTCCGGTCTGATGCCCTGACGGGAGGCGCCGCCGCGAATGTGTACCGCGTAAGCCCCGGCTCCTTCCTACCCCGCCGCTAGCATTGCGACGCCGGCAATACCAAGGACAACCAACAGCGCGATTTTCAACGCCTGGCCGCCACACAGATGGACTTCGAATCCGCCGATGAAAGCCGCAAGAGACGTGAGCCCGGCGGCAGCGGCACACGTGTCGGGGAGACGCACGCCTCATGATCGCCGCTGGGGCGCAGCGACTTGCCGAGCCACCGTGCGCGTGAGCGGTTGCTGGACGGGTGTAGAGTCGGCGTGGGCGCGTGACTGCGAAGGGTTCTGACTCGTGGGAAGTGCGTGAAACGGCGCACACCTGCGCCCATCCACCGCCCGCCGGGTGCGGCGGCGGTCGCGTCCCACACGGTTACTGCAACGCGTATTCCACGGCCGCTTCGGCGTGAATCCGTGTGGTGTCAAAAAGGGGGACCGGGCTATCCTCGGCATGGACGAGCAGCCCGATTTCGGTGCAGCCCAAAATCACGCCTTCGGCCCCCTGCCGCACCATGTCTTCAATAATGCCCACGTACTGGGCTTTGGACTGTGGCCGGATCTTGCCCACCACCAACTCATCGTAGATGACTCGGTGGACCACCTCCCGCGCTTTGGTATTCGGGATCTTGACGTTCAAGCCGTTTGTCTTTGACAGCCTGCCTGTGTAAAAGTCTTCTTCCATGGTGAAGCGCGTCCCCAATAACCCGACCGTCTGGATACCGGACGCGCGTACCCGCTGGGCCGTCGTATCTGCAATATGCAGGAGAGGAATGCTGACGCCAGCTTGGATTTCCTCGGCCACCTTGTGCATGGTGTTGGTGCACAGGACCAGAACCTCCGCCCCGCCGGTTTCCAGAGTTGCTGCCGCGGCAATCAGCATCCGGCCTGCGTCCTCCCATTGCCCGTGATGCTGCAACCGTTCGATCTCCGCGAAATCCACCGAAACCATCAGGCTCTTCGCCGAATGGAGCCCGCCGAGTCGTGCGCGGGTCGCTTCGTTGATAATGCGGTAGTACTCGATCGAGGATTCCCAACTCATGCCGCCTATGAGACCAATTACTTTCACGGCTCCTCCCTGCAACTCACGCGGGGTGCAACGTGATCGACAGAACATCAGTAGCAGCAAGACGCGGAGAACGCCGAGCCGCGGCCCGCGTTTCTCTGTACTACACACTCACAGGAGCTTGTTCTTCTGAAAAGGTTTCCCCGTTCCCAGTGAAATCGGCCAATCTGCGTAATCTGCGGATCAAGACAGTCCGTTGTTTTGGTTGCGGCCCTCAGGCCGCGCTGTGCATTCTCGTTACCAACCGTTAATCTGAGGACCGCGCATTTTCTGACTCGGCGATGAGCGCCCGCATGTCGCCATCCCTCTGGCGGCATGCCACGCCGAATACCCTCTCATAGTCCTGCTGGGGTTCAGAAAAGAAACACACCGGCAGGCACATATGATCATTACGCTCCCTCGTACGATTATTTCGGGCCCAAGGTCGCCCGTCCGGCGCACGCGTACCGTGGCACCAGGAGGGGCGTGTCGTGGTGCTACGTGAATCGATCATCCGATTCCTGGCGTGACAGCGTCCGGGTGGCGTTCTGGACCCGACCGGTTCGCACGTCCGCGGCCGCGTCCACTTCCGGTACGTAGGGCTTGATGTCCGGCAGGGGGGTGCCATCGAGGATGTCCACGTTCTGGATCTGCAATCCGCCGTTGTCGATCTTGTCCAGTTGCACCAGGGACAGCCCGATGGCGTTTGGCCGCTTGGGCGCCCGGGTCGCAATGAGTCCGCGGGGCTCAACATCCAAGAAAGGGACGACGGCGAGGGGGAACCCGTGGCTGCGGTGAAAATGGTAGGGCAGGATGATGTGCGAGAAACCGTCCAAATCGTTCAAGCCAGACCGATACTCCGCGAAGACCTCGGCTGTCCCTCTGACGCCTACCGCGGCAGCGGGCTGGATCGGCACCCCCTCTGTTTTCGTGAACGGCGTGCCAATCACGCCGCCTGGCCGGAATTCAATTGTCATTTTGCGAGCACCCCGCTGGACTCGCAGGAGGACGGGAGAAAGGACCGGCGGTCGGAAGCTATCGAAGTGCGGCCCGGGTGTCAATTTAAAAGGCCCCTTGCTCCGGGAACGCGACGAAGAAACCTGAGAGGTACCTTGGGATGTAACCAACGGCTGGTATCGTACCATGAACCAACAAGTGGATATCTCCTGGGTTTGAATAGTTGCGCCCGGTGCAGCGCTCACGTCCACGACGGCGGTAAATGCGGAGATGCGAAGGGCAACCTTGCATTACGGAGAAGGGTTACCTCCGGTCGTAGGCTGTTTCTACGTCCTCGTTTGATCTTGAAGAGTTTGCCTGGCATCGGCGTTTGGTGATAGTGTCATGTGGAAGTTTCTGGCAAACGGCGCTGCCGAATGCTCTTGTTCGGAATGGGCGACAATCCTCGGGATGGGTGCTCAACGGGCTTGGGCATTCGGCGCGCGTTCGTGCGGGATCGCTCGGCCCAGCGTTGGTGAGTGGCGAGGATACTGTAATATGTTGACTGTAGACATTCCCGGGCGCGGACGGTTGGAGATTGGGCACCTGGTGCTGGATTTAAACGGAACCCTGGCCGTGGACGGCCTGGTCGCCAAAACCGTCGTCGAACGACTCCAGGCGCTCGGCCGTATCGTCCAGGTCCACGTCGTGACGGCGGATACCTTCGGAACGGCGGCGAAGCTTCATGGGTTGGGCGCTCACGTCCGGGTTCTGGAGCCGGGCGATCAGGTCGAAGCCAAGGCTGCGCTGGTCCGAACGCTGGGCGCAGCGCACACGATGGCCGTCGGCAACGGGGCCAACGACGAAGGTATGGTGCGGGAAGCTGCCGTGGGAATCGCGATCATCGGGCGAGAGGGCGCGTATGCACGCACCATCCTCGCCGCGGATGTCGTGGTCGGCCGCATCGAGGACGCCTTCGACCTCCTGCTCACTCCGAAGCGCTTGATCGCGACGCTGCGAACCCGTTAGGTAGGATGCGCGACACGGCTACTGGGTTCTAAGTTAACCCTGTTACGAGATTCTTTTCACCACCAAGGCACGAAGGCACCAAGGGGACTCGACTCAAAGGGCATTGGAAACGGCTGGCGGCGAGTGCACCCCGGGTGGCCGATGTGTATCGTCCCGTGAAGAAGGAAGCCGCCGTGTTTTGTGGTGCCTTGGTGGCTTGGTGGTGTCCATATTTCTTCGGATGGGGGTTAAGAAGCCCAGCTCCACACCCGGGGGAACCCAAAACCGACGGCGGCTGCGTCACACGCCGACAGACACTGTGGGAGCAAGGCCCGGCGGAGGCGCAAGGCGTATCCCTCCGCTTTACACCCAGGCGGATCATAGCAAGGAACGCTGCGTACCGGCGCCCGGGTGGTACGTCGCGCTTCGTGGTTCAATGATTGTGACCGGGCATCGCCTCGCCCTTCGCCATGGCCAGGTGGTGTGGCTGATGGTGGCCACCCTGGACGAGGAGGCCGATGAAGCCCAAGCCACGAATCCGGGCCACGGTCTTGGCATCAGCCTGATCCTTCGTCACCACCGTGAGGCGCAGCCCACCCGGGATTGCTTCCGCCTTGGCAGACCATTCCTTCATCTGGTTCAACTCGTTCGCGTGCGGCCCCACCATGCCGCGGATCGCCTGTTCGGTCCGCCCGGTCCCGGTGATGTCCATTCGCAACCCGCCCGGCACAGATTCTGCTTTCACGCTGGCACGCAAGGTCACCTCGTTCATGTCGATCAGGTGCTGGCGGAGCCGCTCCAGATTCACCTTGCTCCAATCCGTGGCGGGGTCGGCTTCCAAGATCCGCACGACTTCCTGAATGGCGCCAAAGGCATCCTGCCCCGGCAGCGCGGGCACTCCGCTTGACGCGTGGCCCATGGCATGGCCATGTGGCATCTGCTGCCCTTGGGCGGGAACCGCAGCCAAACAGGCCATCAGGACAAGACCGCAGAACGTGCTGGCACATTTCGGGTTCATCAGTCCCCCTCCTGCGGTGGGGTTACACACCGCTCACCCAGTTAGGACAGAAAGCATGAGGGCTCAATGCACGACCGTCAAGCCCGGCGGCGATCTCCCCTACTCGCTTTGCGTCCCGTTGTCGTGTGAGGGCTCACAAGAGCAGCAACGACACGCCGGCACCCGCCCCAACCACCAAGAGCAAGTCGACTTTCCGCCAGAGGGCGATCCAGGCGGCGGCCATGAGGGCCCAGGTGCGCCAGTCCGGGAGGGCCTCCTGCCCGAAGCGGTAGACGACGAAGAGCAGCATGCCCATGAATGCCGCGAGAATGCCGCGCACCATGATCTGGACGTATCGGGAGCGCTTGATCCGGTCGTAGTGCGGGGCAAGTGTCATGACGATGACGAAAGAGGGAAAGAAAACCGCGATCGTGCCGAGGAGGGCACCCAGGAGGCCCCCCAGACGGTAACCAACGAAAGTCGCGGTGATGACGATGGGGCCAGGCGTGATCTGGCCCATGGCGATGCCGTCAATGAACTCACGCGTGGTAATCCATTGATAGCGATCCACCACTTCCCGCTGGATGAGGGGAATCGTCGTGAAGCCACCCCCGAAGGCCATCAGGTCCACCTTCATAAAGATCAGGTTCAGGTCGGCCAACCGCGGGTCGAACGCGAGGGTCAGGAGCAGCAGGCAGGCGGCTATCGCCGCGGCGGCGATCCAGGCGCGGGGGGTCATCGTGCCAGCTTCTTTCCCTGCTTACCCTGATCCGGCATCGGGCTGCCCCGGAAAAGCAGGAGGGCCAAGAGGGCGGCGCCCAAGAGGACCAGCGGGAGGTTCACCCGCAAGAGGAGCGCGCCGAAGGCCAGGGCGGCCAGGAGCGGACCCTGCCAGCCGGAGAGGGTGGTCCGGCTCAGGGAGACGCAGGCGTTCAGGATGATGGCGACCACGATGGCGCCCAGGCCGCGGAACAGTGCCTTGACCAGGGCTAGCTCCCCGGAGGCGAAATAGGCGACCGACAACCCGACCATCAGGAGAAAGGCTGGCAGGACAAACGCCACCGCGGCCGTGAGCGCCCCCGGCATTCCCCGCAGCCGGTAACCCACATAGGCCGACATCTGCACCATGGTGGCGCCGGGAATGATCTGACAGAGGGCGATCCCCTCCTTGAAATCCTGCTCCGACAGCCACTGGTGCCGCCCGACGCACTGCTGGCGGAGATGGGCCATGATGGCCGGGCCGCCGTATGCCGTAGCGCCCAGCCGCAGGAAGGCTCCGAACAGTCTCCTCAGTGTTATCTGTTCCATTGGTCCTCTTTGGTTTTAGCACCGAGAGCGCAAGAACCGAAATTGAAGTCAACGGAATTTCACCCTTGACGCGGACACAGTGCCTCATTAGTATATTAGCAAACACTAAAATATACAAGCACATCGAGGCGGCTGATCCAAGAATCCCACGTCGTGCGGTGGCAGATCCGTTCCCCGTGTCCTGCCTGGGCGGGATTGGCGATTCGCGGTTGCTTCCGATGCAGGTTCGCACATGGACAACATTGACGAAGTCTCGCGTCTACTAAGAGCACTCGCCGTCGAGATGCGTTTGCGCATCCTCCGGTTGGTGGCCCAGCGGGCCCTCTGTGTTGGCGCCTTGGCCGTCCAGCTCGGCATCACGCAGGGTGCCGTCTCCCAGCACCTGCGGATTCTGCGCGATGCCGGCCTGGTGCGGGCGGCCCGGCGCGGGATGTTCATCCACTACGAGGCCGACCCCGAGGCGTTGCAGCGCTGTCAAACCGCCCTGCGGGGAATCCTGACACCCGCCCCCACTCCGCGCACTCGGACGCGGCAACACCGAGGAGGATCGTCATGCCCACGTCAAAGCAAACCTGCCGGAAGCCGGAAGCGTTGAAGGGAAAGCCCGGCGAGTGCACCCCGGCCCAGATCAAGAAATGTCACGGCGCAGCGGCCGCGCACCCCTGCGCCCCAAAGCGTCGGGCCACCTCCAAACAGAGATTCTGAACCGTTCCGGGGGCAGAGAGAACGAAGCGGCCATCGCAGACAGAGGGACCTTACAACGCTAGAAGACTGGTGTCGGCACGTTCGCCCAAGCCGTCTCCCTGGGGAGGTCCTTGAGCTCCTGGACGGCCAAGGTGTGGATGTCCACATCCAGCATGAACTGGGGGGATCGCTCCACCCCGATACCGAACACGTCGAAGGGCTGTTGGCCTGCCGTCCCGGACACCTCCACGAACACGAGACGCCTTTCCATTCTCCCAGCCATCGGATGCGCTGCCGCCGCCGGCGCCGCACGCATCGTGTGCCCTTCGGTCAGATGTCCAAAGGGGTGGAGGATCCAGTCGGTGATCATGGAGATGGTGTGGTGCTGCTTGTAGAGCCGCCACTCTCCGCCGGTGTCGGCGATCAGGCCTTGCATGATGTAGTTGGCCGGCAGGAAGTAGACAAGGTACCGCTTGCCCTCAGTCGTCCGCGCGCGCACCTCCGGCAGGCGCAGGGCGTCAGGCAGTCTGTGGTCCATCATCGCCGCATCGTCCGGGTTCACCGCGAGGGCCACAACGTTGGCATCGGCCCAGAGGGTGAGATGCTTCACGGTGTAGCCCCGGAGAGCGAATGCCCCACCGAGAACCAGGACGGCGATCAGGACGAACGCGGCGCCCCGTCCTGTTACGCTACCAGGGAGTACCCACCGCTCAACGCGCCGGGGCAGGACCATCCCGGTCTTCTCCATGTATGGCGCATAGGTGTCGGGATAGGCGGTCAACATGCGTCGCTCCTCGTCCTTGGCAAGAAGATAGTAGAGAAAGAGCATCACCAGCCACAGGACGGCGACGAGGAACCGCGGCCAGAGGATGGCGAGACCGATTCCGGCCACGCCCAACCCCAGATACTGCGGGTGGCGGAGGGCGGTATAGAGGCCCTGCAGCGCCGCCCCTTTCTTCAGGAGCTTGTGCGCGTATACCTGAATGGCACAGACGAGAAAGACCGCCACGCCGGCGACCAGGAGGATCGATCCCATGACCCGGATGAATTTCAGCAACCCGTCCGGCGGCACGACCATGTGCGGCAGGAAGAACGCGCTGAGCCACCGGGTGGCCGGATACCTGTCCGCCGCAACGAGCAGGGGGTTAAACACCGCGTAGAAGAACCCGGCAAAGGGGCTGATCATGATCAGGAACTCGAGCGCGATGACGAAATACAGCACGATCGCGCTGTTGAAGAGCGCCTTCGACTTCTGCATGGATCGCCTCCACCGGGAAGGAGTTCGGAACTGTCTTCCGGTCCGGGTTCTTTCGCACGATGCTGAAAAACTCGCTCTTGCCCAGGCTGCTCAAAAAGGTCCAGATGCAAGACGACGCGCGATGCGAGACGCGAGGCGTACTTAGCACGTACGTCGCAGCGCCGCGCGAGCGCGCCAACGCCGCAGATGGGCCTTTTTCAGCAGCCTGTTAGTCCGCCCGTAGCGCCACGATCGGGTCCAGTCGAGCGGCCCGGCGCGCAGGGTAGGCCCCGAAGAAGATGCCGATGGCTGCCGAGACCCCGAACGCTATCAGGATTGCCACCGGCGAGATCGCCGTCGGCCACCCGGTGGCACGGGCGAAGAGAACACCCCCCGCGATCCCAACCAGACTGCCGACGACCCCTCCCGCGAGGCTCAGGGTGGTGGCCTCGAGGATGAACTGCAGCAGAATGTCCCGGCGGCGGGCGCCAACGGCCCGACGCACGCCAATTTCCCGCGTCCGCTCCCGCACAGAGATCACCATCATCGCCAGGATCCCGATGCCGCCGACGAAGAGGGAGACGCCGGCGATGCTCGCCAAGAGCAGGCTGAAGGTCTGGCTCGTCTCTCGCGCCGCGTCGAGGATCTCCGTCTGCGTCTGCAGGGTGAAGTCCTCAGGCTGTCCCGCCTTGATTCGGTGCCGCTCCCGAAGCAGTTGTGCCACCTGACGGGCGGCGGTGCCCATGGCCCGCTCGTCCTTGGCCTGAATGTACAGACTGCTCAGAAATGTCAAGTTGAAGAGCCGTCGGAGTGCCGTGCTGATCGGAATCAAGACCTGATCGTCCTCGTCGATCCCCGCGTAGTTCACCCCCTTTGGCTCCAGGACCCCAATCACCTCGAAGGGAACGTTGTTGATGCGGAGCGTCTCACCCATCAGGTTTCGTGCCACACCCAGATTCGTCAGGACCGTCTGCCCGACAACGGCCACCCGCTGGGCCCCCTGCACCTCATCGGCGTCGAAAAAGCGGCCCACGATGGTCCGGAACTCGCGGACTGCGGGGAAGTCCGCCGAGGTGCCGACGACACTGGTGTTGGTGGTGCCAGTGCCGAATTTCACCGCGAGTTTCCGGCTCTGGATCGGAGCGACCCGGGCGACGGCCGGGCACTCTTCGCTGATTGCCCTGGTGTCACGAAGGTCCAGGGTCGTCACGTTGCCGACAAGCTGCGGCCGACCGGCGACATTCTTGAGTTGGCCCGCGCTCACGATGAGAATGTTCGTGCCGAGCCCCTGGATCTTCCCCAGGACCTCCCGCTTGGCGCCTTCCCCCACGGCGAGCATCACGATGACGGCGGCCACCCCCACGACGATCCCGACGATGGCCAGCAGCGCCCGGAGCTTGTGCGCCGTCACCGCCTTCAAAGCAATTCGCGAGCCCTTGAGCACATGCATCGGCAACCTTACAAGAGCGGCATTGAGAGCACCGTTCTATTTCCCGCTAACCTCGCAGGGCTTCCACAGGATGCAGCCTCGCGGCCTTCCGGGCAGGCTGGACGCCGAAAACCAAGCCAACGATCCCCGCGAAGACCACCGCACCGATGATCGCGGGCCACGACAGGGCCGCTGGCCAGCCCAACAGGCGCGAGGCGAGCAGGGCGCCGGCCAGCCCCACGAGGACGCCGACCGAGCCGCCAGTCGCGGTCACCACCCCGGCCTCCAGGACGAATTGCAGCAGAATGTCTCGGCGCCGGGCACCCACCGCGCGGCGGAGCCCGATCTCCTTCGTCCGCTCGCTCACGGAGATCAGCATGATGTTCATGACGATGAAGCCACCAACCAAGAGGGAGAGGGCGGCAACGATGGACAGAAAGAGCGTGAGGGTTTGGGACGTCCCGGTGAGGACGCCCAGCATCTGCTCCGCGATCCGAACGCTGAAGTCATCGGGCATCCCTGCCGCGATGTGATGCCGCTGATGAAGGAGCTGCTTCACACGGTCGGCGGCCCCTCGCACGTGCTCGCGTCCGTTGATCTGGACGACCAGCTGCGTCAGGTTGGTGAGGTTGAAGAGGCGGCGGGCCGCCGTGGCCTGGGGGATGAGGATACGATCGTCCAGGTTCCCGCCTCCCGGACTGGCCCCCATCTTCTTCTGGAGGCCGATCACCTTGAACGGTACGTTCTCGATGCGGATGGTCTGCTCCAACGGGTCAGCGTCCCCGAACAATGCCATGGCCGTGTCTTGCCCTAATACGGCCACCCGGGCGGCGGCGGATTGTTCCTCCGCACCGAAGAACTCGCCCCGGGACACGGGCGTCGGACGAATGGTCGGATAGTTCGGCGTCACCCCCCAGATCATCGTCGTGGTGGACTGCCCGCCGAACTTGACGGATACCCCCTGCTTCGATTGGACCAGGGCGACATCCTGGACGTTCGGCACCTCGGCATGGATCGCCTGGGCATCCTCGGCCGTCAGGGTGGCTGGTACGGCATCCACACTGCCCAGCCCCCGCGTCATCCCACCCCCCGGGATCACCATGACGGCGCCGAAGGCGCTCAGGTTCTCCATCTTTTGCATGACCTGGACCTTGGCCCCCTGACCCACAGAGACGATGACGGTGAGGGCGGTGATCCCGATGAGGACCCCCACCATCATGAAGAAGGTGCGGAGCTTGTTCGCCGTCAGCCCCTTGACGCTGACCCGGACCGTGCTGATGATCTTCATGCCCGCCCCCCTGCGGCCGCCGCGAATGGCGCCCCATCTGGCCGGCTCTCCTGGACAACCTGCCCGTCCTGGAGATGGATGATCCGCTCGGCATGCGTGGCGATGTCTGGCTCGTGCGTCACCAGGACAATCGTGCGACCCTGCCGGTGGAGGTCGCGAAACAGGGCCATGACTTCCTCGCCGGCCTTGGTGTCCAGGTTCCCGGTCGGTTCGTCGGCCATCAGGATGGCGGGATCGGTGACCAGCGCCCGCGCGATGGCCACCCGCTGCTGCTGCCCTCCGGAGAGTTCCGTCGGCTTGTGGCGGGTCCGGTCCGCCAATCCCACGCTCGCCAGCGCCGCCAGCGCTTTCGCTTTGACGCCTCCCTCTTCGCGGTAGATGAGTGGGAGCTCCACATTCTCCAGCGCCGTGGCCCGGGGCAGCAGATTGAAACTCTGGAAGACGAACCCGATCTTCCGGTTGCGGACGGTCGAGAGGGCGTCGTCATCGAGGCCGGCTACCTCTTGACCATCAAGCTGGTACGAGCCCCCGGTGGGCGTGTCGAGACAGCCCATCAGGTTCATCAGGGTAGACTTGCCACACCCGGACGGCCCCATGATGGCCACAAACTCCCCCTTCCGGATGTGCACGGAGATGCCGCGCACCGCCGGCACCTCGACCCCGCCCATCTGGTAGGTCTTCTGGATTCCATCCATCTGAATCATTGTCGGACACTCCCTTCCCCCATCGGTCATTTCGCCCCCGGCGGCAGGGTCCCCTTGGTCGGGACCTTCCCGTTCTCGAGTTCGCCCACGACCACCCGTTCGCCTTCCTTGAGCCCGCTCAGGACCTCGGTGTAGGTCTTGTCCTTCCATCCCGTCTTGACCGCACGACGCACCAATCGGTCCCCCTCTTGGACAACGACCACCCGGTCCCCTTCCTCGCGACGGACCGCCTGGTTGGGAATGGCTAGCACCTTGTCGCGCTTGGCCACCGTGATGGTCGTGTTGGCGGTCATGTCCGGCCGCAGGAGCCCCTCGCGATTGTCGATCGTGATCACCACGTCATACGTCACGACGTTCTGCTGGATCAGCGCCTTGGGGTAAATGGCCGTGACTTTGCCGGTGAACTCTCGGTCGGGGTAGGCGTCCACGCTGAAGGTCGCCTCGTGGCCCACCCGGACCTTGCCGATGTCGGTCTCGTCCACGTAGGCGTCCACTTGGAGTCGGGTGAGATCAATGATGGTGACGAAGGTGGGGCACTGCGCCGCGGCGCTGCCCGAAGTCACCGTCTCGCCCTGCTGGGTCGAGACCGAGGCCACCACGCCGCCCATCGGCGCCGTGATCGTCGCGTACCCCAGGTTCGCCTCGGCGATCCGAAGTGCTGCCCGCGCCTGCTGGACCTGGGCCTCGGCGTACTGGCCATCCTCCAATGTGTACTTCTCCCGAATGAGGCTGAGCTGCTCCCGTGCCGAACGAACTTGCGCCACCGCCACGTCATAGTCCCGGGCGGCGGTGTCCACCTGCTGCAGCGCGACGCCGCCGTCCTGGTAGAGCTGCCGATACCGGTCGAGGTTGGCCTTGGTCAGGAGCTGGTTTGCCTCGGCTTGACGCAGGGCGGCCTCGGCCGTCTGTAGTTC
>Ga0115026_10000132_pt1 | contig 15839 bp, 35 predicted proteins | sample Mud_0915_D1_FD_83878 | JGI IMG/M metagenome (GOLD analysis project Ga0115026, IMG submission 83878) | Wetland microbial communities from Old Woman Creek Reserve in Ohio, USA - Mud_0915_D1 | ecosystem: Environmental > Aquatic > Freshwater > Wetlands > Sediment ...
TTAAAGAATATGAGATTGCGAAAGAAAAAATTCGTCAAGAATACTTAAAAAGTATTAATGCTCAGAATAAAGGTAAAACCCGATAATCCCCAAAAATATTACCGCTCCCCCATAATATAAAATAAGAAAAATGGCTTCCATTATTTTAATTTCTCTTTTATGACAACTAGTTGACCTAAAATACAATACAGCAATATTAAATACGCTCCTTGGTAATATTCTGTAATCACCTGAAGCAGCACGCATACTAATATAATTGCTAAAAATTTAACATTTTCCATTCTTGTTTTTCTCTTCAATAGCGCAAAGTCTTGCGTGAAAAGACTTGCTTTCTTCATAAATAGCCCTAACCAATTCCCTTGTAGCCTCTAACTTAGCATCCATATGCCGAATATCCGCCCTAGATTCGGAACGATTCCATAAAAACAAGGGGATAATCACTGCCGCGTTTCCTAAAACCAAAGTAAGAATAGTAGATGTCTCAATCATTTTTTGTTCCTTTCTTCAATAGCGCAAAGTCTGCCGTGAAAGTCTTTCATTTCTTGATGTATGCAGCTGATTTTTTGATCTGTTTGAATATATAGAGCTATGACTGTTCCTAGGTTAGTAGCAATCACAGCAAAAACCGTCAAAACTTGTGTCCAATCCATTTTACTTTTTCCCTTCTTTGACTAAATCAACAAACATTCTGTAAAGCTGGTCTATTCTCGCAGCATGTCCGTCTAATCTTGTGCCTAATCCTTTGATGTCTGAATCTAGTTTGTTGATCATAACAATCATTAAGGTTGCTAAAACGCCGATAAGAGCAACATTGGCTCCTATGATTGTCCATAATTGACTTGATTCCATTAAGCACCTTTCCTTTCTTCTATGATTTTTGCATTATCCCATTCGTGCATTCTAGCGGCTAGCAGTCTTTCTAGTTCTGTTCTAGGTATCCTGTATGGAGACCTTTTCCCTATGCTTGGTCTAATTGCATAAATTTTGCCTTTTCTAATCGCATTCCTAACGGAATGTCTGCACATGCGAATTTCCTTTGCAAACTCTTCTACTGTCATGTAATTCATCGAAATCACCTCATTTACACGCTATGATACATTACGTTCTATTAACAAACAACTAAATAAATGTTTACGATGCATTAAATTGTTTGATATTCCTTTGACATGCTTAAAGTTTATTCCTCATGTTTAACATTTAATCCAACAGGAGAAAAAACATGGCAAAAATGTTCCAAGGATATGGTTTAGGGCAGGCTCTCATTCCTATTATGCCTCCACCTATCGCATTTGAAAGCGCACCTACAGCTAATCAGGATAATTACGAGATTGGCCAAATCGTTTACACGCCTCCAAAAAATCCGACAGCTTTTTACATTTATGCCGGTGGTGGAGTGTGGGAAGAATTTGTTGGTACCTCGTTTGGAGTCGATTCGATTGCAGGCACAGCCAATCAAATTGCCGCCAGCTCATCAACAGGTAACGTTACCCTATCTCTAGTAGGCCCATATACACCTGCTACATATACAGCTCATGGGGTATTGGTCGGCGAAGGAACATCTTCTATTGCTGCAACAGCTGTAGGGACAGATGGGCAAGTTCTCACAGGAAATAGCGGAGCAGATCCTAGTTTTGCAGCAATCGGTACAAAATCTGGTTTAACTGCTCATGGTGTTGTCATTGCTGAAGGAGCTGGGGCTTTTGCCGCTACAGCAGCAGGAAGCGCAGGCCAATTTTTGGTTTCGGGTGGCGCATCGGCTGATCCAACATGGCAAACAGCAACACCTCAGCTAATTGTAACTCCTGTTTCAGGAACAACACAAGCCGCAGCATCAAATCATGCTTATATCGCAAATAATGCAGCCCTTACAACCTTTACACTACCTGTAACCTCATCTGTCGGAGACGTTATTCAAATTGTTGGCAGTGCTTTAAATACTGGCGGTTGGACGATAACGTATACTACAGGTCAAATTATTTGGGGGCCAGGTGGCAGTTCAACTCTTACTACAGGAAATGCCGCATCATCGGCAGCAGCTGCGCAAGTTGTGACCTTAATGTGTGTTGTAGCTGATACAACATGGGTAATAACATCTAATAGCGGAACTGTAACTTTAACATAGGGCATCTATGTCTATTAATAACAGCCAAAGAGGCGCATTCCCTGCAGAATTGGCCGCTGTCATGACTGGAAGCGTGGTTAAAATAGGAACGCTGCTTTACAACCCTGTGTTAATCATTTTTGATAACCAGGGCACAGTTCCTATAGCTATATCTGTAAATGATTCTACAGGCTCTGCAGTATGGCGTACATTCCCAGGTGGGGAAGCAATTGTTTTAGACCTAAGGGACAAGGCGCATTTAGCGTCTAATTTTACGTTTGATCTAGGGACGACGTTCTATGGAAATGGAGCTTCTGGCACATTCTCGATTTCATATGTATATGCAATTAGTACTTAGAGGTTAATTTGAGCCAGATAATTAAAAACTTAGCTTCCGGCCCTGTGCCTCCGTCTGTCGCTCAGTCATACGTGACAGATAATGGCACTGCCGTTCCAGCAGCCAATATCCTCGATGTTTTTGGTAAATCGTCTACTGAAAACAATATTAAAGGAATTATCACAAAAGGTGGCGTGGCTGGCACTGGAACCGCAAACGAACTTGATGTGTCATTAACAAACAGGTTACAGGGTTCTGGTAATACTGTCGGAGCTGTTACAACAACAATTGCCACTATGAATTTAGGAGCAACCCCAGGAAACTATGCCTGGGAGTTCTATGTTTCAGGATATGAGCCTACAGCACCATCTGGAACGGGATATAATATCCAAAGTTGCATTAGAACCGATGGGGCTACAGCGACTTTAGTTTCTATTTCTGACGAAACCTATGTTGAAGACCCAGCCCTGGGGGCCTCCGATGTTCAAATAACCGTCTCAGGAAATAGCGTGAATGTAACAGCTATCGGAATCGCTGGTCTTACTATACATTGGAACGTTGTCGCTAATTACGTTTTTATAGGATAAAAAATGGCTGGTTTTCAGAATTCGGTTATGGTTGCTAAAAACATGAATTTCGATGAGCTTGGCACAAAACCGCTCTTAGGAATCATCAATGCGGCAGGAAAACTCCCTATTGGCACAGGAAACACCGCACCCACGCCAGAGATTTTAGGTGGATCATTAACATCCCCTGATAGCTCAATCACAGTAGGGTATTCATCTCCAAATATTACATTAACTGTGACATCTCCAGGTGCTCAGTCAATTGCTGGTGATACTGGGTCGATATCTGGGACAGATTTAACAATTTTTGCAAATAATGCCGCAAACAACGCTGGGCAATCAGTTTCTTTTGTCAATTCAGGAACAACTTCTACGTTTAATTTGACTGATGCAAATAAAAATACGGCTCTTGGAACAGGAGCTGGAAAAACCTCACAAACATATTTGAATTTGACAGCTGTGGGATATCATGCCGGGAACAAATTGACGAGTGGAAATGATAATACACTGATAGGGCAAAACGCCGCCATTGCGTTAACGACAGGTGGCGGGAATACAGCCGTGGGATCTGCGACTTTAACCCAGCTCGTGTCAGGAATATATAACACGTGCTTAGGAATAGGTGCAGGACAGGGCTATACAGGTGCAGAATCCAGCAATATTTGTATTTCAAATGCAGGAACTGTAGGCGATTCACACACTATTCGCATTGGCACGTCTGGTTCTGGTAACGGACAGCAAAATACCTGCTATGTTGCCGGCATCACTGGTGTGACAGCTGCTGGCGCGCCTGCCGCCGTTTCTAGCACTGGTCAGCTATCTGATCTTGGTTTCGGAACGTCCACACAAATGTTGACAAGCAATGGCGCTGGTGTCAGCCCGACATGGCAAGCGGCACCTTTTGTTGCCTCTCCAGTGCATTTTCAGGCATACAGGACAACGAACCAAACTGTAGCGGGTGGTAGCACGTCAGATACAATTGTTTTTGACACTGCTATCTCAAATGTCGGCTCTGCCTATAACACCTCCACAGGTATTTTTACAGCTCCTACAACGGGATTTTATGCGTTTTCAACATCCGTTTTTTTCAATAACCTGACAACGCCATCTGGATTGACTCAAGTTCAGTTAGCATATACAGGCAGCGTGCAGTCTCTTAGGTTGCTGTATTTTGGCCTAGTCCCAGCTACAACAGGTGCCGCTTTGATCGCCACAGCATCATGGGCTATGCCTATGACTGCCAATGATACTGTAAAACTACAGCCTTTTGCTGATGGGACAGGGAATTACGTTATAGCAGGACATGCACTCTCATCAAACGCATTTACAGCAGGATCAATTTTTTCAGGATGGAGAATAGCATAATGTCAAGAGAACCACGAAAAGTAAAAAAAGTCATGCATGAGTTCGAAGAAGGCAAGCTACATAGTGGCAGCAAAAAAGGGCCGATTGTGACAAATCCTAAGCAGGCTATTGCAATTTCTTTGTCTGAAGCTCGAAAAGCTGGCGCAAAAATTCCTAAACCAAAAAAGAGATAGGCTAAAAAATGCACAAAAAAGAACATCATTCAAAACATCACGCCCACCATCATTTGACTCATAAAGAAGAAGTCAAAGGCGGCCATGATTCGCACGAACACTCACACGCCCACCACCATAAAATGGTTAAACATCATCTTTCTGCACTAGCCAAAATGGCTAAGGCTGGCCACAAACATCATGCTAAGAAGAAGTAATTATGGACAAAGCCATAAAGTCAGAGAAAAAGAAAATCGACAAGGGCATGGATAAATTGATTCGCATGGACAAAAAACGCGACAAGGCGTGTGCTGCTGCGAAGAAAAAAAAATAATCCGATTGACCGAGAAAATCCTCAAACCTATATTTGATCTTTCAAATGTAGGTTTTTTTCATGATCATAGATTGTATATCCGATCTTCATGGGTATTATCCAGAGATGAAAGGTGGCGATCTCCTAATCGTTGCTGGTGATCTGACAAGCAAAGATGAACCTTGGCAATATATTGAATTTGGGATCTGGCTGAATAGACAGAATTACAAAAAGAAAATCGTGGTCGCTGGCAACCATGATAATATCGCTCAAAAATCCGAACCTTTTATTAATCCACAAACAGATGAATGGGAATATCTCTGTGACTCTGGAACAGAATTTGAAGGTTTAAAAATCTGGGGATCTCCCTGGACTCCCTGGTTTAAAAATGTAAATCCTTTATGTGCCGCCTTTATGAAACCAGATAAAGAGCTATCCGAATATTGGAAACTGATCCCACACGATACCGATATTTTAATTACCCATTCGCCTCCATATGGTATTTTGGATGGAATTCCACTGCCTTATGAGGGGACGCTTTACCACGCAGGAAGCTCGACATTGGCTGATGAAATAGAAAACCGCGATACTGTTCCCAAACTTTGGGCTTGGGGGCATATTCATGAAGCCTACGGCTCAATTAAAAACAGTAATTGCAAAATGGTCAATTGCAGCCATGTAAATGGTAAATACAAACCAGTAAACAAGCCGATTAGGATAAAAATTTGAACATATTACCTAGCGAATGTGATTGTGATAAATGCTCACGCATGTGTAAAGCTCCCTGTTGTGGCACCCATGAAGATTTGCAAAAGCTCATGGATTCAGGATATGGGGATAGATTGATGTTAGACGATTTACCAGGCGGTCCTACTATGTTAAAGCCAGCTATGAAGGGATTTGAAAGCCAGAAAGCCCCCTGGGAAACATCATCGGAAGATGTGTGCACTTTTTGGGTTAATGGAAAATGCGAGCTTCACAATTCAGAATTAAAACCTATTCAAGGAAAACTTGCTCATCACTCGAACGATCCACAACAAGATTTAGAAATTTCTAAAATGATCGAAGAATCTTGGAGCGAAACGAATGCAAGCCAAGTAATTGAAAACTTCTACAAATTTTTTTTAAATGAAACTAACTCTTGAAGAATTGCAAGAAGCGCTTGTCTGCGAAATGATAACTATTAACCAATTCGTGCAAGTCTTGGTCGAGAATTTGGGGGCGAAGAAAGCGCGCAAGCTCATTAGAAAAAACATGAAACTTGCGCTTGATGAATACGCAAACAAAAACCCTCACGAAGATTTGAGCACACAGAAAACCCTTATCGACGATCCTAAATTTTTACACTTACTTATCAATGAGAAACTTCCATGACTGAGTTGAAGCTTTTCGGTATTTGTTTAAATCTAAGTTAGATATCTCTGGGATTTTCTCATAGTCGACGCGCCCCTTCATAATCACGCTCATGACTTTTAGTCCAGATCCTTGGCAACTCTGCCCGTCGCATAATTCAATGATTTTCTTTCTTACATATTCCTTTTTGTCTTCCAGCGCTTTTATCTGTGCGTCTGTCTCCAGGTAAATATCAGTATATTCCTTCCAGGAAAGGTTGTCGTTCATGTCCCGATAATCTTTTATGGAAAGTGCCGGCGGTTCGAAAAAAGCCACGCTTTTCCAAAAAGCTCGCGCAATAGGCAAAAACCGAGGTGCGAAATTAGGATCTGGCAGTACTTCAATGCATGTGCCAGATTTTCCATTATAGCTGTAGTAATAGCATTTTTCCGCCCCTGTAACCAACAATTGATGTTGCATCTGATCCAAATAGTAATCAGGGATTATGCCATGCTGCGCCTGATTGTGTAGGTTCTCGCCACCGCATTTGATCTCTAGGATTAAATTCCCTGCGGCGTTAATGCCGTCCAGGGAAGCCCCTAGAATTTCGATTTGGTCGCTTTCGACACAAGCAGGCTCAAAGTGTATACCGCACTCCTGAATGAATAACGCTCGCGCCTCTGGCTCTAGTTTTCTACCGCGATCCATAGCGGCATTAGATGGTTGCTCATCGACCAAGCCGAGCTTTCTTTGCCAGCATTTATACGGAGTCTGCCACGGCGACGATCCTAAAATCGCCGGGCAGTCTGTAGCCGTTATTACTGTTTTTCTCCATTTGAGCCATTCAGCTGACCCCTGCTCCATGTTTAATCGTTTCATTAGGCCACCGCCTCATTTGCTTTCTGTTGGTCTTTCTGATACTTCAATTTAGCCATAATGGACATAATGCACATGTCATATGAGTTTTTTGGTATGTTCGTTACATCATTGGCTTTGAATGTCTGACGTATCCAGGAAAAAAACGCTTTGTAACCTGAATCATCCAGCTGGCTGACAAGTTCGGATATTTTGGCCACCTCTTCTAAGCCAATCTTTTCTTCCTCTTTTTTTGCAAGTGGCGGCATTGGAGCTTGTTGCTGTGCTTTACCACGCCCGACGGCTGTTTCTCCATCGTCGTCCTCATCACAGACAACACCAACTAATGCCGATAAGGAATATCTGCGAAGATAGGTGATCGCTGCGCCAATTCCCTGGCTATCGTTTTTTGCTGGGTTCAATGGCAAGTATGATTTCATCCACTGTCCAGATGTATGTGCTAGAGTTGTCACCATGACAATTTTATCTCCTGCCATCTCTGTCGTCTGCATAATGCATAGGCCATTCTTGCTAAGGACGGGGCGCGCCGCATCCCAGACGCTGCCAAGATCAGCATACTTGCTCTTGAAGAATGGGTTAACACTGTCTTTAATGGCTGCCTGCATCTCACCTTGAGCTTTGGATAGAGCAGCTGCCAGTTCGTTTATATTTTCTGACTGATTCATTTTTTCCCTTCCTTAAATTTGGCTTTTTGATAGTATGGCGTTGGCAATATCGTTTTTTGTTTTTTTGTTTTTGGAGAGGGTTTACCCACCCTCTCCTTTTTATTTATAGTAGGCAGTAAGAACATCCTGAAGAGCAGTATGGGCATTTGTGTCTAGAAACAAATTCTTCAATCTCCACTTCTTCTTCATCTTCATAATCTTCATCTTCTATCTCTATGCCTTGCATCGACATTAGTTCCACATGGCTCCACTGACTCCAATAGGCTGTTGTCATGATACCACCTCTGCTTCGTCTAGTTGAGGCAAGCCAAATCTTTCATAAACAGTCTCTATAAAATTTGACTCTTGATACAGGGACTGAGCGGCCATAGCCAGATAGTAAGAGCCATCCGTGTCATAATATTTTGGATTGTTGGCGGCAGCATTCCACATATCTGCCATATTTCTTAAATTTTTGATAGATTGTTTGGCGTTCATTGTCTAGTCTCCTGAATAAAGGGGGTTGCCCCCCTGTTGTTTATGGTTTGATTCCGTATTTCTTGCAGTTTCTCACATACAAATCTTCATCGAATTTTTCCCAGTCCTTGAACAGGGATTTGTAGATTTTTAGCTCTTGCTGTGGCAGGCTTGCTAGCAACATTTTAAACTTTTCTGTCTCTTGTTTTTTCATCTTACCCTCTTGCTTTAAAACTATTCACTGTGTATGCTCTACATCATATCGGATTTACGGATTTTTAAACAAGGAAAAAGAAAGGAAAAAAAGAAAAACATGAAAAAGCTTTGCGAATGGCTAGAAAAAAAGTGCATAAAACAGAAGGGGTTCGCCAAAGAAATTGGCATCAGCACCTCTTCTTTGCATCAGATTTTACGATTAGGCCAGGTGCCGAGTTTGCGCGTGGCATACGAAATCGAAAAATTTACTCAGGGCGACATCACGTTGTATGATTGGATAGATCAACGAGTTGAGGCAGGAAAAGAGAAAAAAAATAAAGATGGTTGATATTTATAATTGGAAATTATAATAAAGTGGGGCACAGAACGCCAATTCTGCACCCCTGAGACTAGAATACTATCAAATAAATCCAAATTTCGGACTGGATTTACGGCTGAAATAGTACGTGCCATCCGATAAAAAAACAATCGTTTTATCGAGGTTTATGCACGAATACCAAAATTTTCCCCCTTACAAATATTTCTCACGAGTTTTGAAAAACTGCCCAAAGTCAGCCTTGGTATATATTCAGCTATCGTCGATGAAAAATAAAAAGGGCATCGCCAAAGTGAACAAACCGGACATACGAAAAGATTTTTTGATATCTCCCACTCTTTTTAGGAATCTAATAACTCCTCTCTCATATATGGGCATCATTCTGTATAAAGAAGATGACCGCATGTATGAAATAGCATTATTAGGTATGCCAGAACATGTTTAGTGATACAGAAACATATACGCCAATATGCCCAAAATGCGCGGAAACCGTAGCCAGCTATGGTCATCCCTGCATGGCGCTATTGCGTGATGTGTGCAGCTATCATTTGCTCTCTAAATCGCTAAACTACTCTGAGAATCATGTCACAACGCTATATCAAATCAAGTCTACGATCAAGTTCATGGAAAGCAAAAACTACCTGCTTACTACTGAAATTGATCTGCATCGAATTGCTATTGTCATCAATCAAAAACATGGCGGTTGGGACTATATCAACCAGAGGTTTTGTTGGTGCAAATGAGAATTGTAAAGTATACAAAAGATGTGCTAGGGTAGAAAAAGAAAATGCCCCGACTGGTAATCGAGGCATTTTGGGCGGTTCTTGGGAACGCCATACAGATGGTAATGTGTCTGTTATTGTAACATCCCATGATTTACAGCGCAACGCTTTTATGGGGTGTCATGTCTGAGCGTTTCCTACAGCTAAACATTGAAAACGATAAAAACCACGAAGGGGATTGGCTAGCTGTTAATCATCCTAATGCATTCCTACTTTTGTATTTCATAGCTCGTCGCGCTCGTCGTGTTTCTGGTTTGATTGATGGATTAGAAATCGGAATGGCTAAAATTGGCGATTGGGAAACGATGGGTTTAAGCCGCCAAAATTACCGAACTGCTTTGAAAGTTCTAACTAAATACAAATTCGTTGAAATTCTAGAAACTAACAGAACTCGCAAAAAATCAACCACTGGAGTAACCACTGAAGGAACACTTGTAAAACTATTAGATTCAAGGGTTTGGGATATAAACTCAGATATACCTAACCACCGATCCAACCACTGCCTAACCACTGCCCAACCACTGCCTAACCACGAAGAAGAAAGAAGAAGAAAGAAAAAGAAAGAAAAAGAAGAACAACCCCAAACCCCTTCTTTGGAAAAAATCAAATTCCGAGAGCATGTTTTCCTAACCCAGGCTCAGCACGCCTCCCTTCTTGCCAAGCATGGTGATGCAGTCTTGCAGAAAATGCTCGACACCCTTGAAAGCTACAAGGGCAGCAGCGGCAAAACTTACGCCTCAGATTTTCACACGATGATCTCTGGCGGCTGGGTTGCTAAAAAAATACTGCAGGAAGATCAACCATCGCTAAAACCAGGCCAGGTCGACCGACGAACGAAAACAGCTGAAAACACGCCCGTTGCCAGCCCAATCGACAGGATGTTTTAATGCCAAGACTCAGCGAGATAAACCAAAAACCAGAAGCCTACATGGCTGCTTTAAAACAGTTTTTAAATAATCCTTATGGGTTTTATCTAATCGCAGGAACGAACGGAAACGGAAAAACATTCACTGCAAAGGCTCTGTACGAATGTTTTCGCTGTCATGATCCTGATGAAAAAATGTTTACAACGCAGACCGATTTGAATTTACTCTGGCAAAAAGACCTTTACGAATGGGGGAGCACGCTCTATTTGCTGGACAAAATTGTTAAAACAAAATTATTGATATTAGACGATTTAGGGACACGAACACCGACCGACGCGTTCATGGATTTTTTATATGCCATCGCTGATAAGCGCTATAACGACCGAGACAAATGTGGGACTGTTATCACTACAAATCTGAATGCATCTATGCTCAGAGAACGTTTTGGAGACGCTTTTACAAGCAGAGTGGCCTCAGGTATTATTGTCAGGCATGATGGAGAAGATAGAAGGATAAACAAATTTTAACTTAGAGATAACTAAAACCGTTTAGGATATATCTAGAACGATAAAAGAGGTAAAAATGGCAAATTTTGAATTGGTTAGCATTGAGTCTTTTCCCGAGGACAAATACATAAAAGAGGTCGCATATGTTGCTGTGAATGGGGGTTATAGGCTAGGATATATCCACAAGCTGATGCAGAATGGGGGGAGTTTTTGGGATGTTATGGGCTGTAGCGTGACTCAGGGCGGGGAAAAGCAGTTCATGAAAGGGGTGAAATTCCAGGATAATTTCTTGCAAGAGGATATCAAAGAGTTTTTGCAAAAGCGTAAATGGGAGTCTGGCCGGTCAATTGCGCCGCGGTCGATGGATGAGGTGGCAGACGAGCGGTTGCCGTTTTGAGTTTGGATCTGGGCTACTGAATGCCTCAAAAACTAACAGAAACATGGCTAGGTTGCGACAAAACGATGCGGGTAGTATGTACGTACCACCCAAGCAAAAAAAAGCGTCAGAAGCGAAATTTGGCCTATTTTCAGAATTTGGGCCAGGATGGATAGAAATTACCCTACCTGTCCGCACTGTTAGCGAGGTGAATTTTTCCGAGCACTGGTCGAAAAAACACAAACGGCACAAGATCCAGCAAAAAACGGTCAATATTGCGTTAGACCCGGTCAAAAGCCATATTTCGTTACCATGCCGCATCGTGCTGACTCGCTATGCGCCTAGAAAATTAGATCGGCATGATAATTTGCCTATCTCGATGAAGTACATCGTGGATGCCGTGTGCGCGATCATCACGGGAGATTATCGGGCGGGCAGGGCAGACGATGATGAGAGAATAGCGATATCGTACGACCAAGTTCACAGTAGCGTGTACGGTGTAAAAATCCGCATCGAGTACTAAGCCCCCTTTTTTTCTTTTTTTGTGTAGACAGAAAAAAGACAGCTATGCTATAGTGATGGTATCAAAGCAAGCCTCCCTGGTGACTGCCCACCATAGCAGCAGGTCGTAGCGGCGGAGATAGACAGAAAACAAACAAACAAAACGAGGTTAATTATGAATTCGACTACAACACTACATCAGATGGTCAGCGACCTGACAGCAGGATATGAGTATAAATTATACGGATACGATGACCACAACGATTTTTGTGATGCCATCGTAGACGAGCTTTTCTGGTTTCTAGAGGAAAATTACCCTGAATGGCGCGAAAATCTGCCTGATATCTCAGACGACGATTGGCATAACTGCGTAGAAGCAATAAACAAAAAATAAACAAACGCCCCTGCTTGACAGGGACACCTAAGAAAGGGAAACGATGAAAGCTCAAGATTTTACAGATCAACAAAAAATTGAATTTATGGATGAGTTCTATAACCTTATGGAAAATCCTTTGGATAAAGAGGCTGACTGCCAGACTGAAAACCCGTGGGGATGCCCCTGGTTTTGGTATGGAGGCAATTTAATGGGGAATACGGTCGCAGACATGGCTAAAAACTTTCTGATGGATCAGCTGGACGCTATCGAGCTAGCTCTACACCGCGAGAACGAAGAATGAGCCGACCTGGTCAAAAAGCACTCAACCTGCAGCTTCCAGCGGAGCTGCACGCCTCCTTTTCTGCAATCTGTAGAGCGCAGGGAACTACCATGACACGTGCTATAGCAGACTATATGATGCATGTGCAAAGAACTAAAAAGCTAGTCAGGTAAACAAAACACCCCCGTGAAAAAAGGAGCAAGTCTGCAAAACACCATTCTGTTTTTCAGACTTGCTTAGATCAAGGCCTGTTTTGGAGCGACCGCGACACAGACATCGCAATGGTTTATGATCCTCTTTCATGAAAAGAGGGAACTTAACGAGATAAAACCATCAAAAAATCAACGGCCCGTTGACCACAGGGGCCTGGGATACGCGTCCGCATTTCATTTATTTTTAGGATATAAAACATTCCATATTTTCTCTCCTAATTCTCTCCGAGCTCTTTCCTCAGCCATCCACGTCTCGGCGTCCGAAATGTGCGGCTTAACATCTTGAACGCATTTTATCATTTTAATTGCTTCAATCAATGGTTCGGCGTCATCGCTTCTGATATCCTTTTCAAGGAGTACAGTTAAGGCATAAAATCTATCTGTCATTTTTTTCTAAAACTCGAATTCTTTCTTTAAGTTTATTTATTTCATCCCATAGCTGTTCTAAATGCTTAATTGTAGGCCCTTTAATTTTAGTCATTTTTTCGTATGGGATAGGATGCCCCACTTTAGGGGCAGGTCTATCAACAAAGTACATTATAAATTTAGCTCTTTTATGTATTTTTTAGGAGGATTTGGCAACATCATCCAGTGACTGACGTGCTGAACGCCAATTTCAGAATGCTGGTCGTCATCTAAAACAAATTTCCCATCATATCGCAAGCCACCCAGACGAATAAAAGTTCGTTTCAGGGGGTCTGCCCGGCAGTTAAATGCTGTATCATTGGGATATGACTGGTAAAGCAATACTGGCTCTCCCACGGGGGGCATCATCTCATCAACACTGATCCAGTCAAAATCAAATTGTTTTTCCATAGATTCATTTATCCTTTCGTAATTAGGTCGCCCTTCATCGTCGTAAAAAATTGTTGCATATCCAAAAGCAAAAACCGTCAAGAAAGACAAAAAGCAAAAAAAGATTTTATTCACCAAAATGTTTCTCCTTTATTGACATGTAAAACTCTTTCTTTATTTCGATAAGCTCATCTTTTGTTTGAGACTGTAGCGAACAAAACATTTCGTATAGTTGATCTGTCCTGGCATTTGATGCGTCGATGCGTGCGCTGATTTGCTGCGAGTTAGCAAGATTGGAATAAATGCCGCCCAGAAGTGTTAAAAATATTACCAAAAACTCCAAATGCGTTGACCAGTTGCGGAAAGGAATTGTTTGATAATTGCGAGCAAATCTTTTTTTGTTTTTCATGATTTGTTTTTCGATTGGTATTCAATTTTTTTGTTATCTATAAATGTTTTCCATGCCAAAAACTTGGCTGTCAATATAGTGAGAGTTAACAATACTGATGTGTCCGACGAAAATCGAATATACATATCAATTATAAAAAGAAAAAATATTACTAGGCTCGGTTTTGGTGGAAACTTCATTTTCACGGTTTGCAGTTCCTGTGCAGATATTCTTTTCGATTATAGCTAATCGTTCATGCAGTTCAAGCACTAGACGAGCTAGCTTTGCATGATCAGCAAATAATTTTTTTCTTACTTTAGAGGTGGTCTCGCGTATCTCTGCCACCTCTTCTTTCAAAATTTCACTTTCAGTCTTGCTTTCAAATAATTCTAATTGTATTAACATATGTCACCTCTAAATAAATCACAATACGAAAAACTGAAATTTTTAGCAATTTAAATAGCTAGGAAAACACTCAAAATCACGGACAAAAAAAAGAGGATTCATGATCACGCCACTTGGAAAAAGAATTTTAATTCAGGCACATGAAACGGCAAGCAATCAAAAGATTATCCTGACAAACCATCGTCCAACCATGTTTAAAGTCGTTTGCATTGGTGACGAAGTGTCCAAGGTAGTTTGTGGAGATATCGTTTATCTAGATAAGTACTCAGGAATGGAATTGGAGCACGAAAGTGTGAAATATACCGTTATTGATGAATCCAATATCGTTGCAAAAGTGATTCAATAATGCAAAAAATGATCTTAGGGAATTGTTTGGGTGTCATGCGAGAGATGCCAGACAACAGTATTGATTTTGTTGTGACTGACCCACCCTATAGGTTGCATTTCATGGGTAAGGGATGGGATGGGAAAACGCCGTCTGTAGATTATTGGAAAGAGGTCTTTCGCATATGTAAACCCGGCTCAATGTTAGCGGCATTTGGTGGAAGCCGAACGCATCATCATTTAATGCTAGCCATTGAACAGGCAGGATGGGAAATTCGAGATGTTATCATGTGGGTATATGGAAGTGGTTTTCCCAAATCGCATAATTTTGGCAGAAAGCTAGGAAGGGAATGGGAGGGTTTCGGGACTGCTCTAAAACCTGCATATGAGCCAATAATAATCGCCATGAAACCCTTAAATGGAACATTCGCACAGAATGCTGAAGAGTGGGGGGTTGGAGGGATTAATATTGATGGGTGTAGGATTGAAGGAAAACCAAGAACTACTCATGCTGATGGGAATCATATTAAAGCTAACAGTCAAAATATATTCACTGGTTTAAAAGATATGCACCAAAAGGAAGCACCAACTGGCCGCTGGCCAGCCAACATAATCTTCGACGAGGAAGCGGCGCAGGAGTTGGATCAGATGTCGGGGGTAAGTACATCACCACCAATCGGTTCTATGGGAGGGGGATCAAATAACCATTCAATTTATGGTAATTTTTCAGGAAAGATACATGAAAATGGCTATGGAGATTCCGGCGGAGCCTCAAGATTCTTTTACTGCGCAAAAGCCTCTTCAAGCGAAAGGAATAGAGGGTTGGAAGGAATGCTATTAAAAACAGTACCCGATGGGAGAACGACACCAATTGATAACGCTTACCAGAGGGGTGAAACATTAAGAAAAAATACTCACCCTACAGTTAAACCTATTTCCCTAATGAAATACATCATCACTTTGCTTGCGCCTCCTCATAAACCTATGAATGAAAAACACCCTCTCTATCCAATGCCAGAACCTATTCTACTTGATCCATTTGCAGGCTCAGGTAGCACATTAATCGCAGCAAAAGAACTAGGGATTTCTGCCATAGGCATAGAGAAAGAGCAGGAATATTACAACATCGCATGTCAGCGAATCCAGAATTGGCCAGTCCCTGAAAAATAGTTAGAATTGTTTGACTAAAAATAAGATTATCCAAAAAGGTTAAATTATGTCAGAACTTACAGTAGTTTTAAAAGATTCAGACCGTACATACCGCCAGAAATTCCTGGTGTATGCTACCTATTCCGTTTCCGAAGACGATCCAGAGATTTTAAAGTGCATAGAA
>Ga0115026_10000133_pt1 | contig 15827 bp, 14 predicted proteins | sample Mud_0915_D1_FD_83878 | JGI IMG/M metagenome (GOLD analysis project Ga0115026, IMG submission 83878) | Wetland microbial communities from Old Woman Creek Reserve in Ohio, USA - Mud_0915_D1 | ecosystem: Environmental > Aquatic > Freshwater > Wetlands > Sediment ...
TCAACGCCACGATCCGTGCCGCCAACCCGTCTCTGCGCAGTGCTCGTACCTGATTGACTACCCAACGCGGGAATTGCACAACAAGCCAAGGCTCGCTAGACTCAGGTTCAGGCGTGCCCGGCACTGAGAGAGGAGGAAGAATAATCTCAAAACCAGTAGATAGTGCGAAGACTTCCGGACAAAAGCTGCTGATGAGCTCATTCTCCTGTCCCTCATCCCAAGGACCAAATGGGAACTCACTTTCGATATTAATGACGACGGTTGAAGGGATTTCCTGAGCGATAATACCCCCTCCGGCCAGGACCGCCATCGCCTTTCTGTCCAGATAGGGCAGGGCTAAATGCAGATCTTCGGAAAGCGCCGAAACTCGGAACATGAAACGCGCATAACCAATAGGGAAAGCAGTATCGAGCTGACGGAAATCGATCCTCTCGTGGATGCCATGAATTGGCTGCATTCCGTTCTTCAAAATGGCAGATGCTGCCACGCATTTCTTGTCCTGATTCCGTGCCAAACTACCAGCAAGTACCTGAAGATGATTGGAAAAGATCTTCTCGTTCGGTGCCACAAACACCACAGCGCCGGCTGGAGAATTTCGTCTCATAACTTCGGCAATGACCGCACCCAATCTGCGGCGGGTCTTGATCTCCTGAGTAGGGCCATAATGAAAAAAATCGACCTCCAGAAGCTCGATCGGCACCGGCAAGTTCGCAAGAGCCGCTTCGATACGGGAATGATTTTCTCTTGCAGCAGCCGTGTCTATAACCAAGACAGGTGAAAAGTCATCATACTCCTGGGCAATCACGCTGGCGATATGCGTATTCAAAATGTCATTTGAATATTCCGGCAGGAGCAGATTTAAACAAACACTGGTACGTGCGGTGCCTTCAGGTCTCTGGAGCTTGAGTAGTGTTCTTTTACGATCTGAGAATCCTCGGTAAAGGTCGATCAGGTTTTTCTTTAATGTGAATTTCTGCCTGAATATGTCCTGTGCTTTTGCCACCATAGCAAGGGCCTCATCAACATTATTTTCTGCCCAGGCACGATGCTTTCGAATGTCTTCGCAAATTCTGTCGATGGAACATCGGGTATCTATATAGAGCAGAGAGTCACCAAAATACTTCTTGGCAAAGTTGTTTTCGTCGCAAACGACAAGCGCCCCGGCAGCAACGCTTTCGAACAAACGGCTTGACATCAGTTCGGAATCTTTATGAGCTTGAGACGATAGCACGAGCGCAATACCTGCATGAGCGATTTCGTCGATCATCGAAACGCCATCAAAGGGAATCTCGCGGACGTAGCTTTCATATCCGCGCCAGACCTCGACGCCCTGGAATAATTTCGGGCCATAGATCCGGAGGAACCCGGTTCGATCTATGCAGTTCAGCACCTCCTGATGCCGGGACTTCCCGCCATTAATGGCCTCCCAATTGATCCCGGCATAAAAGAGCTTGTGATCACCAAGAGAGGGAGAATGGACAATATCCGCGACGGAGTGATACAGGCTGAAGAGAGGAGGCAGATGGGTCGCAGACCTTCGCACCATGCGACTGACGTGATCGTCGGCAGCCGGCGAACTGCAGCTGATGAAATCGTCATGCGTTAGCAGATTGCGCGAGGTGCGTGAATAACCCCATTCGTGATAGAACTGGATGGGGTTCCACAGGGCTACAAAAGAAAAAACATCGTAAAGTTTTGGCGTGTCGTAATGAAGATGGAGAACGAAATCCACATCCTTTTTCGCTATGAATCTATCGGGGGCTTCCAAAAGTCGCCCATCCGCATGAATCTCGATGCACTCCAGGCCAAGGGCAGCGGCCGCAATTTTCAGTCGAGCGATGCACTCATCCTCTGCTGTCTTGATATCCGGCCACAGTTTGACCACAGCAAAGCGACCCAAAAGTCCAACAGGCACAACAAATTCGCGATCCATCACGTCATGATATCCCTTCAGTTAATATCCAAGGAACCCCACACCGTCGTTACCGCGCAGTTCCAAGGCTTGGTGCACATATTTCGCAAAGCTGCGACGAAAGAACCGAAAGGCTCGGTTTCCACGAGCATCGGCTTCAGAGACGGCTGCTACGATTTGGTCTTTCTAACAACAACAGAAAGTCCTTATAGGCATTCTGCAAGCCGGTCTTTTCATCGACCTTAGGGCGCCAACCGAGAGACTGAATGCGCGAATTGTCAAGCAGCTTTCCCATGGTCCCATTTGGTTTGGACGTATCGTAGACGACGCTCCCCTCAAAACCAACCACCTCAGCGATTAGGTTGGCCAGTTCTGCAATGGAAAAGTCGTGGCCGCATCCCACGTTAAACATATCGTGCGTCATAGGGGCGGCCATGAGGCACTTCATGGCTTCTGCCACATCGTCCACATACAGTATCTCACGTCTCGGTGTCCCATCGCCCCAAACGACAAATTCCCGCTTGCCGGCCTGCTTCGCCTCGTGTGCACGACGGAGGATGCCGGCGACGACATGGCTGTGCTGAAGATGATAATTATCGCCAGGGCCATATAAATTTGGAGGTATGACTGAAACAAAATTACATCCGTATTGTTTACGATATGCGCGACACATCTCTATCCCCGCGATCTTGCTGATCGCATATGAGCGGATGTTATTTTCCACCGGTCCTGTCATCATTGAGTCCTCGGAGATGGGCTGGGACGCTATTGATGGATAGATACAGTTCGACGCCACGAAAACCAGCTTTTTCACACCGCAATGATGCGCGGCGTCAATGACATTTGTCTGAATCATCAAATTTCCGTACAGAAAATCAGCCGGATACGTGGCGTTGGCATGTATACCACCGACCTTTGCACCAACATGAAAGACCAACTCCGGCCGGTTTTTGTCAACCCAATCGTGAACGGCACTTTGGTTGCTTAAATCAAGTTCCTGGCGTGAGGCGAGCAATAAATTAGCTCCTTCTTTGCTAAGGCTGCGAACCAGAGCGGCCCCGAGCATCCCTCGATGGCCAGTTACCCATGTTCTTTTGCCCGCGAAGGAAAATGTGCGGTCCTTTGTGGATATAATTTCATTCATTGATTCTCTCCATTTAATTAAATTGCATGCTAGATCAACGTGAAGTGCATTTATACATTACAGCAAAGCTCAGTCGTCCATATGACAGCGCCTCTATGATCGTTAAGTTTTTCACGAAGCTACGGGGTAGCCGTCTCATCATGCCAGACCGTATTGGCTTTTTGACGGAACGTTATAGCCCATAGAGGCCCCCTGACAAGCCTTACAAAATCCATGATAAGAGATGAGCCAACACGCCCCAGTCCAGCAAGCCGAATGATTGTTATTCGAAGGTTAATTTTTTCTCTGGATGCATAATTGAGACTTTTCCTCTATATGCAAAAGTTCATTCGCAATTTTGCTGCCCTTTATGCATAGTGATGATTGTGTTGCAGCCATAAAAATTAGGAAAAGACATGCTACCGCCGATCATGCCATTCATTGGGCATATACTTTTTAGTTTGCATCTTAGCAAGAAACAACAATAAAATTTAAGAGAACTAATTATTGAAGAAAAAAAAAACAATAACTCATCTAAATTCCCCTCGGATATGCTCAGGTTCAATGATTGCCCATATGGAATAGAGATGTGTGCCCAGAACAATCCCCTTCATAATCATCCTGAAAAAAACATAAGTTACATGAGTGCTCGTCCGTCCGCCGTAGGCAGAGTGCAAAAAAATCTTTTAATATATACACTTTTATGCCTTGCTGAATATTTTAACTTATTCCATGGTCAACAATCCATGAGAGTGTTCTTGATAATCCTTCCTGATACGTCGTCCGGGGATACCAGTCAAGATATCGCGTTGCCAGCGATATGTCCAGAACATTGGATGGCACATCAAATGCCCTCGAAGGTGTATAGGTGCATCGCACCTTTTTCCCCAGCAATTCTCCTATGGCGGCCAATACCTCATTCAGACTCCTGCCCTCACCGCTCCCGACATTGAAAATTCTGCAGTTGCCTTGGTATGTTATCGCCTTTACGAGGGGCGCTATCGCATCCTTAACATAGAGGTAATCCCGGATCACCGTCCCATCACCCCAGATTTCGATAGGCTGGTCGTGAAGTGCCTTGTGGAGGAAAACCGCTATAACCCCCTGGGCAGCTGTCACCTTCTGGCGCTCTCCGAAAGGATTTGCAAGGCGAAAGACGCAGTAATCAAGGTTGTACAGATGGTGATAAAGGTGCAGATATTTTTCAATGGTCACTTTCGCGATCCCGTATGAGCAGATGGGATTCGTTGGATGCGACTCTTTGATGGGCACTTCCTTGGGAATGCCGTACACTGTTCCACCTGAAGAGATAAAGATTATTTTTTTGTTTTTCTCTCTTGCCAGGTCAAGCAAACGCAGGGTACCAATGACATTGGTCTCCATATCATAGACCGGATTGTCATTGGATGATTTCGGCAGAGTGGTACCGACAAGGTGATAGATGATGTTGCATCCGGAAATGGCCGTTGCAAGATCTTCCTGATTCACAAAATCTCCTTCGGTCCACTCCAGGCTGCCTGCATCATCAGGGAGGGAGAAGCGCTCCAGGTTTGGTCGATCGAAAATCCTCACCCGGTGACCAGCTGTCAGCAGGGCCTGGCAAAGATGATAGCCTAAAAAGCCACCCCCGCCCAGGATCACACAATTCATCTGGATCGACTCCTCGAATCCGCTGTTCCGACTGCTGCGTAAACTTTTTTATATTGGCAGATCATGGTGTCCAAATGAAAGTTGTCCAGAAGTAGTTTATGCGAGAATTTTCCCATTTCCCGGGCCAGATTTTTATCTGTTCTTAATGCTTCTATGCAGACGAGTGCTTCTTCTTTCCCGATGAACTTAAAACCGTTTCTCCCGTTTTCCACCAGCTCCCTGTTGCCAATACAATCAGAGAGTACAACCGGTTTGCCAGCGCACATCGCCAGGAGCACCGAGAGCGGCAGGCCTTCCCACAGGGAGGTCGACAGATAGATGTCGATATGCCGGAGCCTCTGAATCAGTTCAACTTTTGGCATCCATCCGGCTATCTGAATGTTCGGGGATGAGAGCACATGCCGCAGTTCTCCGTCACCGAACCAGAGGAACCGTATTGAAGGGTCTGGTGCGTACGCCATTGCAATTTCGTTGAATAGGGAGGGATTTTTTTGATGAGTGATCCTTCCTGATGTTCCAATGACGGTTATTTCACCGGGTGGTGGGGAATGAAGGATCTTATCGCATGCAATGCCGTTTTTGATATGCCCTGCAGCTATGCCCAGCTCTCTGAATGAGACGGCCTCTGTAGCGCCGTCGCAGATTATCTGGCCACCAAATCGCGATGCAATATTTTCAAGAAAGGCATAATATCTTGCCTTTAGTCTTGAGATATCAGTCCTCAAGAATGGTGCCCCGTGCGGAGTATAGAGCGCTTTGTCCTGTAAGCCGAGAAGCCTGCAGGCAAGCCTGCCGTGAAACCCCGCTTTTGAGGAATGAAGATGCACGACATCGCATGGTTTTATGCTCCTCATCAGCTTTACCAGTTCAACAAGGGCAAGGAACTCCTGCACGGGCCCGACTTCCCTTCCCGTATGCTTCCAGAAATGGAACTCCGTCCCTGCAGGGAAAAGGTCTTCAAAAGAATCCGGTGTCTCATTTCGCAGCCCGTGTATTATTGCATGATCGTATTCGGGGGTTCCTTGAACGAGTTCAAGGATAGAGTCAAAGACTCCCGCTCCGAAGGATTCAGCGACATGAAGTACTCTCATCGATACAGGGCCTCTTTCAGTTTTGTTACCAGCGCATAGGACATTGCACAGAAAATCGCATCCCTGATGATGCTCCAAAGGGGATATGCCCAATGCCATTTGCGGACGATGATGCGTATCCTGCTTTTTCCGTTAGGTAAGGGATATCCCCGCCGGGTTGACTTCATACCAGCTGAGCATCTGAGGGATATTGTCAGCTTCAAAATGCCAGAACAAACTGAAAAAGGCGCAGAGAATATTAAAGGGTTAATGATAACTTTTTCCATTTAGCATTTTAACATCATTGGGAGATTGCTCGCCATAATCTATAAGGGAAAGTATGCATCGGGATGCCATGACTGCCAATGCACGAGTCAACTGAGATGCCCTACTTTTCCGCAGCCTTTCACAGAAATCACGGTAAGCAGAATGAGGTATCAATGATACAAAAAAGAATTTACGGAACATAGCCATTACACGGACTGTTCAGCCAGTCCGGCACATTTCGCTCCAATACATTGCCGGGTTAATACTTGGCAATCCCGAGGCGTTTGTCGCGGCCTTCCGTGCCTCCCCGCACGTCCTGAGTCTTTCCTAAAGCCGTTTGCTTTATGGTATCATTAACTTCCATACGCACGACATATGAACAGATCCTCTGAGCATGAAATAATTATAGAAAAGGGTGTCAGATTCGGTCAGTATTGGGCTGAACTGTGGCAATACCGGGAGCTCTTTGCATTCCTTGCGTGGCGAGACATCCTGGTCAGGTACAAGCAGACTGCCATCGGGATCGCATGGAGTGTCATGAGACCGCTGCTCACCATGATCGTTTTTACGATTGTCTTCGGCAAGATCGCAAAACTTCCATCGGACAACGTTCCCTATCCGATTATGGTATATGCAGCGATGCTTCCATGGCAACTGTTCGCAAATTCGCTGAGCGAAAGCAGCAATTCTCTTGTCACGAACACGAACCTTATTACAAAGGTCTACTTCCCGAGACTCGTCATCCCTGCCAGTTCAGTCATTACCAGTCTCGTCGATTTCGCCATATCTTCGGTAATCCTCGCTGTATTGATGGGATGGTATAAATTTGTTCCTGGCTGGAGGATCATTACGGTCCCGATCTTTCTCTGCCTCACCCTTGTGACTTCCCTGGGATTCGGCTTGTGGTTGTCGGCCCTGAATGTGAAATATCGCGATTTTAAGTACGTCATCCCCTTTCTTGTCCAGTTCGGCCTCTTTATCTCTCCGGTCGGTTTCAGCAGTAACGTGGTGCCCGAGCAGTGGCGTTTCGCATATTCGCTCAATCCCATGGTCGGTGTTATCGAGGGATTCAGATGGGCCCTGCTTGGCAGCGATGCGCGTTTTCTGATGTCGGGGGTCTTTATCTCCGTTACCCTTTCTTTTGCTATTCTTGTATCCGGCTTCTTTTTCTTCCGCAAGACCGAGAGAACGTTCGCTGATGTCATCTGAGGTGGGGGTTTGAGCTCGGCCATACAAATAGATAATCTCAGCAAGAAATATGTCATCGGGCATCAGGCGGTCAGGGGATATACCACATTTAGGGATGCGGTTTCCGGCGCGGCAAGGAGATACACCGAGGCTGTCGGTCGGGTCTTTACCGGCGAGAAGGCGAGACTCACTGACCGTGAAGAGTTCTGGGCACTGAAAGACATTTCGTTCGAGGTGGAGCAGGGGGAGCGTGTCGGGATCATCGGCAGAAACGGCGCGGGCAAGTCAACGCTTCTCAAGATCCTGAGCAGAATCACCGAGCCCACGACAGGAAGGATCAGGCTTCGCGGCAGGGTGGCCAGCCTGCTTGAGGTCGGCACGGGATTCCATCCTGAACTCACCGGCAGAGAGAACGTTTTTCTCAATGGCGCCATTCTTGGCATGACAAAGGCCGAGATTAAAAAGAAATTTGACGAGATTGTGGCTTTTGCCGAGATCGAAAAATTCCTTGACACGCCGGTTAAAAGATATTCCTCCGGAATGTATGTAAGACTTGCTTTTGCCGTCGCTGCTCATCTCGAGCCGGAAGTCCTCATTGTCGATGAAGTGCTGGCAGTGGGGGACGCGCAATTCCAGAAAAAGTGTCTCGGCAAGATGGAAGAGGTAGGTGACAGCGGGAGAACGATCCTTTTTGTCAGCCATAACATGGCAGCGATTCAGCAGCTTACGAAGCGGTGTCTATTACTGCGTGACGGCAGCATCGGTTTCTTGGGTGATACGGCTAATGCAATCGAGGAATATCTCACAATCTGCGATGTCCGAGAATCTTTTTCATGCAAAGATCTGGCGACCGAGCTGGAAGCTTTTTCCGTTCGCTCTCTGGTCTTTGAACGTGATGCGCTGGCGAAAGGATTCAATCAGCCGGTGAGGTTTACCCTCGATCTTAACCTTGAAAAAGTATTTAATAATGTCACCATCAGGCTCGGCTTGACTAATTCGCTCGGTGCAAGGATTATGACAATTGAGGAAACGATTCCACGACTGCCATCCGGGCAAGCCAGGATCGTTATGACTGTTGCTGATCACAGACTGCCCCCCGGTACCTATGGCGTCGTCTTTGCCATATTTGTTGGCGGCTCAAGAATCCTATCCCAGGAGGGGGCGATCTCCGTCCTTATCCCTGCCGACGGGATCGATGATCTCACGCTGATACGCCGCCGTGACCGCCTCGGAGTGTTCCTGAGACCGGCCGTAACGGTCAGTTCCATTCCTTGATATCCCGATTTTAGTTTCATTATAATAGTTAAAGTGGCAGATTTTCCGGTGGCCATCAAGACAAACCGCTTTCCTGAGGTATCATCGATAGTGGAAATTATTGCTCCGGATGGATGTATGCGACATTTTTTCGGATGAAAACACTTCATATGCGTAGGTTATATCGGGATATAGGTTCGACCGACCGGCAGAGCAGATCTGTTCATTGTACGGGAGGAATAGCGCCTCATGGAGGGCGGCGGGAATGTTTATAAGATGAGACGCTGGTTCATATCCGGGAAACGAGTTCCCGGGCATCGGCTGATTTTTTCTATCAATTCCGGCCGGTCAGGATCGAATTACCTCGCTGAGATACTCGGTTCTGCTGCGGAAGTTACAAGCTTTCATGAAGCAGAACCTCAAATGAACGGCAGATACCTCGACATGGTCAATCGGTATCCGTACCGCGAGACCTTCCGGAAGAGGCAGATCAAGAGCGCGGCGATTCGGAAGATCCTCCACAGATTCCCGCCGGGACACGTCTACTGCGAGACGAATCATATGTTCATTAAGACCTTTTTCGACGTCATCCTCTCCGACTTCAAAAATGTAGAGGTCGTCATCCTCCGGCGTGAGCTTGCGCTTGTCCTTAAGAGCTTTATCGAACTTGGGTACTTTTCTCCGAAAAACCCGGTTTGGGCCGAATGGATGTCAAGTCCGAACGCGAGAACCTCGGCGCTACCCTGCACCGCACCGGACGCCGAACTGGATCAGTTCGACCTCTGCATCGCCTATCTCTTTGACATTGAGGCGAGGGCAATCCGCTTCCAAAAGGAGTTCCCGGATGTGCCGACTCTCGATGTACGGCTTGAGAGCCTGAACGATTTCGAGCAGGTCCGTAATCTTTTTGCTTGGTTGAGGATTGAGCCTACGGAAAAAACCCGCATGGTCTCTTTACGGACAGTGAACGAGCGAAAGGAAAAGAAGAAAAGGTACGGGAATCCTACAGATCTCGATTACTGTCGTGAGAGGATTCATGCGTATATTAAGAATGCCCAGGCTGCTGGAATCGTGCTGCCTCGCACCGCAGCCCTTGCCCCGTATGACTCCGGCGGAGAAAACGGTATGAGACACGCACTGCATAACCGGGGAGCGGCTCTGTGATATCGCTCAGGTATAGCTTCCTCTTCGTTCATATCCCGAAGACCGCCGGCAATTCAATTCAGAATATTCTGAGAAATTACTCTGAAGATGAGATCGTCCAGCTCGCACCGCATCAAGACGGGGTGGAACGTTTCGAAGTGCGGTCCCGCAGATATAACATCCACAAGCATTCGATGCTTTCCGATTATTACCGGGAGTTGGGTCCGCATACGTTCCATAGCCTTTACAAGTTCACCTGCATACGGAATCCTTGGGAGCGCCTCATCTCATTTTATTTCTCTCCCCATCGAGGAGATGTGCGATGGAACCGCAGGGCATTTCTGTCATTTCTCGATACTGTTCCCCCTGCTTCCACCTATTTGGAATTGCCGGACGGTACGGAGGGCCGCCGTGAGCCCTTTCAAAACGTCGATGCTGTCATCCGCTTCGAACGTCTCGATGAGGACTTTCGCGCTGTCTGCGAAAGGATCGGAATACCCTATCAGCCTTTGCCTGTCCGTAACCGTTCTTCTCGGGATGACCATAGAAAATACTATGACCCTCATCTGGTGGATGCCGTAGGCCGACGATATCGAGACGAGATAGCGTATTTCGGCTATAGTTTCGGAGAAGATGGGGTTTATGGGTCGGCAGTTGATGAGGAGAATTATGATTGATTATTGTCTTGCAGGGGAACATTTTTCAGGAACGAATAGAAGCATGCATGAAGCGAGAGGCTGGACGTGCTTATAATAAGCGCAGGCATGCAGAAATCCGGAAGCGCATACATATTTAACATTCTGAACGATTTGCTCGTTTTGTCTGGAAATTGTGATATCAGGACACTTCGTAAAAAATATCACCTCACTGACGTCCTTCTCCATCACAATTGCAACGCCGGGAAGATGACGTATGCAAAAGTCGCGCGGCTGCTCGCTGTCAGTGCCCGGGAGAAGTCCTTCGTAGTGAAGACACATGAAGCTCCGACAGGCATCATTTCCCTCCTTCTCAGGCTCGGCTCGATCAAAGCCGTCTACATCTTTCGGGACCCGAGGGACGCACTCCTGTCTGCCATGGACCACGGCAAAAGGATCAGACAGGAGGGAAAGAGCCATACCTTCGCCAGTCTGGTAGACTTCGAGGCGGCGCTTGAGACTGTCAAGATATGGCTGAAAAACTGGCAGAAATGGCGCGGATGTAAGGGAGCGTATCTGATCAGGTACGAGGATCTTCTCTCCGATCCGCTGTCGTTGACCGAAGGGATTGCAGCATACCTTAGAATATCAGTCACGGCCGACCAGATCAGTGCGGTATTGAGTAAATATCAGCGTGATCGGATAGGCGCCGCCGAAAAGGGAACCCTCCACTTTAACAAAGGCGTTATGAACCGCTACCGGAGCGAGATGCCGGAGGAGTGGAAAGCAGCCTTCAGGAGCCGGATGGGCGACGTTCTCCTGAGGATGGGCTATCCAATCGACTCATGAGGCAAATACGGGCTCGGCGTCGCGCGGAAGGGAAAGTGTGAAGATATCGGTTGTAATGGTCGACGGCGGATTCCGGGAGCGGGTCTTCGGAGCGGAGTTCTTTTCCCAGCAGGATTTTCCTGCCAACGACTATGAAATTCTTTGGGTCGATTTCTATGGCAGTCCGCATCGCGATCTGGAAGCATTCCCGAAGGTCAGGTTGATTACGCTAGCTCGTACAGGCGAGTATCATTCATCCTTCTGTTTCAACCGGGGTATTGCAGAGAGCCGGGGAGAAGTTATAGTCATCCCGGATGCCGACCAGATTGTGAAACCCGACTTTCTGTCGAGGGTTTGGGATTTGCACCGTCGCTATGACCGACTGGCCGTTTACGGATACCGATATGATGAACCTGAAGAGGGAGCTCTCCGGTCGCTGACCTTCGAGGATCTCGAGCGCACCTGCATAGTGAAAAATTCGACCAACTTCGGCGCATGCCTGACTGTGCGCAGGCAATGGCTGCTTCAGATCAACGGCTACGAGCAGCACGAACTCTTCTCCTCAGGATTTCATGCAAACGGCAGAGATATTTCCACCCGGTTCAAGAATCTCGGCCTTGCGATTCAATGGGAACCGGGATTGAAGCTCTATCACCCCTACCACGCGATGACGTTGACTCATTCTGCAGCATATGATCGGCAGTTGAAGGTAATAGAATGGAGACGGCGAACGCTCCAGTACACAGCTTTTAACGGTATCGATGAACAGAGGAACGTGCCACTTCCCGCAGACCTGATCGAACACCTTGCTACGAGAGAGCCAATGGTGCCTGCCGGGACTTTCGGCAACAGAATCCGAAAGCTCTTCACGAGGATATGATCAGAGCCGGAGAGACGGCAAGTATATGCGCGAATGGTATTCATTCGGAGTGGATGAAGAAATAGGCAGGGCACAGGGAAGGATTTTTTTAAAGGTATGACTGGAACGATCCTCGCCATCTCTTGCCCAATGGAAAGAACTTTCCTGGGAGATCTTATGGGGTAAGTGTATCTGGTTTGCCTTGACACACGCCTGTCGTTCCTATACCGGCAATGTTATGGAGAAACAACCTTAATAGTATGCATCGATTTATCTTACGAACTGTGGCGAAGAAATATTATCTCAGGCAATTGTAATGAATAACCCCGCGGTCTCCGCCGCGGGGGCAATCAGTTGATTTCTCGATTTCACCTGGCAAGACATTTTTGCGTCCCGATCAGTCTCGTAACAGAGATCAGAGAGATGTGATAAACAGTCTAAAGAGGGATGATTCCCCGCTACACCAATTGCCGGCATGCGCTGGGACGCAATGAGAGAGTAAAGGAGTTTCTTGGTAAGTTGGGGAGAACTATATTAAAATATGACAGCGCAAGTGCTGCTCAGAGAGTTGCGTCCTTCAGGGAGATATCTGAGATTTGCGTGCCGGAATAATCACCAAGGGAACAAAAGTGATTTCTCTCTTATGAGGAACTGTTCAAGAATGGGAAGGAGATATGGAAGGATGTTATTTGTCAATGAGAACCGGAAAGGGTATTCGCCGATACACGTTTTCATTCGAATCACGCTTACATCAAAAGCGGGCAGACGTGATATCACGTTGTCGGAGAGAATGTATAGGTGGAAAAAAACGTCTTAACAAGTGAGGAGACAAGGAGGTCGAGAAGGCAATTGAGGATTTTGGAGTGGGGGAAAAAATATAAGGAATACCTCTCTTGACTCAAGAATTACATTCTGAGCATCTCAACCGGCGTAATGAGGATCAGGAAACTATCTATTCTAAAAGATGGGACGAATATGGCTGGAACGGCGAGCGGCTCTTCCCTGTTATGCTGCCTATCGAGCGGATACTCGCCGGGTCGACGGCAAGACTTCACACTCCTTATCCCCCGAATGAGTTTAACGTGATCGGCACACCCCGCTCCGGCACCAAATGGATGCAGAAGATCATCACCCTGCTCATCAAGCAGGACCGTAGGGGCAGGGCGAGGAGAAAGATTGAACCGCTCCTGCGCATCGATACGTCTGTGAGGCACTTTCACGAGGGGGTCATCGAAGACTTCTCTCCCCGGCAGAAAATCGTCTTCATCTATCGTGACATCAGGGACTGTATCGTGTCGGGGTATCATTATCTCAGCAACAGCCTCCATCCGGGAACCATGGGCTGTACGCCGGAGGTTCTTGCGGCTTTGCCCAAGGACGAGGCGATCGAGAGGCAGCTGATCATGTACATGAAATACCGCATGCCGGTAATGGTCTACTGGCTTAGCGTGGATGCCCCGAACCTCGTGAAGGTTCGGTATGAAGACATGCTGGCCGACCGGGAAGGCAATATCAGGGCAATTATAGAAAGGTTCGGGATGCGGCTGAGCGAATCGAGCATCTGCCGCATCGTGGAGCAGACCTCGTTTAGGACCATGAGCGGACGGCGGGGGGGCAATGAAGATGCGCGGTCCCATCAGCGGAAGGGCATAGCCGGGGACTGGACAAATCATTTCACCGAGCGGCATATCAGGATTTTCACGTCGATGGGCGGTGAAGATCTTCTCAGGATGACGGGGCACCGGGTCTGATATGAAACTGTACGTTCCGTTCGCTCAGCGCGTCCGCCTCTTGGGCAGGTTGGACCTTTTTCTGGAGCGGTTCCCCGGCTATATCCGCGCGAAGTACGGGACTGACCTTTCCCGCGAGTCCATCGTCGTTGTCACGATTGACTCCCTGCGGTTCGATGTTGCCCAGCAGGCTGAGACGCCGCATATCCGCGCATTGTTTCGGGCATCTGCTTCAGACGGCTGGATCAAGGTCGGGTCACACGGCACGTATACCCTGCCTTCTCACATCTCGATGTTCCACGCCGGCATTTTCCCGTGCGATAACCGTCCGGACGTCCCGCCTCCCTATAACCGGGAGAAGGAAAAGCTCTTCAAGGCACAGCTTGCGTGGGAGAGGACGACCGGCGCGAGATTCCCGACCCCTGCAGCCCCGAATATCGTGAGGGGTTTCGAAAGGATGGGATACCGTACGCTGGGAGTGGGAGGAGTCCATTGGTTCAATGACCGGTTTATCACATCTGACCTCTGGAAAACGCAGTACTTCAGAGAGTTCCACTGGCAGGAGGATTTTTCCGAGAACTGCAGCATTGCTTTTGAGAATCAGATCGGCTTGATCAGGAAGCTTCGGCTTGATCAGGAGAAGAGACCGGTATTCCTTTTCCTGAACGTCTCTTCTACCCATACACCGTACATGGGCTTCGGCAGATCTCTTGACGGACAGAAGAAGGCCCTGGAGTATGTGGACAGTCACCTGCCCGAGCTGCTTGATGTCCTTCCTGACAGGTTTCTGATGCTGCTGCTTTCAGACCACGGCGAATGTTTCGGCGAGGACGGTCTCTGGGGACACAGCTTCTACCATCCGAGCATCATGGAAGTGCCGTTTGCCTGTATTGCGTACCAGAGGGACCGATGGTTATCTGAGAGGGGGCAGGGCGGACAGGTGCGCGTATGATCACGGTCCTGATGCCGGTCCATAACGGGGAAAGATATCTCGGGCGGAGCATCGAAAGCGTCCTGAGTCAGAGCTGTACTGATTTCGAATTCCTGATCATTGATGACGGCTCCATCGACAGCAGTGCCGACATCATACGCTCCTATAAAGACAAACGGATCAGATTTCTCATGAACGGGACCAACCAAGGGCTGGTTGCCACGCTCAATAAGGGGCTTGAACTGGCACGGGGGAACTATATCGCGCGCATGGACTGTGATGATGTCTCTGTTCCCGCCCGCCTTGAGCGGCAATTCGATTTTATGGAAAAGAATCCGGCGGTGGGCGTCTGCGGGACATGGGTTCGTACCATAGGGGAGAAGGGCGAAATCTGGGATTATCCGTCGGGCTCCGACGAGATAAAATGCTCTCTGCTGTTCGAGTCTGTGCTCGCACACCCGTCTGTCATGCTCCGGGGCAGGCATTTCGGGAAGGGAGGGTTTCGTTATGACGGAGGGTTCCCGCATGCGGAAGATTACGCGTTGTGGGTCCGTTGCGCGGATGCGATGGAATTTGCCAACATACCTGAAGTGCTTGTGGAGTACCGTATCCACCGCGATCAGACGGTCCGGAGGGAGCTGCAGGGCAAGGTGATGTCGGCCGATCGGGTCCGTGAGCTCCAGCTGAGATCTCTCGGCATACGCCCGGCGCCTGAAGAAAGGGAACTGCATCGTGCACTGAGCCTGTTCCGGTTCCGCCCGGATAAAGCATTCGTAGACCTTGCTGATGTCTGGCTTCAGAGGATACGGTCCTCGAACCGGACCAGCGGCACATACCGGGATTCTGCGTTGGCGGCGGTCCTTGCTGAGAGGTGGTATGCCGTCTGTTGCGCAGCAACAGCGTTAGGGTTCTGGGTATGGCGGCGGTATTGGGCTTCCCCGTTGGCTGATGCTCACCGTCTGAGCAGAAAGGAGATCATGAAATTTGCGATAAAGTGCGGACTGAAGCGTGGACACTGAACTCACATCAGGGCGGCGCATCGCGATTATTTCGCACTCATTCCCTCCGTATGGCGGCGGAGGGATTACGAGCCTGCACGCTAACCTGTATAACGCGTTGAAGAGCAAGGGGTTCCGCGTCAGGATATTCACCTTTGGAGACCACGGCCTGCGGCAGTCCGGCGAAGTGGACGTCATACGGCATGGTTCTCCCAAGGCCATCATCAGGATGCTCCGAA
>Ga0115026_10000137_pt1 | contig 15669 bp, 18 predicted proteins | sample Mud_0915_D1_FD_83878 | JGI IMG/M metagenome (GOLD analysis project Ga0115026, IMG submission 83878) | Wetland microbial communities from Old Woman Creek Reserve in Ohio, USA - Mud_0915_D1 | ecosystem: Environmental > Aquatic > Freshwater > Wetlands > Sediment ...
AACAAAGAAGTAGGAACAGAATGTGTCAAAGTAGTGGAAGTTACCAAACCTGAACAAACCGCGGCATCTTTAAAGAATGCAGAAATAATTCTGTCTGCAGGAGCAGGTGGAATCCAACTTCTCAGTAATGAAGACCTAAAGAAACACGCGCCCAAATGCAGGATAGTCGCAGATATAAATGCCATTAAGCCTCTCGGAGTTGAAGGTTTAGAATCAAATGATGACGGTAAAGAAATTAAAACAGGGGTCTTTGGGATCGGAGCATTAGCAATCGGCAAACTAAAAATCAAGATTGAAACCGACATGATTAAACGCGCAACAGCAGCGCCCCAAGGTCTATTCGACTATGCTATTGCTTACGACATCGGCAAAACACAAATCTTGAAGAAATTAGCTAAAGCAAAAGCCTAAAAGGCAAACTTCTTTTTCTTTATTTTTAACATAACCTCATTGAATCTTAAACGAGAGTTTTTTAAAGGGGAAGTTTGTTGGAAGGTTACAAGAAATTTAAATATAATGTCTCATTATCAACAAAACAAGTTAGATAGCCTCACCGAAAATCTCCAACAATTACTCAACTAAGTTAGTGGATTTGCCGAAATCCTTGTGTCCATAATCATATTTGCAGTAGCTGTCCAAGTTGGATGGGGCCTACATGATTTTCAACAAATATTTTTCTAAGGGGAAAAAGAAAACAGAAACCGCCTTAGACGACGACATTCTCGCCGCTGTAAGAGTCATAATTAAATAACTAATACAATTGAAAACTCGGACTCCGCGGAGTTCGAATGCGTGCACTACACCGAATTTTGCGACTTCAGCCTAAAATTTCTACCTTCTGTTTTTGTATAGGTAAGAAAACTCTCACAATAAAGATGCTAGAAAGCATTTGCTATTCGCTTGCAGGCTTCCATAATTCGTTCTTTAGGCTGCGTAAATGTAATCCTAGCGTAACCTTCTCCATACTTGCCAAAACCGAGACCAGGGGTTATTGCCACCCCGACGTCAAGCAGTTTTGCAACAAATTTCATCGATTCGCACTTGCAATTAACCCAAACATAAAAAGTGGCTTTGGGTCTTTCAACTTCATAACCCAACTTGCAGAGAGTGTTAACGAGGAGATCACGACGTTCTTGTAGGGTTTGATTGTTATTCTTTAGGAATTCGGGAGTTTCTCGGCTCGTATAGGATTTGAGGGCTTTTATTGCAACTTTCTGCGTGTACATAGGTGGTCCGCTATCGATTTGGGTTTTAACTTTTACCAATCCTTCAATTAACTTTTTGTTTCCAACAGCAAAACCGATGCGGTCGCCAGTCATGTTGAAGGTCTTTGAAAGTGAATGAAACTCGATTGCGACATCCATGGCACCTTCAACCTCCAAAATGCTGGGAGCGCGATAACCATCATAGGTGATTTCAGAGTAAGCGTTATCATAGCAAAGCATAACCTTGTGCTCTCGAGCAAAATCAACAGCTTGCTTGAGGAATTTTTTATCAACAGTTGAAGCTGTTGGGTTGTTAGGATAATTGAGAAACATCATCTTAGCACCTTCTGCATTTAGCGTATCGAAGTCTGGCTTGAAACCGTTCTCCTCTAACAAAGGAACAGGAATTGGTTTGCCATCACAAAGAATTGCGCTACCGTTAGCGTAAACTGGGTAAGCTGGGTCAGGCACCAAAACGCGATCGCCTGGATTAATAAAAGCCCGAGCTATGTTTGCTATCCCTTCTTTTGAACCTAGCAGCGCAATTACTTGGTCATTTCTTGCATCAACATTGAATCGTTGCTTGCACCATTCAGTAACTGCCGCGCGAAAGTCTGGTTCGCCCTGACTGAATGAATAATTATGATTCTTCGCGTTACCAGCTTCTTCCTTGAGAGATTCAATTATGAAGGATGGTGGTGGAAGGTCAGGGTCACCAATACTGAGCGAGATAAGATCAACGCCGCAACGCTTCTTTTCTCTCATGAGTTTTTCTAATTCAGCAAATAAGTAGGGTGGTAAACGATTAATCCTATCAGCAAATTTGAATGTCATTTCTTATAGCTCCTTGAATAATCTTCCTTCGAAGACTTTCTCGGCTGCGCCGCTCAAAAATAGGGTTTTTCCGACTTCTACTTGCATATCTCCGCCAAGAACATGTACGGTGACATGGTTGCCGACTTTCCCAAGCTTGTTTGCAGCTGCAACTGCTGCACACGTTCCTGTTCCGCAAGCTAATGTTTCTCCGCACCCACGTTCCCAAACTCTGACTCTAAGCTCGTTGCGGTTCAGGACTTGGACAAAACCAACGTTAGTTCTATTCGGGAATGCGTTATGGTTCTCAATAATTGGTCCAAGAGAATCAACTGGAAATTCATCCACGTTGTCGACAAATATTATACAATGTGGATTTCCAATAGAAAGACAAGTTACATAGTACAGTTCATGGTCGACCTCTAACGTCTCATTGATGCAGGTTCCTTGACCCTGCATTGGAAGGGCTGAGCGTTCCCATTTTGGTGACCCCATATCGACCTTTACATAGACAACCTCGTTACCTTTCAATGTTAACCGTATTTGTTTTATTCCTGAGAGAGTTTCGACTTTAATTTCAGGTTTTGAAACGATTCCGTTTTCATAACAGTATTTTGAGAAGCAACGGATGCCATTGCCGCACATTTCTGCTTCGCTGCCGTCAGCATTAAAAATTCGCATCTTAATATCTGCAACCATGGATCGATATATAAGTAATAAACCATCTGCACCTATGGAGAAGCGGCGTGTGCAAAGAGTTCTAGCTAATTCTGGAGCTTGCTTTTCGCTAATTCTTTGATCAATGTTATCTATAACGACGTAGTCGTTGCCTAAGCCGTGCATTTTCCAAAAACGCAAAATCAATCCTCTCTTCTTTGTTTCATTATTAGATCTGCCAATTGCTCCCGCTCTCTAACTATCACTGGCTTTCCCTGTTGAATCATGACCTCAGCGGGTCTTGGACGAGAGTTGTATTGTGAACTCATACTAAATCCGTATGCACCAGCGTTCAGAACGGCAAGCAAGTCTCCTTCTTGGATTTTTGGAAGTGTTCGTTCTTTAGCTAAGATGTCGCCTGATTCGCATATTGGACCTACTACATCATAGGTTTCTTTTTCAGCTTTTCCTAGCTTGTTGGTAACAAGAATTGAGTGGTAAGAGCCATACATTGTTGGGCGTATCAGCGTGTTGAAGCCAGCATCTACTCCAACGTACTTGTGTGAAGGTGTTACTTTGATAGTGTTAACAGTTGTCAATAATATGGATGCATCACAAACTAAGTACCTTCCCGGTTCAATACAAAGGAAAGGTCTGCCGAGTCCATATTCCTTGACTCTATTCTTGAATTGGTCGACAACTTTATTCGAAAACTCGCTCAAGTCTATATCTTTGTCTTCAGGCTTGTATGGAATTCCGAATCCACCGCCAATGTCAATGAACTCAAAATCAACGCCCACTTCATCATGAATCCTTTTAGCAATTTGCAGCATTTTTTCAACTGCTAAAACAAACGGTTCAACGTTAAGAATACCAGAACCAATGTGCATGTGGATACCGAAACGTTCAACTCGAGCCTTTTTTGCAGTAGCGTAAGCTTTTATGGCATCTTCTTCCCAAAGACCAAATTTTGATTCGGAACCAGCAGTTATACAATGATTGTGATGGCCAGCGCCTATTTCAGGGTTGATACGAACCGAAATCGTAGGAGGAACGGTAATCTTCAGTAGTCTATCTAGTTCAGATTGGGAATCAATGTTTATAGTAATGTTTGCGTCCACCAACATTTTTAATTCGTCATTTCGTACACTTGTACCAGTGAATAGAATACGGTCAGAGGTAAACCCGCTGCTTAGACCCATGAAGACTTCCCCGGGACTGACTGTATCCAAATATGCACCTTCTGACTGCAGAATTTTTAATACGGACAAGTTGGTGTTTGCTTTCGCCGCATAATAGATGCGAAGATGTTTGTAAGTGTTGATTATCGTGTTGTGGATTTGATTGTAGTTGTCTCGAATACGTTTCTCGCTAATAACATAAAGCGGTGTATCGTATTCTTCAGCTAACTCCTTCACAGGAAGGCCAACAACGAAGAGGCTACCTTTTCGGTCTTCTAAAGGGTCACAAAGTTTTCTCTTAACCATCCAATACACCAAAGGACCATGTTACAATGAAAGGGAAGCTGTTTAGGCTAAACCGTTAGCCACATACAATTCGGCACTAAGGATGCCACCACCTGCAGCACCACGAACAGTATTGTGCCCCAAGCACATATACTTGAAGGTCATGATTGGATCTTTGCGTATTCTGCCAACGACAACACTCTGACCGTTGCCTGCGTTTCGATCAACTCGTGGTTGGGGTCGGTTCTTTTCATGTCGAACGATAATTGGCTGCGCTGGAGCAGAAGGTAATTTGAGCAGTTGGGGGGCGCCCTTGAAGTCTTCGAATGCGGCTTTGATTTGCTCGATTGAAGGGTCTTGATCTAGTTTAACGAATATTGATTCCAAGTGTCCATCTTTAACGTTGACACGGTTGCAGCTTGCACTAATTTGGAAATCCGCGTTGTGTATGACACCATGGTTAAAAACCCCGAGTATCTTTAAGGCTTCAGTTTCCATTTTATCTTCTTCGCCTGAGATAAACGGAACCACATTATCTATGATGTCTAAAGAAGCAACACCAGGGTAACCCGCACCACTGAGCGCTTGCATAGTAGTAACCATCACTTGCTTCAGACCGAACTGCATAAGTGGCTTTAACGTAATTGCCATTTGGATGGTGCTACAATTTGGATCTGTCGAGATGAAGCCTTTCCAACCCCTGAGTTTCTGTTGAACCTTGACTAATTCAGCATGATCGGGGTTGATTTCTGGAATGATTAACGGTACGTCTTTTTCCATTCTGTGAGCGCTTGTTTTGCTGAACACTGGGTACATCGACGCAAATTCTGATTCGACTGGACCAGCTAAATCACCTGGCATAGATGAGAAAATCAAATCTACATCGCCGGCATTTTCTACAGATGCCACGTCTGCATTGACGACTGGCATTTCAGCGATTTTTTTGGGTATCTCGGACTCCATAAGCCAGTTGCATGCATCCCCGTATTTTTTACCTGCTGACCGCTCTGAAGCAGCAAGAACTTCAATTTTGAACCATGGGTGATCTTGCAAGAGCTGAATGTATCGTTGTCCGACAGCACCAGTTGCTCCTAATATGGCTACTTTTCGAATATTCGACATTGCCTATTTCTCCCTATGACCTTTTCACTCTATTTATTTCCTTTATAAAAAACTTAATGGTTCAAATTAAGCCTAACACGTCAGCCATGGTATAGACTTTGGGATCAGTTTGTCTGCTTAACCATTCTGCCGCAAATACTGCTCCTTGGGCAAATACATTTCGGGAAAAAGCTATGTGCTCGATGCGTAGCATTTCGTTTGGTCCGGCTACAATGATGTTATGAATTCCAGCAACTCCTCCTACACGTAAAGCAACAGATTCAAGCTCATCAGGTTGACGTGGGGTACCCCCTACTCTGCTATAAATAGTCTTTTTGTAACCTCGGATTTGCGTTATGATTTGTTCCAGCTTCTTTGCAGTCCCGCTTGGCGCGTCTTTTTTACCTGTATGATGAATTTCGCTAAGGCTGAAATCGTAGTTTGATGGAAATACGTTGAGGGACTCGGCTAGTTTGAAGAGGATATTGATTCCTACACTGTAGTTTGGCGAGTAAACTGCAGGCACTTTTCCCGACATAGCAGAGATAACTTGTCGGTTTTGTTCAGAGCTTAAACCTGTGGTGCCGAGAACTATGCGTTTCCTAAGACCGACAATGACCGGGATGTTTTCTATCTCGGCTGCCGGCAGAGTGAAACTGATGTAAACGTCGGCGTCTTGAGCAGCTTGTTGGAGTTTGTCGGAGCTCAGTATTTTGGTTTCCGAGTTGGCAAGTCCTAACTCGCGAAGACTCTTTCCAATGGAGTTTGAGTTAGGTTCCTCAATGGCGCCGACAATTTGGTATCCTTTCAGTATTGCTTCTGCTATTACGGCGTTGCCCATGCGCCCCGCTGCGCCGGCTAAACAGATCTTAAGCATAGAAGAGGCCCTCAAGGTACTTTTCGATGTATAACCTTTCTCTTAGATTTACATCGAAGTATTCTGCGATGGGCTCCAATATTTGCGGGTTGGTTTCGTAGACTTTACGTGCGTTTGTAAGTACTACTTCTATTCCTGCTCGAGTCATTCTTCCAAGAGGTTGCCTACAGGGTCCAGCTGGCATTCCCAAAACGTTCATCAGGGTCTTGTAGGCCACTGGATTGCGGGCTTTGCATACGGCCTGCCCAAACTGCGTTTGCTCAATAGTTTTTACGGTAACAATATTAAAAAGCGGCTGAAGAGCCTGCGCTATTACGCTAGCAGCTTCTTCGTTACCGTCTAGAAGATAGTGAACCATATCTGCCACTGTGTTGGGAGCAACATTGGATACAACAGAAATAACGCCGCTTGCACCTATATCGGGAGAAATCATCATCGTGTAAGTCTTGTCGTCATCACCAGAGAGAATAGCAAAATCTTTGCCACAAAGTTCCCGTGTCAGCTCCATGTTCTTTAGATTACCTGTCGCTTCCTTCACACAATGAACGTTAGGATACTGCTGATTCAAAATCGCTAGGTCCTGCGGCAACAATTGTGTCCCAGTCCTTCCCGGGATGATGTACGGAATTACTTGAACATCTGGAAATTTACTTGCTACAGGTTCTATGTATTCTCTGCGTATTTCAATCGAACTTGGACCATTGTAGTAAGGATCCACAAGTAAAACACACTTTATACCAGCGTTCTTTGCATGCTCAGTGGCTTGTATTGTTTCCTGTGTAGAGTTGCTACCGGTTCCCGCTATAGTTAAGGCTTTATTTGTTGAATATTCAAACGTTTTTTCAATTACTTTGTTGTGTTCATCCCAGTCCAGAGTTGGACTTTCTCCTGTTGTGCCCATAGCTAGGATACCTTGTACACCGTTTTTTATTTGGAAATCTACCAGTTGTTGTAAACCTTCGTAATCGACTTGGCGATTATTGTTCATAGGGGTTATTAGTGCAGTGTAGCAACCATTGAATGATTCCATTACTATTCCTTCTTTCTGAAGAAAGATAGCAGTTGAATATTTAAGCGTTACGTTTAAATGACTTTTTCTACGAAAAACGGAAAAAAACCATCAAAATAAAGCCATAATCTGGAGCTCTAATCGATTTTCCGTAAAATCAACCATCATTCAAAATGGTAAGCTGTGAAAATACCACCACAAGTCACATATAAATTCTGAAAATATTCAATCGCATCTTCCAAACAGGCAGCTGAAGGAATAACTTGTCGATAATTGTCTGACCGTACAATTTCATTCAATTTGCCAGACTCTCGCCTCATTATTTTTAGCCGCAGAATGTGAGGCCCACATTGGAAAACGGCAAAGTCCCCCCGACGCCCTTTTCCTTTCCTCACATCGACTTTCTTTTTGCCTTGCTCGAGCCAAACGAATACTTCTTTACGTACATATAATAGTGGCAATATGTAACCTGAATCTTAGCCAAAGTACAAGAACATAAAGTTTCAGTTAAAACCCAAATAAAAAAAAGAAAAAATAAAGTTGGTTTACTTAACCTTTACCTTTCTCTTCTTTACCGAAGTACTGAGTCCACTTTAGTTTGCGGGCATCGCGTTTGAACTGTAGACTGCTTTTCTTGCATTTGCTTGAATCGAACCAGAGGATTGAACCATCGCTCTTAACGAACATCATGCCTGTGCCAGCTGGGAAATCAGCACCACAGAATGAACATTTTCTCGGTTTTGGCATGACACATTTCTCCTTATTTTTAACGTGTGATTTTCTTTGCTTCTCTTTCGGTTTCTCGCAGCATCAGGATATCTTGAACGCGTACTGGTCCTTTAACGTTACGTGTTATAATTCTGCCTTTGTCTTTGCCTTCCATGATGCGGACACGTACTTGTGTAATTTCGCCTGTGACGCCCGTGCGACCGATGATTTGTATGACTTCAGACGGAGTTAGTTCCTCAGCTGCTTCTTTACTCATTACTGAGTTCCTCTTTTAACCTGATCGATTCGAGTAACGATCTCTTTGATTAATCCTGCTGCTTCTCCTTCTCTTAGGATGCATGCTGCTGCGCATGGAACATCGATACCTATGGATTTACCGAGCTGTTCCTTGCTTGGAACGAAAACGTAAGGAATTTTTCTTTCGTCACAGAGGAGTGGTAGGTGTGCGATGACTTCTGGTGGATCGACATCTTCAGCGATAACGACAAGTTTTGCTTGTGAACGTTCCACAGCTTTCGTAGCTTCGTTGGTTCCTTTCCTAACTGATCCTGTTTTTGAAGCAATCGTTAGGGCTTCATAGGCTGCATCTACAAGTTCTTTTGGGACTTCATATTTTACATAAAATGGTTTTGACATATTTCTTAGCCTCACCCTTGTTAAGGCAAAGTCTTATCCACACTTCATATTTAATAATCTTTCGACGATAAAACTGCATACTTATACTTCGGCCCGCAGATCATCCAGAAGCTTTAAATGTTCAGGTACGTTCACGTACATGTTTTCGAGAGGGGAATTTGCGTTTGCAAAGATTGGGCAGGGTGTCAAATGTATCTCCTTCACGAAATGTCATAGTTAAAGCTGAAAACACTCCCAAACTTGGCTCTGAAGTTGTCGATGAGAACCTAAAAGTTGTCGGTAAAGTTTTTGATATAGTTGGCCCAGTCACAGCACCCTATGCGGTGATTAAACCAACCATAAACGAACCGTTTAAACTGTTGAATAAACCGCTGTACTTGATTCTCTCGAAAACGCAACGGAGCAAAAATAAATGATTGGAGACAAGTTGCAGGAAACTATAAATCAAGATCAAACCATACCCCATGCTGAATCTCCCAGAGCGCGGGTTTGTCCGGAATGTGGTAGCGCTCGACTTATGCATGATTCTGAAGCCGCTGAGATAGTTTGTATGGACTGCGGCATTGTAGTACAACAAAAACTTGCTGACCGTGGACCTGAATGGCGAGCTTTTGATGATGAGCAAAGGTCTAAAAGAACACGGGTTGGAGCACCCTTAACTTACACAATTCATGACAAAGGATTATCAACAACAATTGATTGGCACGACCGTGATGTTTATGGTAAAAGCCTCTCGCCTGGACAGAAAGCACAGGTTTATCGTTTAAGAAAATGGCAGCGTCGAATCAGAGTTTCCGATGCCACAGAAAGGAACTTGGCATTTGCACTTTCTGAAATCACGAAGATTTCCAACAACCTCAATTTACCCAAAAACATTCTAGAAACAGCCTCAGTTATTTACCGAAAAGCTGTAAAGGAGCGCTTGATTCGAGGCAGATCGATTCAAGGCGTCACTTCAGCAGCAATTTATTTAGCATGTAGACAATGCGGCTTACCCAGAACTTTAGATGAAATCTCTCAGTCATCAACCGTTAACAAGAAGGAAGTGGGAAGAAGCTATCGTTTCCTGATCCGAGAACTCAACTATTCAATTCCCCCCCTTAAACCAAGTCAGTACATTACAAAGTTTTCCAACCAACTAACGATGCAAGGCAAAGTGGAAGAAATCGCCCACAAAATATTAGCCTCTGCAAAAGAGCTAAAACTCACGTCAGGAAGAGGACCAACTGGAATAGCAGCGGCAGCAAGCTACGTAGCCTCCGTATTAACTGGAGAACGCAAGACACAAAGAGAAATTGCAGAAATCGCACAGGTCACTGAAGTTACAATTCGCAACAGATACAAAGAACTCGCTGAAAGAATGCTGTTTCAAATGAGCCTATAATTCCACTTTCTTTTGTTAAAATCGGAAAGGGCTATTTAATTTTGTTTTTTGTAGCTCTTAAAGAGTCAAGCTTTTAGAAATAGGATAAGCTAAAGCAGAACGTTTCCGCTCTCTATATTAAGCTATTGGATTCGCGGGATTAAAAAAGAGGCACTCAGCAATCTATATTTTGCAAAATCTATTAAACCATATGTTGGTTTAAATCTGAAGAAAAAATAATTTGAAGACAATTAGATAATTAATGAGCAATTTTTTTAAGCAGGAGGAAAGCTATGCTTATTTCATGCCCTATAAATTTACTTTCGACCTATCAAAGGTCCCCCGCTTCTTCTTCACAGAACTAGCTTTGATTACTTACCAAAAGGGCATGCATAAAACTTTCCTGAAAACCGCGCGTGATTTAATCATAAAGTTTCGAATTCAAGAAGCAACTGGACTTAATTTGTCTGATGCATTAGTTTTGCTTCAGGATCTTATCGACTTACAAGCCATTAATACTATAGAAAGGGGGAAGTTTCTACAGGCAAAAAAGAAAGCACTTTTCCTTCCCCATTGCTCACGTAAATACATGGACTGCCGATGCAAAGCAACTTTTAACCCTGAAGTACCCACCTATGCCTGCACACACTGCTCGGATGATTGCTTAGTAAACAAAGCTGACCAATACGCCAAGAAGAAGGGTTACGACGTTTATCTTTTGCCTGGCGGATCGTGCATTCCAAAAATTCTGAAGGCAAGCAAGTACGAAGGTATTGTCGGCGTTGCTTGCGGGGAAGAAATGAAGATGTTAAGCCCACTTCTAAGCCATATGGATGTTGCAGGTCAGGGCATACCTTTGATTAAGAATGGATGTGCAAACACTATTTTTAATGTGGACACGCTTGTAAAAGTCATCTAAATCAAGAGAAATAGTTGCTTTTCGGTCTGTACTCTTCAACAATGGGTCATTGAATTCTGGGGAGTTGATTGACAAATTAAACCAGTTTAGTACAAGTCTGCTGTGTATGATAAAATTGGATAAAGGAAGACGGTTTTTTTACTTTACTATTTCTCGTTTCTTCCAGCGTAAGTTTTTGCCTTTGCATTTTCTGCATTTTGAAGCTGTTTCCGCGTTGCGTGCACCGCAGTCTCTGCAGATTTTCATGTATAACCTGTGCTTTTGAGCTATGGTTTTTTTTACCGGATCTAAAATTGGCATTGATTGATAACCTTCTATTTTTTGGTAGTCTTTGATGCTTTAGTATCAAATATACCTTTTGTCTAAGTGATTGCATAAATGTGGTAATCTAGTTATCTTATTTCTTCAATTGTTACGTATGAACGGGTATCCTCAATTCCATCAATTGTGTAAAGTTTTTTAAGGATTTCATCAAGATTTTCTCTTTCTACGATGATTAATGCGTCCACTTCACCAGCCACTCGAAAGGCTCGAGAAACAGCCAGTTCATGGATTTGGTCGTATACATGGATGCGTTTCATGGGTGAAACTTTTAGGAGTATGAATGCTGGAGTGGTGGACACACCAAGAGCAGTCAAGCCTTTCTCAGTAACATCGATAAAACCCCTTCCTGTTCGAATGTAACCGCGGTTTTTAAGCTTACGTAAGTGCACATTCAGTGCTTGTCTACTTACACCAAGTTGATTGGAGAGTTCATCTTGTTTTACACGTAATGTATACGTGTTTGTGGATTTTCCCTTTTCATAAAGTGTTTTTAAGAGTTGAATTGATCGTTTAGTTAATGGTTCCAAAGCAATCACTTTTTTGCCGTTATGTTAACATAAACTTTTACAATAGTGGTGTAACTTGCTTAAGAATTTGACTGCTAAAACAACCAAGTTGCCCATCCAAGCAATCATTCAGGCTGAAAAGTATTATCAAATCAATAAACCTACATATGAATCTAAAAGAAAAGAAATCCCAAACTGCAGTTCGCAACAAAAAAGGGACAAAATGTTTCAAGCAAGAACACAAAGTAAACACCACAACCTATTTATTCAAAAAAAAAGCTAACACAAACCACTAAAAAGTAAACTAGGAGTGAAGCGGAACCGTGACAGAAACCACCAACGCAGTCTTAATCGGCAAAAAACCCGTAATGAACTATGTTCTGGCATGTATTACTTTTTTTCACGGCGGCGCAAAAGAAGTCAGCATTAAAGCACGCGGCAGATCTATTTGCAGAGCCATCGATGTAGCAGAAGTTGTTCGCCACAGATTCCTACCTGACGTAAAAATCAAGAGCATCGGCATCGGCACAGATAAATTCCTGCCACAGGATCAAGAAGACGTCAATCAAGGGGCAACGAATGTCAGCACAATAGAAATTAAGTTGATGAGATAAATCACGAACAAGCCAAACTCCTTCTTTGCAGGAAAACCGACCATCAAATGAAAACAGAACTTTGCAGTTTCTGCCTAAAAAGTGGCATTCTATGCCAAAAATGTTCCGCCAAAGTAAAAGCAGGCGAAATCAGTGACTTAGACCTGAAAATCGCCCGTTTACTACTCAACCTAGAGGAAAAATACCCTTCCCTGCAAAACGTCTGCTTCTACAAAGCAGTCGAGGTTGAAAAAACCTTAGCCATCCTAGTAGGACATGGAGATGTCCCCAAAATTTTAGGTTATGGAGGAAAAATCGTTAAAACCCTAAGCGACGAGACCCGCAAAAACGTACGGATCCTTGAGTACGGTGTTGACGATAGAAAATTCCTAGAAGACCTATTCGTACCCTTTAGCATTCTAACAATCAACACAATCTGGCTTCCTGATGGCACCACGGAAACACGAGTTATTCTTAAAAGAAAACGTGGTGTTCAGCTACCAATGGATCTAAAGGCACTCAAAGAAATCGCAAGCAAAGTTCGCAAAATGTCCTTGCGAGTCGAAATTGCAGATTAAGGTTGGCGAAAAAGCATGGATTTGGACTCTATCGGCGAATGGATCAGGACACATTACACTAGCAAAGTTACCCAAGAACTCGACGGCCAAGAAGTAACATTACTTGGTTGGGTTCAAGATATCCGAGACTTGGGCGGCATACGTTTTGTTATTCTGCAAGATCGTGAAGGCACCATACAGTTAACCATTCCTAAGAAAAGAATACAATCTGAAGTTTTGGAAAAAACGAACCTATTCCAAAAAAGATTCTGCATTGCCGTTAGAGGAAACGTAAAGAAGACTAATATGACCCACAGAGGAGTAGAAATTATCCCTAGCGCGATAAAAATTTTGAATCTGGCAACTGAACAGTTGCCCCTAGACATCACGGGGAAAACGCCAGCTAACATCGAGGCACGCTTGGATGCAAGATCCATTGACCTCACAATAGATCAAAACCGGGCAACCTTCAAGATTCAACACGTTGCTCTAGAGGCAATAAGAAGCTACCTCTTCGATCAAGGTTTCTTGGAGGCACACACGCCCAGAATAATAGCATCAGCCACAGAAGGAGGGGCGGAACTGTTTTGTGTCAACTACTTTGGACAAAAAGCGTACCTTGCACAAAGTCCCCAACTCTACAAGGAAGAACTAACACTTAGCTTTGAGAAAGTCTTCGAAGTGGGTCCTTTCTTCCGAGCTGAAGAATCCCACACTCGAAGACATCTAAGCGAGTTCACTTCCGTTGACATTGAGCAAGCCTTTGCAAATGCTGATGATGTAATGATGCTTCTTGAGCAGGTTTTTCATCATACTTGTGCTGCGGTTAAAGAGAAATGTGCAAGTGAACTTACTATCCTTGGTTACAAGTTCGATGTCCCAGAAGTTCCGTTTAAACGTTTAACTTATGATAAAGTATTAGAGGACCTTAAAACGCAAGATGTTGTCATTCCATGGGGTGAAGACATCCCAACAGAAGCTTTTCGGGTACTTAGCAAATTGTATCCTTACTTTTATTTCATAACTGATTGGCCCACTCACGCCAAGGCTTTTTACATTAAACCTCGCCAAGATAAACCTGAAATCTGCGAAGGTTTCGATCTGATGTGGCGCTACATCGAATTAGTCTCCGGTGGAACAAGAATTTCAGACAAAAAGCAACTGATTCAACGATTACAAGAAAAGGGGTTGAACCCTGAATCCTTCAAGTGCCACCTTCAAGCATACGATTACGGTATGCCTCCACATGCTGGTTGGGCAATTGGACTTGAGAGGTTAACGATGATATTAACTGGTAAGAAGAATATCCGTGAAGTAACACTTTATCCGCGAGACAGAGTTCGTCTAACCCCTTAAAACGCTAATTAAATAATTGGTTTAATATTTTTTACAGGAAGAGTTTAGAGGTTATTTTTGCTTTGCTGAAATAATTCTGATATGTAGTTGTTGACTGTTTTTTTATGCTTTTTAGCTATTCTTTTTATTGCATCGTTAATTCCTGTAGAGTACTGGACCGCCTTTTTCGGTTTATCTGCTATTGACTTGGGTAAGCCAACGTTCAACGCAAGTTTTCTAAGTACAAGCTTTCTTAGTGTATTGGGTTTCTGTTCTATCTTACAATCCAAAGGCAAACGATTAGCAAAATCTACAAGCTCAAACATTGCAAAGGGCAAACGCAACTCAATATTAAAATGACTCGAAAGTTTTTTATCACGTTCAAGGTTGCTTTCATAAATGTTTAACACATCGTTGAACATAGTTTTCCGAGTTTTTTCATTACCGTTTAGACAATACTCATTGACGTAACGTTGGTAGCCACCAAACAATTCATCGGCACCTTGCCCAGCCAAAACAACTTTAAAACCTGCCTCAAAAGCCTTTTCCGATATCCAATAAAACGGCACCCCGATGCTAGTCTTAACCGAGTTAGGCTCCTCGATTAACTCAACCACTTTGGGTAAAGTTTTCTCAACATCGGATTCTTTGAAAAGATCTACTTGCATCGGCAAATTTAAAGCATCAGCCGCGGCTATAGCCTCTTCAGTTTCGGCTTTATTCTCCATGCTCACATGAATCAAAGTTACTCTTACGCCAAGTTTGTTTGCCAAAAAAGAAATAATACTACTATCTAGGCCTCCAGAAAACGCAATCGCAACCTTTTCTAATCCTCTCACTCTACGTTTGATGGACTCTTCAAGGTATGCCTGAAGTTTAAGAGCGGCTTCATCAATCGAAAAAGCTTGAGAAAACGAGTAAGTTAAAGTTTTGACTGGCTTGAACTTGAAACCTTGTTTATCCGCAAACCCCAAATTACCTGGTGGAAAAGATAGGGGTGTTTCGATTCCGAGTTGCCAGAGAGCTTTGCGGTTCGTGGCAAAAGCGGCGATTTCTTTGTTTTCGCCATAATACAAGGGTTGAACTCCGAGTGGGTCACGTCCTGCCATCATCCAACCTTCTTTAAGCATGATAAATGAATAGTCTCCATCCACTTGTTGGATCATGATATGAAGGAGTTTTTCACAGTGTTGGGACTCGTTGGACAGCCAGTCAGTAACTGATGTTTTCGGCACTGGAGAATAAACTCTACCTTCAAAGAATATTGATGCATCGTCTAATTGTAGGAGTTCATAGCCACTAGCAGTCTTGGACCTACTGCTTGCAAAACCCGCTAGTGTTGACCAATCCATACACTTTTTATTCAACATTGCAAAATTTTTTTCGAGAAGGCTGTCTTTAGGTGAAACTAAACCAAAATACATAGGTTGCCCAAGATCGAACAATTTCAGAATAGCTATCTCTTTCTCGAAAACACTGTGACCATCCTTACTCAATACGGCAAAGGTAGTTTTCATGTTCACCAACCTAAATGGCTATACATTCTCCTAAATGCTTCGGTAAAACATTAATCTTTAAT
>Ga0115026_10000138_pt1 | contig 15649 bp, 20 predicted proteins | sample Mud_0915_D1_FD_83878 | JGI IMG/M metagenome (GOLD analysis project Ga0115026, IMG submission 83878) | Wetland microbial communities from Old Woman Creek Reserve in Ohio, USA - Mud_0915_D1 | ecosystem: Environmental > Aquatic > Freshwater > Wetlands > Sediment ...
TGGCCGTGCTGGGAGCGGGCGCCGGCATCCTGCTCAAGGTGACGGCCAAGATGTCGCTCGTCGGGACCATGTGGGGGAAACCCCATGAATAGCATCGGGGGCGCACCCCTCTTCTTCCTGGAGTTCGGGGACATTGTCCTGTACTTCACCCCCTACACGGTCGCGCTCTTCCTGCTGGCCCTCGTCTTCACCGTGCTCGCCATCGTGAGCCGGGCTGAGAACCAGGTGGAGATCGTCTTCGGCACCGACGCCTACTACGGGAAGGAGATCAGCGTGGACGAGATGCGGTTCCGCCGGTTCATGTCCATCGCCTGCGGCCTTGCCTGCATGGGGGCCATGGTGACAGGGGACCTCTTCGATTTCACCCTCTTTGTCTCCCTGGTCGGGATCTGCAACGTGGGGATTGTCGCTGCGGTGAAGACAAAGCATGTCCAGAACGCCGCGTTCCAGTATGGCATCGTGGCCCTCACCGCCACGGTCCCCCTCTTCGGGGGAGCGGCCATCACCGCCGCCACTACCGGGACCCTCTCCATGATAGCCCTTGGCACGGCCCTTGCCGGCCCGGTGCCGTTCATCGCACAGGCTGCGCTGGTACTGGGTGTCATGGGCGAGGGGATGGCCCCCTTCTACGCGGCGAAGGCCGAGATGTTCAGGGCCCCCGGTGCACCGTATGTGATCATGTGCTCCTTCTCCTCCCTGCTGATTTTCCTGCGGGTGGTGGAGGTCGTGCTGACGATCTGAGGGACCATGGAGAAGACTGCTGCGCTCGGGATTGCGATCGCCTGCGGGGCGGCCATGGGGCTCGCTTCCGTGGGGGCAGCCGCGGGACGCGTACCGCCTGTCTTGGCCGGGGGCGTCCTGATCCTTGCCTTTCCCGTGGGAGCGCTGGCGCTCTTCCGGTGGTGGTGCGCCGGGGAAGGGGAGGAGGACATCCCCTTCCTGGGGTACTAGCCATGATCGGTGAACTGATCGGTGCCACGGTCTTCGGGCTCCTTCTCCTGGGAATCCACCGGAAGGTGATCGCCCGGATCCAGGGTCGCCCGGGTCCCCCGGTCTGGCAGGAGATCCTGCACACCCTCAAGTTCTCCTTCAAGGAGAGCTGGACGCCCCGGACCGCCTCCCGGGTACTCTTCGTGGGGATCGTGCTCGTGGCGATCGCCATCTGGGTGGCCGCATTCCAGGTGGTCCTCGCCGGGGGGAGCCTGCTCATCCTCTTCTGCATCTCCATGCTCCACAAGATCGTGGAGCACGGATTCGGCCTCTCCTCCGGGTCCCCCTACGGCAAGTTCGGCGGGGTCCGGTCCGTCATCTCGGCGGCCTCCGAGATCCCGCTCTTTGTCTCCATCGCCGGGATCGTCCTCCTCACCGGCTCACTCCTGATCTCTGATATCGAAGCCTGGCAGGCAGTCCACGGGCCCCTCCTCTACGCCCTCCCGCTGGCCGCACTGGCCATGTACCTCGTCCTCCTCTCCAAGATGCCGTGGGGCCCCTTCTCCATCGTCGAGTCCAAGGAGATCGTCTCCGGCTACAAGACCGAGCACTTCGGCATCTGGCGGGCAGGCCTCGAGGTCTGCAATGGCTTGAAGACCTCAGTGCTCCTGTACAGCTTCATAGTGGTATTCCTCGGCCCGCTGCCGCTCCTCTGGGTGCTCCTTCTCATGCTGGGCATCCAGGTCTCGCTCTCGTTCGCCTGTGCGCTCACGCCCATGCTCGCCCCCTTCGACAGTGTCACGGTCCAGTCCCTCGTCGCCGGGGCGCTCCTCCTCTACTTCCTGGCACTGGGGGTGGTCCTGTGATCCGCAAAGCGATCCTCGCTGCCTGCGCAATCTACCTGGCCATCACCCTCATCCAGATCAGGGAGAACGTGTCCGTCTTCTGGGAAGGGATCGTCTTCGGTATCGTGCTTCTCGCCGAAAGCGCCCTCTACCTGTACCGCGACGAGCACAGGCTTGAGCGGCTGGAGATCGCCGTTCTCTGGATCTGTGTTCTCCTCTTCGCCGTCTACATGGCCTTCAGGCTGATGGGGGCGATCTGATGGCGATCTACCAGGAGAAGGACCTCCGGGAGCTGAAGTATCATATCCTCACCTCTGCCCGCCATGACCGGGCGGTCCGGGACCTGGCAGGGATGCTGGGTATGGGCGTCCAGCCCTTCCGCAGGATCCTCATCGAACGGCTGGACATGCAGTACCTGGAGAACCTGGCGGGCCGGTACGAGCAGTGGGAGGCACGGGGGGACCGGGAGGATCCGCTGGACCGGGCATTGGGAAGGGAGCTCTTCACCAGCTATCTACCCATGGTGGAGCCGTCGGGGATGGAGCAGATCCGGGCAGAGGCACGGGCATCGGTGGAGGCCGGGACTCCCCCCTCGGAGGCCGCCGCCCGGGCCCGGGGACGCCTGGCGGAGGTGCTCCGCCCATGAGCCTCCTGCAGGATGCAAAGAACTGGGTCCGGTCCCGGTCGATCCATGTTGCCTACGTGGACGTGGGTTCCTGCAACGGCTGCGACATCGAGATCCTGGCCTGCCTGGCCCCCCGGTACGACATCGAGCAGTATGGCATCTACGTCCATAACAACCCCCGGGAGGCTGATATCCTGCTGGTCGTGGGTGCCATGACCCCGCCGTGGGTGGAAAGGCTCCCTGCCCTCTGGGCCAAGATCCCTGCCCCCAAGGCCGCCATCGCCATCGGGAACTGCCCTGTCTCCGGGTGCGTCTACAACCGCCGGGAGACCTACATCCTGGGGCCGGTCGCGAAATACATCCCCATCGCCGCGGAGGTACCCGGCTGCCCGCCCCGGCCGACGGAGATCCTCTCCGCGGTGCTTGCCGTCGCCCCCACGGTCTTCAGGGACTACGAGGTGAACCGGTCATGAAGCGGGTGGTGGATGTCTCGATCCCGCTGGGCCCGGTCCACCCCTGCTGGAAGGAGCCGGCCCGGGTGAAGTGCGAGACCCGGGGGGAGAAGGTCCTCTCCGCCGAGGTGGAACTGGGGTATATGAAGAAGGGGATCGAGCGGATCATGCGGGGGAGGCCCTGGCAGGAGGTCATGTTCCTGGCCGAACGCGTCTGTGGCATCTGCTCTGTCATCCACAACATGGTCTTCATCGAGGGGATGGAGGCGGTGAGCGGCATCACGGTCCCGGACCGGGCGGCGTACCTCCGGGTGGTCATGAACGAGCTGGACCGGATCCAGTCCCACCTGCTGGCCAACTTCTCCTACTGCTACACCATTGAGCACGAGACACTGGCTATGTACCTGCTGAACACCCGGGAACGGGCCATGGACTGCATGGAACGGATCGCCGGCGTCCGGGTGAACAAGGCCTACATGATCCCCGGGGGTGTGCGGTTCGACCTCCGGGATACGGACCGGGCCCTCCTCCTGGCCGACCTGGCCCATCTCGAGGATTCCGTGCACCGCTACGGACGGATGTTTGACACGGGGCCCCTGATCGCCACCCGATCGAAGGGGGTGGGGATCCTCATGCAGGAGCAGGCCCGGATTGCCCGGGCGGTGGGGCCCACGGCCCGGGCCAGCGGCATCGCGGAGGACGTGCGTCTCACCCACCCCACCTACCGGAAGCTGGCCTTTACCCCGATCGTCCGCACGGAGGGGGACAACCATGCCCGGATCATGCTCAGGTTCGATGAGATCTTCCAGTCCCTTGGCCTGATCCGGCAGTGCCTCCACGACCTTCCGGCCGGGCCCATCCGGGGCGGGGGCACCTGCGGGGCCGGGGAGACGGTGAGCCGGGGCGAGGCGCCCCGGGGCGAGCTCTCCTACTTCATCCGGTCCGATGAGTACGGGCGGATCCTGGACATCGCCATCCGGACGCCGTCCATTCCGAACATTGACGCCTGCACGCACCATATGCTGCCCGGGGTCACCTCCCTCGCGGACGTGACCTCGGTCTTTGTGTCGGCAGACCCGTGCATCGCGTGCAACGAGAGGTGACGATGGTGCAGTCCATCTTCTGGTACCTGAAGGAGTTCCTGCGGGCCCCCTGGATCCACGCGTTCCTGTTCGCGAAGACGGCCCCGCTGGTTACTCCTTCGTACTTCAGGGAATATCCCTCGCTCACGGAGAAGGAGTGCACCCACTGCTTCACCTGCCGGATGATCTGCCCGGCGCCGGGGGCCATCGAGGTCCTCCAGGAGGGGGGGACCTGGCACCCGGTGATCCACCGGGGTCACTGTCTCCGGTGCGGCCTCTGCGTGGAGGCCTGCCCCGAGGGGGTGCTTGCGAGCGGCCGGATCCTGCAGTGGCAGGAGGAGGACCGGACCTCGTTTGCGGCCACGTTCCACATCCAGGTGGACCATGCAACGTGCATGCGGTGCGGGAACTGCTGCGTCTCCTGCCCGGTGAACAAGGAGCAGGATCCCCAGATGGCCAGCGGGGGCCACTCGGCGAACAACGAGGTGATCATGAAGATCTCCTCCGGCCGGCATACGGTCATCCACGAGGAGCGGTGCGTGGGCTGTCGGACCTGCGAGGGGGCGTGCCCCAACAGTGCCATCCGGGTGGCCCGGGTGGTGGAGGGACTGCAGGGGGTGGCGGAGGGGTGAGGATGATCCTGAACACCGGACGGACCATCCCCCAGGGGAACTCGGTGGAGTACAAGCCCTCCCCGGAGTACGGTGCCGAGACCTCCCGGGCCTTCCTGGCTCCCCTGGATCTCATGGACCTGGGGATCGAGGACGGGGACCGGATCCGGGTCACCTGCGGGGACCGGTCGGTGGTCCTCACGGTGTCGGCCGGCGACCATGTTCCCCCGGGCACCCTCTTTGTGCCCTACGGCGCCCACGCGAATCACGTGGTCCCTGCCGCCACCCACGGCACCGGCATGCCGGATTTCAAGGGGATTTCCGTTGACGTGGAACCGGCCATGGATCCGGTCCGGTCCGTCTGGGATCTGATGGAGGACCTGGGGGGGAGACGGTATTGATCGTGAGGGACGTCATCTGCCCGTTCTGCGCATGCCTCTGCGATGACCTGGACGTCCACGTGGAGGACGGCCGGGTGACAGGCGTGGACAACGCCTGCGACCTGGGCTCCCACAAGTTCATGACCGATCACCGGATGAAGGGCCCGGTCCGCCGCACCGCGTCGGGGTGGGAGGAGATCCCCCTGGAGGAAGCGATCCGGGAGACCGCGGAGCTGCTGGAAGCCGCGGAGCGCCCCCTGCTCTACGGGTGGAGCGGCACCTGCGGGGAGGCCCAGTCGGCGGGTGTCCACCTGGCTGAGCTGGTGGGAGGCGTCATCGATGCCACCACCTCCGTCTGCCACGGCCCCTCCATCCTGGCCATCCAGGAGGTGGGCCACCCCGGCTGCACCCTGGGGCAGGTGAAGAACCGGGCCGACGTGGTGGTGTACTGGGGCTGCAACCCCCAGCACGCCCACCCCCGGCACCTCTCCCGCTACACCACCTACGCCGACGGGTTCTTTGTCCGGAACGCCTTCAAGGAGCGGAAGGTGATCGTAGCCGACATCCGGGGCACCGATTCCACCAACCTGGCCGACGAGTTCATCCGCCTCCAGCCGGGGGGGGACTACGCGGTGCTGGGGGCGCTCCGGGCCATCGTCCGGGGGAAGGGCGACGTGGTGCCCCCGGAGGTGGCCGGGGTCTCCCGGGAACAGCTCTACCGGATCGCCGACCTCTGCAAAACGGCGAAGTACGGTGCCTTCTTCTTCGGCATGGGGCTGACCCAGACTGCGGGCAAGTACAAGAATATCCGGAACGCCATCGAGCTCGTCGACGAGCTCTCCCGGCACACCAAGTGGACCCTGACCCCCATGCGGGGGCACTTCAACGTGTACGGCTTCAACGAAGTCTGCACCTGGATGACCGGCTACCCCTATGCCGTGGACTTCGCCCGGGGCATGGCGTTCTATAATCCCGGCGAGACGACGGCGGTGGATATCCTGGCCCGGAAGGAGTGTGACATGTGTCTCGTCGTCGCGAGCGACCCTGCCGCCCACTTCCCGGCAGAGGCGGTGGAGCACCTGGCTTCCATCCCGGTCGTCCAGCTGGATCCCTTCCCCAACCTGACCACCGCCTTTGCCAGGATCCAGATTCCCGTGGCGGTTTCGGGGATCGATGCCGATGGGACCGCGTACCGGATGGACGGGGTGCCGCTCCGGCTTCACAGGGTCCTGGACCGGGGTTACCCGGACGACGCGGGTATCCTCCTGGAGATCACCCGCAGGATCACGGGAGGGGGTAGCCGATGACCGAGCTCCTGGTGAAGAACGCCTTCGTCATCGACCCCCTGAACGGGATCCGGGGTGAGGTGATGGACATCGCCGTCCGCGACGGCTGGATCGTGGAGTCCGTCGGGGACGGAGCGGAGGTGATCGATGCCGCGGGGTGCCTCACGCTCCCTGGAGGGATCGACTCCCACACCCACATCTGCGGCACCAAGGTGAACTTCGGCCGGTACATGATGCCCGAGGACATGCGGGCCGGCCGAACGCAGCGCCGGGGCGTCATGCACTCCACCTCCGGTTACAGCGTCCCCACCACCTACGGCAACAGCTACCGGTACTGCGCCATGGGCTACACGTCGGTGCTGGAGGGGGCCATGGCACCCCTGGAGGCCCGCCACACCCACGAGGAGTTTGCGGCAACCCCCCTGCAGGATACGATGGCCAACACCCTCTTCGATGGCAACTGGCCGGTGATGGAAGCCGTCCGTGACGGGGATGTCAAAAGGGCGGCGGCCATCGTGGCCTGGACGCTCGCGGCGGTGAAGGGCTTTGCCATCAAGCTGACCAACCCCGGCGGCTCCGAGTGCTGGGGGTGGGGGAAGAACGTGCACTGCATCCGGGAGATGGTCCCCTACTTCGGCGTCAGCCCTGCCGAGATCATCCAGACCCTGATCCGGGCGAATGAAATGCTCCGGCTCCCCCATTCCGTGCACCTGCACTGCAACAACCTGGGGGTCCCGGGGAACTACACGTGCACCATCGGCAGCATGGACCTGGCCCCTGACCTGAACCCGGACCGCCAGAGCCTGTACCTGACCCACGTCCAGTTCCATGCCTACGGGGGCACCAGCTGGAAGGACATCTGTTCGAAGGCCGAACCCGTCGCATACACCGTGAACCGGAAGCCCCAGATCACCATCGACATGGGCCAGATGATGTTCGGCAAGACCACCACCATGACGGCTGATGGTCCCATGGAGTTCAACCTGTACCGGCTCCACCACAACAAGTGGTCCAACCATGACGTGGAGCTGGAGACCACCTCCGGTATCATCCCGGTCTACTACAGCAGGACCAGCGTCGTGAACTGCGTGATGTGGGCCATTGGTCTCGAACTTGCCCTGCTCGTGAAAAATCCCTGGCAGTGCCTGCTGGCCACCGACAACCCCAACGGTGGCCCCTTCATCAAGTACCCGGAGATCATAGCGCTCCTGATGAGCCGCCGCTACCGGGAGGAGGAACTGAAAACCCTGGCACCAGGGACCCATTCCCGGATCACCCTCCCCTCCCTGGACCGGGAACTGGACTGGCACGACATCGCGGTGATGACCCGGGCCGGGCAGGCGAGGGCACTGGGCATACGCTCCATCGGGAAGGGCCATCTCGCCCCCGGCGCCGAAGCGGACATCGCCATCTACCCCATCCGGGTGGATAAGACCGATCCTTCGCGGCAGTACCGGGAGGTGATCCAGGCGTTCCAGAAGACCGCCTGGACCGTGAAGCGGGGAAGGCCGGTGGCCCGGGACGGAGAGATCCTGGTCCCCGGTGTCAACAAGACGATCTGGGCACGGGCGAAGGTCCGGGAGGAGCTGGACATGGGAAGGGACCCGGAGTTTGCCCGGAACTTTGACCGGTATTACACCGTGCGGATGTCCAATTACCCGGTGCAGGACGTGTACCTGCAGCGGTCCCTCTGCATGGAGAGCGAGGCACAGCTATGAGGGTGATCCTTACCGCAGGGCCCCGGAAGAACCCGTTCATCCCCGTGGAAGCCGAGACCATTGTCCCGGCCCGGTTCCTGCAGGGGGTGGACGGGATCACGGTGGCGGCGGGGAACCGCATCCTGCCCCTCACCGATGTCTTCCTGGTGGAGGTTGAGGGGACCGCCGCTGACCCGTCCGGGGTGGAGGTGGTGCTCCGGGGCGACAACTCCCGGCTGAAACGGATCGGGGAGTACATGGAGGCCGGGAAGATCCGGGTGGAGGGGAACATTGGCATGCACTGCGGAAACTTCATGAAGGGGGGCGAGATCGAGATCCTGGGCGGTGCCGACGGCTGGCTGGGCCGGGAGATGCGGGGCGGGAGGATCCTCTGCCACGGGAACGCCTCCCACTACTGCGGGTCCGGTTACCGGGGCGAGAAGCACGGGATGCGGGGGGGGTACCTGGAGGTGCGGGGGAACGCAGGGGATTTCGCGGCCGAGTACCTGGCCGGGGGCGAGGTGGTCATCCGGGGGGACTGCGGCGATATGCCCGGCGTGGAGATGAAGGGGGGGACCCTCACGATCCACGGTTCCTGCACCCGCCCCTGCGGGAACATGACCGGGGGCACCTGCACGGTCCTGGGGAGTGCCAGGGGGATGCTCCCCACGTTCCGCAGGACCGGAACCGTGGTTCATGAGCCCGGAGGCGTGATCCTCACCCGCTTTGAGGGGGACGTGGCGAACCGGGGGAAGGGAACCCTTTTGGCCAGAGAATGGCAATACACTCTTTAGAATGCTGCAGCACTCGTGCGGGTACGAGGCCAACTTCCATTGTAAAAACTGCCAGAGCCCCCTCGTCCATGACGACCGGATCGGCCTCCACTGCCCGCAGTGCGGACGGCGAATCACCACCATCTGCCCGGGATGCGGACGCCGGTGGTGATCAGGCCTGGTTGAGCAGCCACTGGGCGTACTGCGCCCGGATCCGGGAGACCTCGGCGGGGGTCAGGTCCTCCTTTCCCTTCTGGTGCAGGTACCGCTCCAGCTGCCCCACCACCGACTCGGCCTCCGCGTAGTCCCGGACCTCCAGATAGACCGTCGCCCGGGCTACCGTGATGGTCTCTCCGCAGACATGGCAGAGCTTGTGCCGCTGGTACCGGTCCACGTAGGTGAATGTCCGGCACCCGGGACAGCGGATCACCAGGTACATCACAGGGGGATATCTTCGGCGGGAGATATAGTTTCTCCTGCCCCGAAAGGAAAAAAGGGAAGGATATCAGGGTCAGTAGACCAGGTCCAGGATAAAGATCGTGATGCCGATCGCGAGCGTCGCGATGATCACGGCGACCGGGCTGATATGGACGGCCCGCCGGTCCTCGCTGTCGTAGTAGTTGACAAGCCCTGCCGAGGAGATGAGCCTGCCGCCACTCTTCTTCGCCATGCCGGTAACGTTGGACCGGGGGCGTATAAATAGGTATCACGCATGAGGGATGAGACTACGGTGGAAGGGCAGGTCCTCCTGGGGGAGAACCTGGAGATCCACCCGGCCCGGCTGGTCCTCCGGGAAGGGAGGATTGCCAGGGTGGAGGAGCTGGATCACGCCCCGGACCGGTGGATCCTCCCGGCGCTCTTCAATGCCCACACGCACCTTGGCGATACCATTGCCATGGACCTGCCATTCTCCGGAAGCCTTGAGGAGATGGTCACCCCGCCCCACGGCCTGAAGCACCGGATCCTGGCAGGAACGCCCCGGGCGACGCTGGTCGCGGCCATGCGGGCCTCCCTGGTCACCATGGAACGCGGGGGTACCGCAGGCTGCGCCGATTTCCGGGAGGGCGGCCCTGACGGCGTTGCGGCGCTCCGGGACGCGTCCCGCGGGCTCTCCCTCCGGCCCCTGATCCTGGGCCGGGACGGAGGGCAGGGTGCAGGGGACGGCCTCGGCATCTCCAGCACCCGGGACGTGCCGGACCTGGAGCGACAGGTGGCAGAGATGCACCGTGCGGGGAAGATCGTGGCGTTCCATGCGGGAGAGCGGGATCCTGAGGATGTGGATGCAGCGCTCACATTCCAGCCGGATCTGCTCATCCACTGCACCCATGCCACGGACAGCCAGATCCGGCGCATCGCGGACGAAGGGATACCCGTGGCGGTCTGCCCCCGGGCCAACTGGAGGCTGGGGGTGGCGCGGGATTCCGATCACCCCCCCGTTTCCCGGATGGTGGCCGCCGGCTGCACCCTCCTCCTCGGCACCGACAACGTGATGGTCGCGCACCCGGATCTCTGGCGGGAGATGGAGTTCACGGCCACCGTGTACGGTCTCCCGGCGCGGGAGATCCTCCGGGCGGCCATCGCAGGGGCAGATCTCTTTGGGGAATCACCGTTCCTCGCCCCGGATCACCCTGCACGGATTGTGGCGGTGGATCCGGGCCGGTCCGGCCTCTCGTTCACGCAGGATCCGGTGGCCACGCTGGTAAAACGGGTCTCGGCAGGGGATATCAGGGAAACGTTTTTATTCTCTCCAAGAGAATAAATTCCCCATATCTTATTTTGAGGGTTAGCGATGTTCGGGACGATACTGGCAGCACTTGATGGATCGCCAAAGAGCGAGGCCGCTCTCGGAACGGCGATCGACGAGGCGAAGGCCTGGAAGGCCAGCCTCCACGCGGTCTACGTAATCGAGACGGGTCTCCACTCCTCCATTCCCCTGGACAATACCTGGGAGGTCATCTTCGGCCTCCTGGAGAGCCAGGGGAAGGAGGCACTGAAGGCTGCCGAGGCAAAGGCAGCGGCAGCCGGCGTTTCCCTCACCAGCCATATCGCCCAGGGGCATGCGGGGAGCGAGATCCTGAAAATGGCAAAGCAGGTGGGCGCGGATCTGGTGGTCGTGGGTTCCCACGGGAAGAGCCAGGTCGACCGTCTGCTTCTCGGGAGCGTCTCCTCATACGTCGTCAAATACAGTACCATAACCACACTGGTGGTGAGATCATAGCCCACGCCCGCACCAAGGATTTCATGACCCCGGACGTGGTATCCGTGGAGATACCCGGGAACCGTGACGATGTCCTCAAGATCCTGAAACGCACCGGGATCTCGGGGGTCCCGGTTCTCAAGGACCGGAAGATCGTAGGGATCATCACCCGGAAGGACATGCTGCGGAAGAGCGAGGAGACCCAGCTCGGTCTCCTCATGAGCCCGAACCCGGTCACGATCCATCCCGACACCCCGCTGGGAGAGGCGGCGACCCTGATCCTGAAGCACCGGGTCCGCCGGCTCCCCGTGGAAGAGGACGGGATCCTGGTGGGGATCCTCTCGGTGGCCGACCTGATCACGGCCATCGCCCAGCAGAAGATCCGGGGGGAGATCAAGGACCGGTTCACCAGCACCTTTGCCATCTGGGAGGAGACGCCCCTCGCGCTGGTGGGAAGGGTCATGGAGATCTCGGGGGTTGATGCCATCCCCATCCTGGATTCCGACGGGATCCTCTCCGGGATCATCTCGGAACGGGATCTGATCAAGCACTCTTCCATCGAGGACAGCGTGGAGACGAGCGACTTCTCCAACGGCACCGATGACGATGAGTGGACCTGGGAATCGATCCGGGACCTGCACACCATGTCCTTCGGGGTCTCAAGGGTGAAGCTTCCCGTAAAACCGGTGAAGACGGCAATGGTGACAAACGTGGTCTCGGTCCCGCAGAACGCCGAGGTGAGCGAGTGCGCACTGAAGATGAAGCGGGCCCGGGTGGACCAGCTGCCGGTGGTCAACAGCGACAAGAAACTGGTGGGAATGCTCTTTGACCGGGACCTGATCCGGGTCCTCTGCCCTGCAGGGGGCCGGTAACAACCTTTATGACCGAACACATCGTGGGATCACACAGGCAATTTTATCAGAATTTCAGCCTGGGAAATGCGGGAAGGGATATGATGCAGTCACAACCCCCTGAGGGAATGACCGGCACCACCACCATCGGCATCGTCTTTGCGGACGGCGTGGTGCTGGCCACGGAGCGGAGGGCCACCATGGGGAACCTGGTGGCCAGCCGGAGGGCCAAGAAGGTGTACCAGATCGCGGACCGGATAGGCATGACGACCGCCGGAGGGGTGGGGGACGCCCAGCAGCTGGCCCGGATTATGACCGTCGAGTGCAGCCTCTTCACCGTCCGGAGGGATAAGCCCATCTCGGTGGGTGCCATATCCACGCTTCTCTCCAACTACCTGAACCAGAACCGGTATTTCCCGTTCTTCGTCCAGCTCCTGGTGGGCGGTGTGGACGAGCACGGGCCTTCCATCTATTCGGTGGACGCAATGGGTGGCGCCACCAAGGAGCTGGACATCGTGGCCACGGGATCCGGTTCACCGATGGCGTACGGCGTGCTCGAGGACCGCTACAAGAAGGAGATGTCGGAGAAGGACGCCATCGACCTGGCCATCCGAGCCCTGAAGGCGGCCATGCGCCGCGACGTGGGGTCCGGCGAGGACATCAACGTGGTCGTGATCACGAAAGAGAAGTTCGAAGAGTTCAACGTGCAGAATGAGCAGAAGATCTCCATCCCCGCCCCTGCATAACCCATTTTTTGGACGTTTTTCATGCCTGTTGAAGACCGGTTACGGGATCTGAAAGAGAAGATCCACACCATCATCCCCCGGGGGATCACTGTCACCCAGGTGGAGTTCGAGGGTCCGGAGCTCGTCATCTACACCGATGACCCGAAGCGGTTTGCCGACGAGGCAGACCTGATCAAGACGCTGGCACGGGACCTGAGGAAAAGGATCGTGGTCCGGCCTACCATCCTCGAGGACCCGGAGAAGGCTGCGGTGGAGATCAAGAAGGTGGTCCCCGAGACGGCAGGGATCACCGATACGTTCTTTGATCCCGATACCGGCGAGGTGCTCATCGAGGCCGAGAAGCCCGGTGTCGTCATCGGCAAGAATGGGGTGACCCTCCGGGAGATCACAAAGAGCATCGGCTGGACCCCCAAGGTGGTCCGGACCCCGCCCATCGAGTCCAGCACCATCAAGCAGATCCGGACCTACCTCCGGTCCGTGAAGGAGGAGCGCAAGACCTTCCTCCGCACCATCGGGCGCCGGATCCACCGGGAGGCCATCTCCAAGGATGAATGGGTCCGGGTGACGACCCTGGGCTGCTGCCGGGAGGTGGGGAGGGCCGCGTTCCTCCTCTCGACCCCGGAGAGCCGGATCCTGATCGACTGCGGGGAGAAGCCCTCCAATGCCAACGGCACCCCGTACCTGTACGTGCCGGAGATTCACCCCCTGACCAGCCTGGATGCCGTCGTGCTGACCCATGCCCACCTGGATCACTGCGCGCTGATCCCGCTCCTCTTCAAGTACGGGTACGACGGCCCCGTGTACAGCACCCCGCCCACCCGGGACCTCTCGGCCATGCTGCAGCTGGATTACCTGGAGGTGCTCCAGAAGGAGGCGGAGCGGACTCCCTATACGTCCACAGACGTCAAGAACTACATCAAGCACTCCATCACGCTCAACTACGGGTCGGTGACCGACATCGCCCCGGATGTGAAGCTGACCTTCCACAACGCGGGGCACATCCTGGGCTCGGCCATCGCCCACTTCCACATCGGCGACGGGCTGTACAACATCGCGTTCACCGGGGACTTCAACTACAGTAAAAGCCGGCTCTTCTCCCCGGCCGTCTCCCAGTTTCCCCGGCTGGAGGCCATCTTCATGGAGAGCACCTACGGGGGCTCCAACGACATCCAGCAGCCCCGGAGGGACGCCGAGGTGAAGCTCTACGAGGTGGTCACCACCGTTCTCTCCCGTGGCGGCAAGATCCTGATCCCGGCGTTTGCAGTGGGCCGGTCCCAGGAAGTGATGCTGGCCCTTGAGGAGGGGATGCGTCTCGGCAGGATCCCGAAGGTGAGCGTGTACCTGGACGGGATGATCCGCGAGGCCACTGCCATCCACACGACCTACCCTGAGTACCTGAACCAGGAGCTCCGGAACCAGATCTTCCATGACGGGGCGAACCCCTTCCTTGCCCCCTGCTTCGTGCAGGTGGACTCGGCGGAGAAGCGGGAGAAGGTGATCACGGGCGACCCCTGCGTCATCATCACGACGAGCGGGATGCTGAACGGCGGACCTGTCATGGAGTACCTGAAGGGGCTCTCCCCGGATCCGAAGAACGCCCTCGTCTTTGTCGGGTACCAGGCCGAGGGGACCATCGGGCGCCGGATCCAGAAGGGATGGAGGGAGGTGCCGCTGGGCGGCCGGGAGACCATCGCCATTGCCCTCGAGATCTTCACGGTGGACGGGTTCTCGGGCCACTCGGACCGGAGGGAACTCGTGAACTACGTGGGCCACCTGCAGCCCAAGCCCGAGAAGATCTTCACGATCCACGGCGACGAGAACAAGACGATCGATCTCGCTGTCTCCCTCCACAAGCGGTACCACATCGAGACCCACTCCCCGATGAACCTCGAAACCTACCGCATGATCTGAGATGCCCCGGAGGCTCCCGCTCCACCTCGGGATCTTTGCAGTGATGGCGCTCTCCAACGCCATCGTCCCCATCCTCCCCTCGTACGGGGAGGGTCCTTTCCTCCAGTCCGCCATCTACGCGGCCTATTTCCTGGGTGCCTTTGCCACCGTGATACCGGCGGGTGCACTCTCTGACCGCATCGGCCGGGTGCCGGTGGTCCGGGCCGGCCTCCTCCTGACCCTTCTCTCCGGCATCCTGATCCTGGCCTTCCCCTCTTCCTACACCGTGCTCGCGGCCCGGGCCCTGGAAGGGGTGGCGGCCGGCCTCTTCGTCGCCGCCGCGATGGCCCTCGTCAACTCCCAGCCGGACCACGAAGCCCTCTCCGGTATCTTCATGGGCGCCCTGAATGCCGGTCTCGTCGTGGGCCTCCTGGCCACGGGTTCCATTGACCGGGCCCTGGGCACAGAAACGGGGGGCATCCTGCTCTTCACAATCCTCTCCGCGATCCCCCTCGTCCTCACCGTCATCCTCGCAGAGGATACGACCCTCAGGCGGCCGGAAGCCTCGTTCCCGCAGCTCCTGGGCGATTACAAATGGCTCTTCCTCTCGGCGGTGATCCTGGTGGGGATGACGGGTGCCCTCACCGCCATCTACCCCGGGTACCGGGGAGGCGAACCGGTGGACCTGGCCACTGCCCTTGCACTCATGAACCTGGCCACCATCGGGGCCGTGGTCGTGGCCTCCCGCCTCCACCTCCCGCCCGTTCCGACCATCCGGGCCGCTTCCCTCGCCATGGTGGCCGGGGTCCTCGCTGTCCTGGCAAGCCCCCTCGCGTTTCTCTTCGTCGGCGCCGTCGCGGGGGTTGTCATGATCGCCCAGATGGCCTACCTGGGCTCCACCGGCCTCCGGCAAGGGCGGGTCATGGGCCTGTACAACGCCTCCAGCTACCTGGGCATGACGATGCTTCCGGCCCTCGCCGGTATTCTCGCAGAATACGTCTCATTTATCGCCGCGTTCCTGGCGGTGGCGGCACTGAACCTGGTGGTGGCAGCAACCATCGGCCGATGCGAATGCCGGCTGCCGGCGGCGCAGAAGATCTGAGGCCCTCTGCGGATATGGATTAACGATCACCGGTGATCACTGTCCGGAATATTCGTTCTGAAGGACTGAGTTACGTCTTGAAGTGAATATCCTCACGGGGGGGTGGGCGACGGAGGGGGGCTTGCCCCCCCTCCCAACCCCCTCCCCCAATGAGGATGGCTCTCCAAGAGGTTAGTTCTCAA
>Ga0115026_10000139_pt1 | contig 15632 bp, 10 predicted proteins | sample Mud_0915_D1_FD_83878 | JGI IMG/M metagenome (GOLD analysis project Ga0115026, IMG submission 83878) | Wetland microbial communities from Old Woman Creek Reserve in Ohio, USA - Mud_0915_D1 | ecosystem: Environmental > Aquatic > Freshwater > Wetlands > Sediment ...
CTCTGATTATCTGGTTATTGAGGACAAGGTGGATGGACTCGACTATAAGCTTTCAAAATGCTGTAATCCGGTATTCGGTGATTCAATTTTCGGATTTGTGACTATCGCTGAAGGAATCAAGATCCACAGGACCGGGTGTCCGAATGCTCACAACATGATGGCAAGGTATCCTTACAGGGTAGTTGCGGCCCGCTGGACAAAAACCAAAGGTGCTCCTACATTCAGCGCCGTAATAAAGGTTTCTGGTGTCGAGGATATCGGTATCGGTAACCGGATAGCCGATATAATAGCGGGATACAACGTCAGTATAAGGAACTTCAGTTATAACATGGATGAAGGGATGTTTGAGGGAACCCTGAATATCATGGTCCCAAATAATGACGTCCTCTATGGTATCATCCGCAAGATTCAGTCAATCAAAGGAGTGTTAAAAGCTTCACGACAGACAAGTGATTAAAATGAGTTAAATACATAATACATAATAAGTAATACATTCTGCCAATGTTCAACAGCCTTTTGTTTATTTCCCTTGCACCTATCCTGATTATTGCTTTTTATATATATAGCCGGGATAAATATGAAAAAGAACCATTGTCTATCTTGTTAAGAGCCTTGTTAGCAGGTGTTTTGATAGTATTACCTGTTGTATTAATTGAAAAGCTTCTCACAATGCCCGCTGAAGGAATGGAAGGATTGCCTGCTGCTGCCTATACTGCTTTTATAGTTGCCGCTCTAACCGAGGAAGGATTGAAATTCCTTGCGTTTTACTTATTCTTCTGGAATAACAGGAATTTCAATGAGAAATTTGACGGTATCGTATACGCAGTATATATTTCACTGGGTTTTGCAGGGATCGAAAATATACTGTATGTTTTTACGGGTGGCTATGGAGTTGGTCTGGTTCGTGCACTTACTGCTGTCCCGGCTCACGCCTTGTTTGGAATTGTAATGGGGTATTATTTCAGCATGGCAAGGTTTATCCCGGGCCACAGGACGATTTATCTGATCCTCGCTTTTTCCCTGCCATTTGTTTTTCACGGATTATATGACTTTTTGCTGATGGGTAACTCTCCGGTTCTCCTGACAATATTTATTCCTTTATTCATATATTTCTGGATCACCGGATTCAAAAAGATGTCCATTGCTTCAGATGCCTCATCTTTCAGAAGATCATCTGATGATGATATTCTGCCGGGCAGCCATTATCCACGGTGATTCCTTAGTATCTTTTATCAGGCCTGACAGGAAGCTTTGCCAGTTTTTCAACCTCGAGTGACGGGAATCCGAACTCTTCCACGACTTTCCCGAGAATAAGGTAGGTGCCGCTACCTTTAAACGGATAGTTTTTCAGCGATTGCGAAAAATGAGTTGTATCAAAGAAGTTTCCTTCAGCATCGATGAAACATCCGAAATTCATCCATTCCCTCTTTATTGTCTTTATATACTTGATTGTGACGAGGTGACCGACCATCCTGATCTTTTTCCCGACATATTTTATCATGTCACGCGCTGTTATGTCGCCACGGAATGATGTCTCAAGCATATCGAACCAGCTTACGGTGACAGGAAAGCCGAACAGCTCAATCTCATCATAAGCATCATCGAGGCTTCCGTGAACAAGGTCGGGCAGGGTGAAGCTGCGCACCGGCTGGGAAAACAGCGGACGGATGTTCTCATGTTTGTTCCTGTTCATCATCATATGAGCTTCCCATAGCAGTACAGACTTCTTTTTCCCTGTGAACCTGAAGGCACCGGCCCTTATCAGAAGGACAACCTGTTCAAGCCCGGGGCAAACCCTTTCAACGAAATCATTCAGATCGCTGAACGGGCCATCGGCATTACGTATCTCTTCGATCGATCTTGCCAGTTTTTCTTCAATACTGAGAACATGAATGAACCCAAGGTAAATATCTGTCCCGTAAATAGTTGTCTTATATGTACTTTTGTTCACGCATGGTGGCTGGATCGTTGCCCCGTATCTTCTGGCTTCGTGCACATATACCCATGTCCTGTAAAATCCTCCGAAATTATTGATGACTGCAACCATGAATTCGAGAGGGAAATGCGCTTTCAGGTAAAGGCTCTGAAAACTTTCAACAGCATAGGAAGCTGAGTGTGCCTTTGAAAATGAATAACCAGCAAATGATTCAATCTGTCTCCAGACTTCTTTCGTGATCTCTTCGCTGTAGCCCTTTTCGCGGCAGTTTGAAAAGAATTTGTCAACTATCCTCTGCATCTCCTGTTTCGATCTGTACTTGCCGCTCATAGCTCGTCTGAGCGTATCTGCATCTGCAAGATCGAGACCGGCAAAATGGTGGCAAACCTTCAGCACATCTTCCTGGTAAACCATAACCCCGAATGTCTCTTCAAGCTGCTCTTTCATAACCGGATGGATATATTCGAATTTATCGGGATTATGAAACCTGAAAATATATTCCCTCATCATTCCCGAACGCGCTACTCCCGGCCTGATAATAGAGCTTGCGGCCACCAGGGTAGGATAATCCTCACATTGCAGTTTCTGCAGAAGGCCTCTCATCGAAGGGCTTTCAACATAAAAACACCCTTTTGTCTCACCTGTTTTAAGATATTCCCTGACTTTGGGATCATTCTTGAATTTCTGGATCGCATGAACATCAACATCAACCGACTGGTTCCTCATTATTATCTCGGCGCTTTCGCGTATGTGGCCGATACCGCGCTGACTGAGGATATCGAGCTTTTCAAATCCGATTTCTTCAGCAGTGTACATATCCCATTGTGTGGTAGGGAAACCTTTCGGGGGCATGTCAAGCGCTGTATAGCAGGTAAGGGGTTCCTCGGAAATCAGGATACCTCCGGCATGGATACTTCTCATATTGGGAAAATCGGCTATCTTCAGTCCGGTCGAAAAAATAATATCGGTTATCTCATTCCTGTTTGATTCTGATGACGGATTATCGATCAGGGAATCGATCTCTTCTTTTGGTAGTCCGTGCACCTTACCGAGTTCACGTACTATTGATTTGCCCCTGAAAGTGCTCATTGTTCCCAGAAGAGCGGTGTGACCGTGGCCATATCTCTTAAAGATATAATCGATAACTTCATCTCTTTCTTTCCATGAATAATCTATATCAAAATCCGGAGGACTGCTGCGTTTCGGATTTATGAACCTCTCGAAGTAAAGATTCAGGTCGATCGGGTCAACATTGGTGATTTTCAGGCAATAAGCAATGATTGAATTTGCCCCGCTGCCCCTGCCTACATGGTAAAACCCCCTTGCCATGGAATACCTGACAATATCCCATGTGACAAGAAAATATGCCGAGAAACCAAGGTTATCAATAATTTCCAGCTCGTGCTGGATCCTCTTTTTTGCTTCAGCATTTTGTTTGCCATACCTGTACACCATACCATCCCAGGCAAGTTTTTCAAGCAGAAGCTTATCGTCGTACCTGCTGGCTGAGAAGACCTTCTTATTCTTCAGAGTATCAAGGTCGAAGTTCAGGGAGCAATCTTCCAGCAGCTTTCTGGTGTTGTTTACAATCCATGGATATTTATCAGCGATTTGCTTTTCATATGACAGCGTTTTGAAAAACTCATCTTCGCCAGCACACTGTGAGGGTTGCAGATGACTGAGAAGTATGTTGTTGTCGACTGCTCTCAGGCTTTTATGAATGAAGATATCGTCATTTGAGGCAAAAGTCACAGGTTGCAGAAGTACCATCAGATTTTTGTCAGGCGATTCAGTCAGTGTCACCAGGCGGTTGATCTCGCCGGGTTTTATTCCAATACGCTCGTTATCAAATAGTTTCCTCTCGGGAGTTTTTTTCAGCGAATATATTGTGCAGGCGTCGGAAAATTCTGGTGCAGGGAAGGGGATAGGTGTTTTTTCAAAATTATGTTTTGAAAGAAATTCATTCAGCTCTCTCAGTCCGTTATTGTTCCGTGCTATGCCTATATATTGAAGTTCATTGTCATTTCTGAATTCAATTCCTGCCACAGGTTTTATGTTATTTCTGGCACTTTCACGGGCAAATTCCGGAATCCCGGTTGAATTGTTGATATCAGTCATGGCAATGCTCTCAGCACCTGCAGCAATTGCATTCTGCACAAGCTGTTCCACGGACATCATTCCGTAGCGAAGGCTGTAATATGAGTGGCAGTTTAGATACATACTATATCTTCCCCCTTTGAAGGGGGTAGGGGGATGTTTAATTATTTAAGAACCCACCCCTTGCCCCTCCCAGGAGGGGATCCTGATTTAGTTTCCACGCCAGCGCAATCCCTTTCGTGCCTTCATGCCTTTACGCCGTTATGCCTTTTTTAAAATCCATACATCATATATCCCTTTAATCTCTCCTCCATCATCTTCTGTTCATTCACGGCGTTTTCGAGCTGTTTAAGCGCTTTTTCCTCTCTTTCCCTGACGGTCATTACCCCGACGGCCCGGCGTACTGCATCGCGGCCGAAACGTTTCCTGATATTGTCCATGGTCATATAAAGGCTTACCTTTTCGGGGGTGTCATCGAACATATCAAGCTGCTGAACTCCTCTGACCATATGGCTGAACCTGACCCCGATAAGCCTTATAAGCATGCGCCGCTGGTAGAGCTTGCCAAACAGTTCTTTTGCCACATCCGACAGTACATGATCGAAAGAGGTGTATGGTATCCTTTTCTGCAGGGTATGTGTATCAAAGTTTGAATACCTTATTTTTACTGTGACACACGATGTGAGCTTTTCCTGTTTTCTGAGTTCCCAGGCAATTTTTTCCACCATGCTTGCCAGCAGCTGGTTCAGCCGCACCATATCGGTGGTGTCTTTTTCGAAAGTGTGCTCGGTCCCTATTGATTTCTGTTCAGAGTAGCTGATAACAGGGGTGGAGTCTATCCCGTTGGCTCTTTTCCATATCTCAATACCATTTTTACCCATCAGGTTTTCAAGCATCTCTGCCGGAATATTCCTCAGGGTATATATTGTTGCTATACCCATCGAGCGAAGTATATGATAAGTCTTCTGACCTATCATTGGAATCTTGCTTATCGACAACGGATCGAGAAAGGGGAGTACTATCTCTTTTTTTACCTCTATTTCGCCGTTTGGCTTTGCTTCGCCTGTTGCAATCTTTGATACGGTTTTATTAACTGAAAGGCCGATAGATATAGGCAATCCGGTTTCTTTTATTATGTACTGCCGCAGTTCGTGCGACCATTTGTAGCACCCATAGAAGCGGTCCATGCCGGTAAGATCGATATAGTGCTCATCAATCGATGATTTTTCGTAGAGCGGCGATCTTTCCGCAATTATTTCCGTAACCATATGCGAATAGTTGCTGTACATCTCCATATCGCCTCTTATGACAATAGCATCGGGACACATGCTCCTGGCCATCTTCATGGGCATGGCTGAACTTACACCATATTTTCTTGCCTCATAGCTGCAGCTCGACACCACACCACGGTCCGACATGCCGCCGATTATGACCGGCTGTCCGATAAGCCTGCTGTTCTTAAGCCTCTCAACCGATACAAAAAATGTATCCATGTCGAGATGGAGAACTGATCGGTCTATGTTGCCGGCGATGAACATTTTTCGTCTGATTATAGATCCTTAACCCTGACATTAATGCCGGGGTTATTGGGCTGAAGCCCGGCTGACTTTATTTCCTTAACCCCGGCATTAATGCCGGGGTTATCGGATACTCCATCAATAAGGGCTTTAGCCCTGCATCTTTTTCATCATAAAAAAATATAAAAATCCTTGTATATATAACAATTAAGTTTTATTTTTGATTAAAAATTAATCAACTTTATGATTACAATATAATCAATATTTTTATATGTACTTCACTTCCAACATAAAATTTTTAAGAAAAAGAAGGGGCAGAACACAGGATGATGTTGCTGTTGCCCTTAACCTGAAGCGCTCAACCCTCAGCGGCTATGAGAACGGCGTGGCCCAGCCCGGAATAGACATTCTTGTATCATTTTCAGGGTACTTCAACATGTCGATCGATACACTGCTGAAGATCGATATGACTAAATTATCGGAAAGCCAGCTTGGGGAACTTGAGAGAGGATATGATGCCTATATAAAGGGAAGCAACCTGAGAGTTCTGACAACGACAATAAATTCTGAAAACAGGGAAAATATTGAACTTGTGGCAGAAAAGGCAAAAGCAGGCTACACAACAGGATATGCCGATCCTGAATATATAGGTGAGCTTCCTGTATTCAGGCTCCCTTTTCTTTCCGATAAGAGAAAATACAGAACATTCCAGCTGAAAGGCGACTCAATGCTCCCTATACCTGACGGATCGTGGGTTACCGGAGAATTTCTGCAGGACTGGATGAACATAGTAACAGGCAAGGCCTATATTGTATTTACATTGAATGACGGGATTGTTTTCAAGATCCTCGAAAACAACATCTCCAGCGATGGGAAACTTGTTCTTTTCTCTCTCAATCCTCTTTATGAACCATATGAGGTGCATATCAGTGAGGTCAAAGAGATCTGGAAGTTTGTACATTATATCAGCAGCGAGCTTCCTGAGCCGGTTCTTCCTGAAAAGCAGATCTTTCAGTCTATTTCTGCAATGAAAAACGATCTTGAAAGAATAAAAGCAAAGCTGGGGAAAGATATTTCAGATATAAAGGAAATTAACTGATCAGCAGCCATAATGCCAGCAGATCCATTTCCCGTTACCGAAGCTTAAAGGTAATGCTTCATTTCCGGATAGATAATCAAGGTTAAATTTTATATGAGGTAATCTCAGGTAATGGTCGATCTCCTTTTGTCTGTTATCATTTTTTGAGGTCATGATTAAAAATAATCCGGGTTCAAGATAGTTTCTCAGGGCAGGTGATTCGCAAATTACAGGCGTATTGCACGATACATGTTCCATAATTTCAGTGAAAGCATCCGTCAATGTATTGTCATTCACTTTCGCAAAAAAGACTCTTGCCGCGCCTGCATGCAACATTCTTGATGTATCCTTTGATATGTCCCGGTTTGTCTCCTCGAATACCGAATATCCCTTTTCTTCAACTATCGTCACCAGCCCGTCAGTCGTTTCATGAAAATGCGGTGTTATCTTAATACCAATCACTTTTAATTGCTTGAATTGTTCAATGATCCTGCAAGCTATTGAGGTCTTTCCGGATTTGTTACCTGAACCGGATATTATTAGCAGATTGGGGATTATCATAGTTTTATAAAAATACAAAATCCCGTAATCTCTGTTTGGATTCGCCCCCAACCCCCTGAAGGGGGCTTTAAATCAAGTCCCCTTCAGGCCTGTCCCGACCGAAGCGTCGGGGGGATTTAGGGGCCAGTTACACAGAGTTCAACGGAGTTCCACAGAGTAACACAGAGAATATATAAATCAAAATATCTTGCTATTCTTTCGTCAGATCAATAATGAGCTGAATGATCTTTTCATTTTCCGATTCAGGGATCTTGCCTTTATAGAGAGCCCTGCAGATCCTGTTTTTATCAACAATCACGACTGTATAACTGTCTTTTGGCATACCCCAGCTTTCATGGAGGATCCCTTTATAATCGAACAGGATTGTGGTATCATATTTCTTTGCCTTTTTACCTGCTATCATCCTGATAAGTCCGTTGGGCTTCCAGGTGGACTTGCAATCCACTATGCCGAAACCTTTGAAGAAATCTTTATTTATCCTTTTATCAACATCCGCTGCTTTATCAATTGCATCATTAAAGGTATCGTTAAGATCTGACTCATCTGGATCTACATAGTTGATCTGCAGTACTTTCCCTGGCCACGAATTCATGGTGAATTCCTGTTTGTCTGCATCGGTAAACATCCATTCAGGTGCCTTCGCGCCTACTTCAAGCTTGCCGGTCTGAGCCAATATTGAAGTTATGGCAACCAGAGTAAAGAATAGGGTGGAAATCAGTTTTTTCATGATAGTGATTTTAAAATTTCACGAAATATATGAAATTTTTCCTATAAATTAATTTTGGGTGTTTTTACATTAATACAGCCAACAATATTACTTTTGCAGGTCTCAAATATTTTTATGCAGGCATTAAGGAATATTGCGATCATTGCACATGTCGATCACGGCAAAACTACTCTTGTTGACAGGATTATACAGGAATGCAAGGTTCTTGATGCGAGAAAAGATGCTGGCGATCTGATACTCGACAGCAATGATCTTGAAAGGGAGAGAGGCATAACTATAATCTCGAAAAATGTCTCAGTTAATTATAACGGAGTAAAAATCAATATTATAGATACACCCGGTCATGCCGATTTTGGTGGCGAGGTTGAGAGAGTGCTGAAGATGGCCGATGGTGTTTTGCTTCTGGTGGATGCATTTGAAGGACCTATGCCTCAAACCAGGTTTGTACTTGGAAAAGCCATAAATCTGGGATTGAAACCTATTGTGGTGGTTAATAAGGTTGACAAGGAAAACTGCAGACCTGATGATGTACAGCAGGATATATTTGAATTGATGTTTAACCTCGACGCATCAGAGGAACAGCTTGATTTTGAGACAGTATTCGGATCATCTAAATTCGGATGGATGAGCAAAGACTGGAAGAAGCCTGCATCCGATATCAAAGTTCTTCTTGACACTATCATTGAGCAGATACCTGCACCAAAGTTTATTGAGGGAACAGCTCAGATGCAGGTTGCTTCGCTCGACTATTCTAACTATGTGGGAAGAATTGCCATCGGGAGGGTTTTCCGGGGCGAAATAGTAACAGGACATGATTACACTCTTTGCAAAAAGGATGGAGAGGTCAAAAAAGTGAGGGTAAAAGAACTCTTTGTATTCGAGGGTCTCGGCAGGGTCAAAACCGATAGTGTAAGATGCGGAGATCTTTGTGCAGTAATAGGTCTGGAAGATTTTGAGATTGGTGATACTCTTGCTGACCTCCTTTCTCCCGAGGCTCTTCAGCGGATTGAGGTTGACGAGCCAACAATGAGTATGATCTTTACGATCAATAACTCGCCTCTTTTTGGAAAAGAAGGAAAATTTGTGACATCAAGACATTTACGGACAAGACTGTTCAGGGAGACTGAGAAGAATCTGGCATTGAAAGTTGAAGAAACCAGTTCGGAAGATACTTTTATTGTTTATGGAAGAGGAATACTGCATCTTTCCATTCTGATAGAGACTATGAGAAGGGAAGGGTATGAATTTCAGGTTGGAAAACCAAAAGTGCTGTTAAAAGTTATTGACGGAATAAATTGTGAACCATACGAAACACTTTCAATTGATGTACCCGCTGACCTCTCGGGAAAGGCAATTGAACTTGTAACAATGAGAAAAGGAGAGATGACCGTAATCGAACCAAAGGGAGATCTGATCCATCTTGAATTTGATATTCCGGCAAGAGGCATTATCGGCCTTCGAAATAATATGCTTACAGCAACTTCAGGGGAAGCTGTTATGTATCACCGGTTCAGGGCCTATGATAAATTCAAGGGTGACGACCTGTTACCTGTTCAAAATGGTTCTCTTGTGTCACTTGATGAAGGTATGGCAACAGGGTATGCAATAGACAGGCTCCAGGATCGCGGAAGGTTCTTTATCGATCCGGGGGAACATGTTTATAAAGGCCAGGTAATAGGCGAGAACACAAGAGCTAAAGACATTGAGGTCAATGTTGTTAAAGGCAAGAAACTCACCAATATGAGAGCTTCAGGTTCGGACGAAAGTTACAGGATCGCTCCAAAGCTTAAGTTCTCGCTTGAAGAATCGATGGAACAGATCAAAGATGATGAATACCTGGAAGTCACTCCATTGAATCTCAGGATAAGGAAAATTCCCGGACAGAGAAAACTCTGACCTGCCAGTTCGGATTTTTTTACAACCAGGAGTAGCTATCGAATAAAAGAAAAGCCTTATTGGTTCAATAGTCATTAAGGAAATCATTCAGAGGCTTCATTGCCCTGGATGCCCCTATGATAAGGTCAAAACATCCCTTGCTCACAATTTCCCTGTCAGGAATCATTCTTGATACCAGAAAACTCTTAAGCTTAAGCAATTCGATATATGGATGATCCCTTGGATAGCCCTTTGGGGAACTCTTTAGTTTTTCCCCTTCGATCTTTCCAAAAAAGCTTATTAACTCCTTATTGGAGATAATTTTCATAAAAATATCACCCTGTTCATCTATCTTTTCCCTGATCGCTGTTAACCAGGGCATTGGAGGCATGTAAGCTCCGCCAGCTATCATGCTGCTATTGCCAGGTTCCACATGCACATAATACCCCGCATACCTGTCGCCATTTTTCTTTCCTCCCTGTACAATAAAGGCTCCCAGATGAGTCTTGTAAATTGTCTTATCATTCGAAAACCTGATATCCCGGTTGATCCTGTAGGTACAGCTTTTAGCTTCCAGACCCCTGATTATCGGATCAAATTCTGAAATTTTATTAATTACAGCCTGGACAAAGGCTTCATAATTCATTCTTGCATCATCATATCTTTTCCGGTTCTTTATAAACCAGTCTCTTTCATTATTCCGTTTCAGGTCTGAAAGAAAATCGAGGGTTGATTGCTTAATCTGTTCCATTTGTTAATAAGATTTTTATTATTCAGGTATAACAAATTAAGCATATTTGAAGAGACAGTGTACCGGTGTGATGCTGATTTTTTGGTTATATTTGAAAGCCTACGGTGAAAATTTTGGCCCCTGGTGCAATATATTATTGAGAATGAATGTTAAAGGAGGTAACTAGTTGGCCTGAAATTGTGATACCTGGTAGAATTAATCATTCCGGAAGAATTGTTTCTATTCTTCTTTTGCTTTTTATAACATGTTCCAGACTGAATTCTCAGGATGCTGATCAGTTGAACCTGCCTTTGGTTGTGATCGATACATGGGGGCAGGCAATCAATGATGACCCAAAGATAAATGCCTGGTTAAAAGTGATAGATAACGGACCAGGAAAAATGAATGATCAGTTTCAGCAGGGAACTGATTATGATGGCAACATGGGCATTGAGATCAGGGGACAATCATCACAGATGTTTCCGAAGAAAAGTTATACGCTTGAGCTCAGGACCAAGGTAGGCACAGATACAGCTGCAAGTTTGCTTGGTCTGCCGGCTGAAGAAGACTGGGTACTTTATGCACCTTATTCGGATAAAACAATGCTTCGAAATGCTCTGACTTTTCATCTTGGTAGCAGTATGGGAGGTTGGCAACCCCGAAACCGTTTTTGCGAGGTCTACCTTAATGGGGACTATGTTGGTGTTTATCAGTTGATGGAGAGCATAAAGCGCGACAGCAACAGGATTGACATCAGCAAGCTCAGTCCTGATGAGATCTCCGGTGATGATCTTACGGGCGGTTATATTGTCAAGGCAGATAAAATTGATAACTATGGATCCGACGAATTCTTTGAGATCACTCCTTCAGTTCATTACCGGAATTCAGATAATTACAGGTTCACCTACGTTTACCCCAAACATGATGAGATAGCAGCAGCACAAAAAAGCTATATAAAAAAGTTTCTGACAGACACGGAAAACAGTATCAATGGAAGCTCATTTACAGATCCGGCAACAGGATTCAGAAAATACCTGGATATGAGATCCTTTGTTGATTTTCAGATCATTCAGGAACTGGTCAATAATGTTGACGGATATCGTTTCAGCATGTTTTTTTATAAGGACAAGGACTCCAGAGGGGGTAAACTTCATGCAGGTCCCTTGTGGGACTTCGATCTGTGTTACGGAAATGAAGATTATACAGATTTCAATCTGGCAACCAATATCTGGCTCTATTCAAAATTTGAAGACAAATATGGCGGCAGGATGCATTGGTGGGCCCGTCTGATGGAGGATCCTGGCTACAGGGGGGTATTTGTTGAACGTTGGAAAGAGCTCAGGAAAGGAGCATTCCATACTGATTCAATCATGATGTACCTGGATGATACCATTGAGTCACTTGGTGAAGCAATTGACCGCAATTTTGCCAGGTGGCCGATCCTGGGGCAATATGTCTGGCCTAATTATTACATCGGTGAAACCTATACAGATGAAGTGGAGTTTCTGAAAGAATGGATCATGGAAAGGGTAAATTGGATAGATGCCAATATAATGGTGGCTGAGAATGTGTCAGGGAATTATTCCGGGAATGAAATACTGGTATTCCCGAATCCTGCAAGGGATCAGATCAATATGTATTTCTACCTGACCTGGTCCGGCGAAATCAGGATTGAAATGGTCGATATGCTTGGGCGGAAAGTTTTTCAGGAAGAAATCCTTCCGGAAAACCAGGGCTATCAGTATCTTAGCCTTAATATTAACCAGCTTGCCTCCGGATATTACGTATTGCAGGTATACCAGGGAGGAAACCGGATCGGGAGGAAAAATATTCTGGTAACCAACAGGTGAGAATGTGTAATTACAATGTAATTACATTTTTAATGATTGAAAATGGCTTTTTCGAGACTGGTTTTTTTATTTGTTTTCATTGCATGGATCCCTGCTGCCGATCTGAAAAGTCCTTCAGTAACGCAGCCGATGGGCACAGCACCTGCATGCCCTGAATTCAGCGTTGATCATGGCTTTTTCAATGCTCCTTTTTCTCTTGAGATCACTTCAATTGAAACGAATGTCAGGATCTTTTATACCAGGGATGGAAGCAATCCGGCGTCAAACAACGGAAGCTTATATGCGGGACCTGTTCTGATCGACAGTACCTCGGTAATAAGGGCTGTGTGTGTTGCAACCAATAACTCGGTAAGCAAAACAATTACCCGGACCTACCTTTTCCCTGACGATATAATACATCAGCCAAACAATCCTGAAGGTTATCCTTCAGAGTGGGCGCCTTTCACAACCATCAATGGTGTAGCGCCCGGGGATTATGAGATGGATCCTGAGCTGATGGCAGATCCGGGATTTGCAGCGTCAGTAAAAGATGCTTTGCTCGATCTTCCGGTCATCTCGCTGGTCACTGATAAAGGTTACCTGTTCTCAAAAAATGTTGATCAGAATACAGGCGGAATTTATATATATACCGGTGTTTCGCAGGGGGTGGGCTACGGATGGGAGCGCCCTGTATCGTTTGAATACTTCAGCGCCAATGATACCGGCTCATTCCAGGTGGATTGCGGGATCCAGATACAGGGAGGAGAGGGGAGGAGACCTGAAAAATCACCGAAGCATTCATTCCGGCTTGTCTTTAAAAGCGAATATGGTCCTTCAAAGCTGTTCTATCCCTTTTTTGGCGAGGATGCCGTGTCGGAATTTAATACCATAATATTAAGGGCAGGTTTTGGCAACACATGGATACACTGGAGTCACAGCGAGAGGTCAATGGCGCAGTATCTGAGGGACAGATGGACCAAAGATACCCAGCGGGCGATGGGACACTATTCAAGCCATGGCAATTATGTGCATTTATTTATCAATGGATTATACTGGGGATTATATAATCCTTCAGAAAGGATGGATAATGATTTTGCGGAATCCTATCTGTATGGCGATGAACAGGATTTTGATGTTATTAAGGATTATTCAGAAGCTGTGGATGGTGACATTACTGCATGGAATACATTAATTACCATGGCTAATGCCGGATTAATTGATGATGATGCATACCAGTTCATCAGGGGTAATAATCCTGATGGTACTCCGAATCCTGAGAGGGGAGCGATGGTTGATGTGGTAAGCCTTGCTGATTATATGATCCTGAATTTCTATGGAGGTAACTGGGATTGGGATCACCACAACTGGGTAGCCATCAGAAACCGGGTCTCTCCCGGCAAAGGATTCAGGTTCTTCAGCTGGGATGCTGAACATATGGTAGAGGGTCTAAATGCTAACATTCTTTCTGAGAACAATGATAAATGTCCGAGCCGGGTATTTCAGCAATTACGCCAGAATGATGATTTCCGGCGGCTTTTCGCCGACAGGGTTCAGAAATTTTGTTTCAATAACGGAGTCCTGACCCCATCATCAGCTGCGGGGCGCTGGGCTGCGAGGGCAGATCAGATCGACAGGGCTGTTATTGCTGAATCGGCACGATGGGGCGATTACCGCCGTGATGTTCACCAGTATCAGACTGTGGGACCGTTTGAACTTTATACCAGGGAAAATCACTGGATCCCTCAGATGAGTTATATGCTGGACACATATTTCCCCGGCCGTACAGATGTATTTATCAGACAGTTAAGGAAAGCAAAACTTTTCCCGGAAATAGACGCTCCTGTGTACCTGCTTAATGGCAATCAAATCTTTAATAACAAAGTGAATCCTGGAGATGTACTGGCAATATCTTCCGGAAACGGAAATATCTGGTACACTACCGACGGAAGCGATCCGGCAGTTTATGAGCCAGCGACCGGCATTTCACCTTCTGCAAAAATGTATTTAAAGCCAGTAACAATCACTGAATCCGCTCATTTTAAAGCACGTACATTAAACAATGGGACATGGAGCGCTTTAAGTGAACTGCACCTCATTATACCGGCTGATTTTAAGGATCTTAAAATAACCGAGATTCATTATCACCCGAAAAATCAGAATGAAATTCAGGACTCTGTCTTTGAATTTATTGAGCTGAAGAATACAGGGACCTCCACACTTCACCTCGAAGGAATACAATTTACCGAAGGCATCAGGTACAGATTCCCGTCAGAATGCTATCTGAAAGCAAATGAGTTTATAGTTCTTGCTTCCAACATCAATTATTTCTATGAACTGTATCATTTTATGCCATTTGATCAGTATAACGGACAGCTTGATAACAGCGGTGATGAGCTGGTCGTGATAAGTGCTGAAAGAGACACACTCTGCTCATTTACCTATGACGACAAAAACGGTTGGCCTGAATCAGCAGATGGTGACGGAAAATCACTTGTACCTGTTGTGATGAATCCAACTGACAATCAAAGACTTCCTGCGTCCTGGAGAGCCTCCTGCAACATAGGGGGATCGCCGGGAGCAGATGATATTTACAGTTCAGGAAGACCTTATTCTGAAATAATCAGCGTCTATCAGAATTATCCGAATCCATTCTCAGGGATAACAGTTATTCCGTATCACCTTCATACCGGAGCAACCGTAAAAATCACCATTTTCAATTTATCCGGGAAACCAGTGTTGGTCCTTAAAAATGGAAATGAATTGCAGGGCTATTACAGGACTGAATGGGATGGCCTTGACAGGAATGGCAACAAACTACCATCAGGAATATACTTTTACCGTATTGAAGCTGCAGGCCTGGGAGGTAAAAGTATCATGACGAAAAAGATGCTTCTGATCAGAAAGTAAAATGAGCCAGTTTCTTCATAATTTATTAGTTTTGATGAATCTTGTTTTACGACTTTTCAGATGACAAGTTGATGTAACCGCTGAAAGAAATATATACCTGACTTCTGACAATTAGTGCGGAAGAAGATGACTCCCAGATGTAACAAACCCATCCCCTGCCCTTTATTTTGAACTACCCTTTATACACAAATATTTTTAAGTGTAAAGACATGTTATTATTAAAATTATGTAATTATTACGTAACCAGTTACTTAATTTTTATCTTTCATCTGTCCAGTGCAGAAATAAGAGTTCGGAAGAACCTATGACGACACCGGAGGTGTCAACTTCCAGTAGCCCGGGTATCGCCCCGGGGAGAGAGCACCACACACCATC
>Ga0115026_10000140_pt1 | contig 15610 bp, 10 predicted proteins | sample Mud_0915_D1_FD_83878 | JGI IMG/M metagenome (GOLD analysis project Ga0115026, IMG submission 83878) | Wetland microbial communities from Old Woman Creek Reserve in Ohio, USA - Mud_0915_D1 | ecosystem: Environmental > Aquatic > Freshwater > Wetlands > Sediment ...
CAGTGCATCGGGGGCAGCACTGGGCTATTATCGGACTGAACGGTTCCGGCAAGACATCCTTATTGAATCTTGTCAACGGATACATCTGGCCCTCACGGGGATCACTGAGTGTTTTAGGAAAGAAATTCGGCGAATATGATATAAGAGACTTGCGGAAAAAAATCGGCTGGGTAAGTTCATCTCTTCAGGAAAGGTTTTATGCTGATGAGACAGCTGAAGAGATTGTTCTTAGCGGCAAGTGTGCGACAATAGGGTTCTATGACAGAATATATCCTGAAGACAGCAGGCATGTGTCGGGTCTTCTGAAGAGACTCGGCTGCAGTCATATTGCCACAAAACCTTACAGTACGCTTTCGCAGGGGGAAAAGCAGAAAGTGCTGATTGCCCGCGCCCTTATTCACAATCCTGAAGTTCTTATATTCGATGAGCCATGCAGCGGACTCGATGTCTTTTCCCGGGAACAGCTCCTTTCATACATTGCCAATATCGGTAAAGGAAAGAAGGCACCGACCATAATCTATGTATCGCACCGGATAGAGGAAATCCAGCCCGTTTTTACCCATACCCTTTTGTTGCGACGGGGAGAGATTTATTCTCAGGGCAGGACAAGGCAGATGCTGACCAGCAGAAATCTGTCGGATTTCTTTGAAACCCCTGTCTTTGTAAGATGGTACAATAACACGGCATGGTTGAGGCTGACTGATTGATAGGTCTTCTCCCGAATTGGAGATGAGCGAGAAATATTTTCGGATATATCGTTCTGCATTACCTGAAGACGGCTACCTTGGAAAAGGGTGCCTCTTTCTTGTTGACCGCCCCGGATCTCTTTCTGAACTTGCGAGCATGTTTGCAGCGTGTGGAATCAATATCATCTTCTTTCACTATAATCGATCAGAGCATCCGAACCGCGTCCTCCTTGAAGTAAGCAGTCAATCCGAAGACGCGCTTAATCTCATTTCGTCCGAGCTGTCTCAATCTGATCTTCTCAGTGGTCAGTTCCCGGCCCCGCAGCTTGAGCTGGGGGTCATGGATACCCGGAACATTCTTAAGATAGAAGTTCAGCTTCGGCACATTCCCGGTACCCTGGGGAAGTTTGCGGCTCTGTTGTCTGAGTACAAGGCCAATGTGATCTACATGGCTTACCATGAAGATGTGTCGGAGACCTCAGCGCATTTTTCGATAGCGACACAGAATCCGGGAGAAGTTGACAGGCTGCTCAAGGAGATGAACGAGAGCGGCTACTATTACAGTCTGGTTTACCGGGGCGCGGAGCAACGGGAGATAGAGGACATTATCGGACTCAATCTCATTGAGCGGTTTTTCTTCCATCTGAGAAAGCTTCTTGACACGGACGATATCGAGAATTTGAGGAAGATCGTTCATTCGTCTCATCGGCTCTCTGACTCGCTCATACGGTTCAGCCGCGAAGCGGGCAAGCATTTTGACATCGGTGATGTTACGACCAATATTCTTGCCTTTGCGTCTGCCTCCCTGATGAAAACCGGAGAAAAGTTTTCCTATCGCAGACTTTCCCCCCTCATCTTTGACAAGGTGAAATTCCACGCATTCAGACTGCCTACAGGCGGTAACATTCATCTGCTGGGAAGCGATGAAGAACTGGTCATGATCGATTGCGGATATGGTCTTTACTATGAAGACGTGAAGACTATGCTCAAAGAAAACGGCCTTGAACCGGGAAAAGTAGGCAGGATATACCTTACCCACGCCGACGCTGACCACGCCGGAATGAGCGGCTACTTTGCCGAGGAATTTGGCAGCCGTGTATATCTGCATGGAGAAGCTCAGGGCATTCTTGAGCATGAAAACCGTGCGTGGGGGAGTGACACGTCTCTCTTGGAACTCAATCATTGTTTCACCATGCTCGGGAACGAGTTTACGAAATTCCGGGTTCCCAAAAACTGGATTCCCTATTCATCCGAAATAATGGGCTGGATAGACGGATTTCCAGTTATAGACCACTTTGAACTGTCTGGTCATTCTTACAAGGTCATCGGGAGCAAGGGGGGCCATGTACCGGGGCAGGTCTTTTTCCTGAGCTATGATTCGGGACTCATATTCACAGGGGACTATCTTTTGCTTGTTGACAGTCTCAGCCCCGGGGAGCGGGAAATTTTGAATCTCCCGAAGTTTATGATGACAAGCACCAATGTGGACAGTCATTTATTTCGCCGGGAAATGGATATGATGAAAGAACTTATCATGAACTTTAATGCATCTTTGAGTGCCAGCAAGAGGAAAGCAATTATTGTTCCCGGCCATGGTGACTACTATTCGTATGATAAGTTACTGCAAGCCTGATGAGCAGACCCCATTATTTGAAATTATTTCTGTTGACAATCAGTATGCCTGGTGATATAAATTCAAAAAAGTTTTGAAGGAGCAGCTTAATTCCTGTCCTACAATGGGAACTCTGCGTAATGTGCCATAGGCGCATTGAGAAATAATGAATAAGGAGGAAAGACTCATGAAACGCATCGCAGCTCTTTGTCTGGCTTTTCTTTTGTTTGCGTCGTTTGCATTTGCCGGCACAACAGCCTACCAGGTCACCGGCCCTGTACTCGAAGTGAAGGATAATTCCATTACCGTCCAGAAAGGAAAGGAGAAATGGGAGATCGCCCGTGACAAGGATACCAAGATAACCGGTGACCTCAAAGCAGGTTCCAAGGTGACAATTCACTATACGATGAAGGCGACAGCTGTTGAGGTAAAGGGAGAAGAAAAGAAGAAATAATTATCTTGTTTCAGATTTGGGGGTAGCTCTGCACTATTGAAGCTACCCCCAATGGTGCAGAGCAGGATTAGTCGATTCTTTCATATTGGTATGTATACGGTAAGTTCATGGGACTCCCCCCACCCAAATATGGAACATGGTTGAGCTCTCTCTCTATACAATATCAAAGACTCACGGTCACAAACTGCTTCGCATGAATGAAATAGAGTCCGGCCTTTGTCACTTTCTCACCGGTTATCTCCTCCCAGAAGCGGGAATAAGCCTTAACCTGTGGTGAATAGTATTTTACAAAGTCCTCCATTTTCTCCCCAACATCATCAGTTTTGTAATCGACAATGGTCCACCCGTCATGATTCCTATAAATTAGATCGATGGTACCGGAGAGAATTGCCCATTCACCAGATGATGCAGGGAGTGCCAACTCAGAAGGTTTCAGTCTGAGAGAAAACGGTACTTCGAAATATTTCTCTTCGGCAGCTTGTACTTCGTTCCAAAACTCAGACGCCTCTATTTGACTCATTAACATCTTAACGGTCATCATTTCTTCAGGCGGTCTGCCCTCTTCGTTCAACACGTTCGATATGAGGAGATCGAGTTCAGTGCCTTTCATACCCTTTCCAACGGCTTCAAGAACACGGTGCATCACGCTTCCCCATTTCAGACCCCGTCCGGTTCTCTTCCATACCGGCAGATCGCCTGTAGTTTTTGTTAAGGATGTCACATTTTCGATGAAATAGCTCTGCTGTTTAATTTTACTGATATTCCTACCAAGTGTTTCCTGTGCCTTATCAAATTGCTTTTTCTTTACAGCAACCTTCTCCTGGATCTTGGCTTCAGAAATTGCTGGGCTTTCCAGTTCTTGCACTGTGTCACGATGCTGATCAAATGGTGCCCAGTAATTTATATCTTCATTGTAAGGGTATGTGCTGATGACGAGCAGGTTTTTTGCCCTTGTACCCGCAACATAGAGGAGTCTGTCTTCTTCAGCTTTGTGGTAATTGCTTTCCTCTGTTACGAATGTGTCCCACCCCGGGGGTATCGCGAGCAGATTGATTTTATAGGTGTTTGTCTTATGGGTAATAACATAATACCCTACTGCATCTGTACCCTGCCTTTGGATATGCAGGGTTCTCATGTGATCAGACTTGCCGGACGGATTTGCAAGGAATACAACTGGCGCTTCAAGGCCTTTTGCCTTATGAAGGTTCATGATTCTGACAGCCTTCATTCCTCCGTGAGAGATATCTGTCTCATCCATTTCTCCTTCTGCAAGCAGTGAATCCAGTTCCTCAACAACCGAGAGAAAATTCGCTGTTCCTTCCATATCCGAATGCTGAAGAAACTCGAGCACCTTCAGAATGTTGCCCGTCTGACTTCCTCCCATTACATCTGAAAGCAGATAAGGAATCAAGCCAACATCCTCAATGATCTTTTCTATGGCGACAGAAGGGGGTAATGTTTTTGACCAATCTTTATAGTGACTGAGTTTATCAAAGGATTTCTTAAAAGCAGCTTTTACATCGCTTCCCATATCTTCAGGAACAGAGGAATAGAAGTTAAACCTGCCTCCGTTCCTTTTGAACCGGTAGAGCATATCATCACTGATACCGAAAAATAATCCCCTCAGTGCTGAAACAAGATCAACTGTGGAATCGGGTTCAGCGACAGCCTTCAATATCCTGATAACCTCCCGCAGACCGAAAGCGCTCTTGAGGGCATTGCCGCCTGACACTTCAAAGGGAATCCCGTATGCTTCAAGCCTTCTTGCATACTCAGGTATCATTTTTCTGTTGTGGAGGAGAATCAGGAAGTCAGAAGGTACCGGTCTTTCATCAAGCTCCGCTTTTTTCTCACCATCAGTCCTCGCCAGTTTTATTTTCCCGTCCAGTGCGGCCCGTATATACCTTGCTATCCTCTCGGCATCTTCCTCAACAATCGCCTCAGCCTTGTTTCTCTCTTTCTTAGATATGGTAATTGTTCTCACTCCGGATGTGAATTCCGGTTCATCTCTGCGCACCGTTTGAAGCTCACCGAATGATGCCTGATATCGTGATCCGTCTTTAGGGAATTTCTCGCTGAATATAGGATTCAGCCATGCACCGATAGACTCCATTGACCTGAAGTTGCTTCTCAGTTCTGCCAGCATGCCGCCTGATCTCCTGACAATCTCCTTTACAAGATTGTACGTATCAATATCAGCCCTCCTGAACCGGTAGATCGATTGTTTTGGATCACCGACAACAAAGAGTGAGCCCTGTTCAGGTTTCAGTTTATGCCAGTCTTTTTCTTCCACATCCGTACCAGTAAGGTAGAGCATGACTTCTGCCTGTATCGGGTCAGTATCCTGGAATTCATCGATGAGGATATGGGTGAATCTTTTCCTGAAATAAGTTCTCACTTCAGGATTATCCCTGAGCATCTGAGATGCATTCATGAGCAGATCCTGGAAATTCAGTGTCGACTTCTCCCTTCGCCTCTGCCTGCAGAGATCAGCAGCAGGTCTGACTGCCTTCATGAGATGAAAATGCCGGAATTCCCTCCACTTCCTGAGAGATGGTATCACGACATCTTCCTGAAACTTTGTGATACGGGATTGAATATCCTTCGCTATCTCTTTCGACGCCCACCTGTTTTGGGTGACTTTCATATTCTTCTCAAAGGTGCCCAGAATCCGGAAAAAATCCCGCATATCTTCGGGCCTGAGTGCCCTGATCATGCGTTTAGCATCCCGGACTGCATCCTGAACAGCATCCCAGCCTTTTTCCGGCATTCCCTCCGGCAAGTTTTTCGAAGCGTAGGATATGAATGCCCTGAGTTCTTTACGGGCATTGATGATATCAGGCGCAGAAACTTCCTTTGTGAAGGGCTTCACTTCCGGATACAGGGCTAACGTGTGGTATATTTCCCTCAGCTCTCTTGAGGTAACATCAAGGTTATGGAGGATCTCCAGTGCGTCCCCGTCTTCATACAGCAGTCTGATGAGGTATTCTTCCCACACCTCATCCTGGTGAATTCTGTCCTCGATCTCGTCCATCTCAAGGAAGGCAGGGTCTATTCCGGCTTCAACAGGCCTCTCTCTCAGAAGCCGTGCGCAGAAGGAATGAATCGTCCCGGCAAAAACCTGCTCAAGGTCAGCAAGTGCTCTCCCGTAAAGTTCTTTCTGTCTGCCGGCTGAATCTTTGAACCTCTTCTCAAGTTCTATCTGGAATTTCTGCCGTAATTCAGCAGCAGCCTTCCTGGTAAAGGTGACGGCAGATATCTTTTCGATCGTTGCTTTCCCTTCGCCGATGAGTGCAACCATCCTGTTCACGAGACTTGTTGTCTTCCCTGAGCCTGCTCCGGCTTCAACCATCATGGTCATGTCGAGCTCGGTGACTATGGCATCCCGCGCAGCTTCGTCGATCAGGTACATGTTTTTTCCGAGCTTTTTATTCATACTCTTCCAGCTTTTTCAGGAGTGCGCTTTCGCTGTTGTCCGTGTTCCGGAATTTCTGCATGGATCTCTCTTTCACCGATTCCCCGCAGATGTTCGTGAAGTCGCAATATGTGCATGAGTCTTTATCAGGCGAAGGAATGAAAATTCCTCTTCTGATGATCTCAAAAAGCAGATCAAGCAATTGCATAAGTTCAGTGTCATTCCTCGCATACATCTCCAGTCTTCCGGATTCTTTTTCTGTGGGGAAAAGATACCCTGAGAGCGTGACCGATAGCTTTTCATCCTTCTCGATATTTCTTACGAGCTTTTCAGCCGCTATAGCATAGAGCGCATGCTGGATGGTTTTCCCTTTGTTGAGGCAGATGTTGTTCTTATAACCGTAAGCACTCCCGGTCTTATAATCGATCACTGCATATTCACGTTCTGTTATCCTGTCTATCCTGTCTATCCTCCCCGAGAGGTTGAACGACTGTCCTGTCCCCAGGGGAATTTTTACCGGTTCTCTGAAGCCGGGTTCTGCATCTTGTGAGCCAAAGGCAAACTCAAAAAAGGCGGGGGAATATTTCTCGCTGCGGTCCTCCTCCGTCTTCAGGAATATGTCTGATGCCTTGTGCAATATCTTTTTTTCCTGTGCAAAAATTGCCTCACTTGGCGGCGGAATCTTCTCCCTGTATTCCTGAATGATCTCTTCGAGAAGAGATTTGATACGAGCAGTATGTTTCACAACAGTCGGCTTTTCCTTATTGAAGGTTATCTCCCTCATGAATTGTTCGAAGAGCTTATGGAGCAGGGACCCCCTCTGCATCCCATCTAACCAGGTATCTTCAGTAATGGTGATTTCCTCCAAAGGCCTCACTTTGAGAATATGGTAGAGGAAATACGAGTAGGGACACTTCGCAAACTTCTCCAGCATGGAGGCAGACATGATAAGACCTGCATTTTCCCGCGGATCGAGTTCTTCCCCGGGCGTAAGCAGTTTTCCGTCATACTCGGTCACGCTATCCGTTTCTCTCGCTTCTTCAGCTTTTTTACCTTCTGCAAGCCCCGGATAGCATTGGAAGACTGAAGCGTCTGGTCTTTTCAACCCGTTTTCTGCGATGAAGGATTTTATCCAGAAGTCCGACATATCCAGATGTTCTCCCATAGGGATGTATCCTGATGGACGACCCATATCTTTCATGAAATCGGTATAGCTGGCATGATGGTTTCCCGATATCAGCCTGTAAACTTGAAGCAGTATCGAAGACGGGAATGAATCCCTGTTTTCGAGAACGTCAAAAGATGAAAAGCTGAGGGTAACGTTCCCCCTCAGAGATGAGAGGAGTGCGGCAGACCTGTAGAGTTTTTCTTTGAGGAATTCCGATGATGTGATGAGGTCGCCACCGATAGACGTGAGTTCTTCATCAAGCAGAACCGGATTCTGGATCACTGTGCCCGGGAATGTCTGGGCATCGCAGCCAACAATGTAGGTGTGCTGACGCCCTGTCCTACCTCCGTTCAAGTATGATGATATGTGCAAGCAGCCTGAGGCCGGTCCGGATTGACCGACTTTCATGTCTCTGATGGTCAGGTCTATCTGATTGAGGGCATCAGGGAATGACATAGTTTTTGTCGTCATGGTTTGGATTTCATTCAGTTTCTCCGTAATTGCCGCTTTTGCTTCACCGTCAGGTTCGTCTGAAACACGGGCGTATCGCGAGACTAAATCGCGCAGACAGCTGCACAGATCCTGCAGTGAAATTGTATTATGTTCATCGACGACAGGTATTGAATCGAGGATATGTTTCAGAACGGATTTGAGAAACCGGGCATTTGCTTCTCTCTGTTGATAAAAGTCTCCTTTATCGTTATCGGTATTATTATATTTCAATAGGTTAGATGCATAATGTTCAACCATTTTACTAAGTATCCGGAGGTATCGTTCTTTGCCACATCCGATAGGGGATTCCCTCAGTATTCGGGCCATTATCGCTGGTGTAATCAGGTCATCTTCTCCATGGGCTTTCAAATCCACATTTCCACTGACGATCAACTGCCTGAATTTGACAGCCTCATAATTTGATGAAATCCACGACAGGAATCCGAGTGCAGCCTTTCCAGGACGGGTGAATGGTATGGGAAGTCCCTCCTCAAAAGTCACAGGAATGCCGAACTTGCATGACAGGTCATAGATCATAGGGACGTAGTCATCATAGGAAGTGTGGATAATCTCCACTTCATCGTTCTTTCTTCCCGAAGATATGATACGCCGCACAACCTCCCTTATTTCATTCCTCCGTCCAACAGCATGAAATATCTCTACGGTTGAGTCTTTAAATACGCCGGGTGCTTGCTCCGGCTCGAAGAGATAGGGTAACTTTTCTCTATTCGATGTGATCTCCGTGACCTCTTTTTTGATGGGCGTCTGAAGAAATCTCTGCGGGTAGGCAATCCCATGAACGTGGTCATGCGGGAGGAGAATCTTTTCACCGGGAAGAGCTTCGATAAATAATTTCTCCAAGGCTGAATAGGGGACGTCGGAAAGGAAAAGATAAAGTCTGTCTCGAGGGCTATCTTTATCAGCCTTCAGTTTTTTTAGAGCTCTTTTCAGTATCTCAGGTCTGTCCGCGTACTGGTTTTGCTGCAAATACACTTCATAATTCCTGAAAAGCTCTATGATTTCCGTTCCCTTTTTCTCGTTAATAAAGTCTTTTGGGGAGAGGTTATCAGAATGTATACCGGACATCCTCAGTTCTCTTGCGGCTTCTCCGAGAGCGTTTGCCATGCCTTCCTTCGGTTCAATATGGTGAAAGTAAGAATCCGCTTTTGCCCGTATGTGCTGGAAGAGGTCCTCGATGATTATCCGCGTCGATGTTTCCGATACATGCTTTATTGATGTCCTAACAAGATCGAGATCAACAATCTCATGAGCTAAAGAGGTGAGAGTTTTGATCCTGAGATTTATATAGGGGATGCCATTTTTGACTAATGATTCGGTAATCTGATTGCCCTGGGAGAAGGATGGAACGATGAGGATTTTTTCCTTTCGGGAATGTTTCGTACAGATATCTGATAACGCTCTTTCTACGTTGTTCAATGTCTTGCTGTACTCCCGATCATTTTTGTCGTATGAATATGGTACCGTGTTATGCTGCAACTGAACAACCTCTGTTCATGAATAAAAATGATGAAGCTCATTCGAAATATGTATTCAGAAATTTTGCAATGACATAAAACCTATACGTCAACTTAATTTTAAACGTTATTTCCCCTTTTTGACATAAAGGGTCACACGGAGGATTTCCCCGGGACGCCAGAGGCGCATGCGTGGCCCCCAGGTGCCCGTACCACGACAGACGATCACTGTCATGCCATCTACTTCATATCGCCCTCCAAGCAGGGGATAGATGTATTGCACTATGTAGCCAAAAGGCCAGATTTGCCCGCCGTGTGTGTGACCAGAAAGCATCAGGCCCACGCCTGCACGTGCTGCCTTATCTGCTTGCCACGGTGTATGAGAGAGAAGTACTGTTGCACCGGGTGGTCGATCCGAAAGTGCCATGGAGATGGGATCCCCTGCTTTACCAGAACGATGGTTAGCTGTCAGATCGTCCACGCCAGCAAGAATAAAGGCAGGTTTGACTTCAGCCCAGGAGTTGTTCAGCATCTTTATGCCATCATACAGGAGAGACGTGTCTTTATTAGAACGACCGTGGAACTCGTGATTACCAAGGACAGCCCAGACGCCCAGAGGTGCAGAGAGGCTTCGTAAAACAGGAAGCAGTTCCTCCTGAGGTTGCCCGTGTCCTTCGAAGATATCCCCGAGAAGTACCACGAGGTCAGGCTGCTGCGCGTTCACCTGATCAACGCGTGCCCCCAGCCACTTCTTGTCGAGTAGCGTTCCAATGTGCAGATCTGACAGGGCAACAATCACTGTTCCATTCATCTTATGAGGAAGCCCCTGGATGTGTACGTCATAGTTTTGCACCACTGGTGGTCGCATGCCCTGCACGAGCGAGACAACAGAAAGCACTCCACCTGTAAACAGGGCAAATCCTCGCAGCGAAGGCGCCAACCGTGGCAGGAGAAAGCCACCAATGGTTATGAGGTCAACCGCGAGAAGAGAGACCGTTAAGAGAAATACCACAGCCATCCAGTTCATGCCGAGTAACTCAATCGCCATGGATAGTGGACCTGTACCCCCATGGCCAAAGTAGCGGCTGAGGAATAAAACTGACCAGAGGCCTATGCCTGCACCGATGAGAAGTTTTCTGGAGATGGTGCGTTTGAGAAATGGCACCGAGTCAGCACGCCAGAACACGTAGACGTGCATTAATGTAACGACGGAAAGGAGAATAATCCCAAACACACGCCCTCCAAAAAACTAAGTTGTTTTTTTATTGTAACAGTTAACATACGGCAATGAAGGCAAGAAGATAGCTCAGTTAAAAGACAAAAGGACTGAAGACAATAATCTATCTCTTTCCGGTGTTGATCATATGAAGACTTTTGGAAGAATCTTCCTTTATGCACTTCCGGACTTTGGTGCTTCAGCCCTGCACATTAAACAGTCGAGATCAGATCAAGCTTGCGGTGTACACCTGCGAGTGCGCATACACAGCGCACGTCAAGGAATGATAATTTTCATTTGAACTATTGCTGCAGCCTGAAAGTGTCTTCTCCAAAACTTCTTCAAGTCCGCACATCTTAAGGTTGTATTAGTTCGAATGTTTCATTCGAAAATCTTGATTCTTGGGAATCAAAAAAAACAATATAAAGCAACCTGCCAAGTTATGTAAAAACTATTCTATCCTCATGCGAATTTTGGAGCATAAGAATGAACTGAAGTATAATTATGCCTCACCTCGCCTCGCTCAATACGATAACAGGGGCTGTGATATAATTAACACGACCAAACTAAATCTGCGTAGCATGAGGAGGGATGCAATGGGTCTCCGACCTGAAGTCCAGCCTTTGCGATGGCTTTTCTTTTATGGCATTTTGTGTCTCACGATAGTGGTCATGATTTCCGTGGTTGTTCTACCGTCGACGTCCTGCGCTCAGACAGACGGATACAATCCAGCGGGAAATTCAGTAAACTTCTCCTTCTCCGCAAGCACTGTCTATCAGTTTAACGCGAATGTTGATGATGGCGGAACGTTGCATGTTGCGCGCTACAACTCCGCTTTCGACGTGTCGGATAGGGTGAACAAGGACCTTCGACTCGGTCTCAGCCTTGCCTATGAGTATGACGACTACGACTTCTCAGGCCTTACCAAATTCCCCGTTGCACGCCCTTGGTCAGAAGTCAATCGTTTCGGCATCAGTGTCCCGGTTCACTACACCTTCACAGACAATTGGAGGCTCTTCGTGAGCCCCTCAGTCCAATGGGCTGGAGAATCGCGCGCCAAATGGGACGATGCTCTTTCCTATGGTGCTGTGGCGGGCATTTCCTATAGAATCAGGCCTGACGCAGTCATCGGCCTTGGCGCGGGTGTTTACTCGAACATTAAGGATACTACTGTGTTTCCCTATATCACCGTCAACTGGCAGATGACCGAACGCATCCGACTTATCAATCCCTCCCGCACAAGCCCGGCTGGCCCTGCGGGACTCGAACTCGTCTACGCGATCGACAAGTACTGGGAAACCGGGCTCGGCGTTGCATACCGAGCCTATCGCTTCCGCCTTGAGGAGAATGGCCCGATCCCGAATGGCATTGGAGAGTATAAGACCGTTCCGGTCTTCGCCCGTATTTCCTACAAGTTTACGCCCAAGATACGTATTGATGTGTATGGGGGTGCCACTTTTGTCAACAAGATATATATCGAGGACCAGGACGGCCATGAGCTTTTCAGTACGAAGACCGATATCGCACCGCTTATCGGCCTAACCTTCGTGGCCAGATTTTAGTAGCTGAAAGAAGGAATCGAACTCAGCATTGTAACTTCAGGACAAGCTGATATGGCTTTCTCTGCCTCCAATTAATGGGAGTATCTTTTCAACGGTAAAATATACTAAAAACTTTGGGCCCTTCTGCTTGTCCTCTTCCGGGGTCAAATTGCGTCTGGTCATTTTAGCTATTAAGGCTGAGTCAGTCTCTTCCTTTACCTTTTTCAAAAACAGCCTTACACCTCTATGACCTGAGACATTCTCAATAAAAAGAAATGCTGCGTAGGGATTTGACTGCAGGTTAAGATGGGTCAGACGTTCTCTCATGACAAAAGCTAATGTTCCGTCATCAAAAATATGGGGGATAGAGTAGATTGCTGCATCTACTTTGCCTTTTGAATCAGCAGTAGACAAAACTCCTGTACCATTTACGCTGTCAAAGTATTCTTTCAGTGTCATGTTTCTCCTATTGTTGGTCTGTTTTAATAAGCTTCGAGGTATCATAGTGGTTATCCTTTAAGCGAGAGAGAATAGCTTCATATAATTCTCCCTCCATCTCTCTGGTGCGGCTTAAAATCCAGAGGTATTCCCGGTTCGGATGCCCTATGACTGCATATTCATAGTTTTTACCCAGGTCGATTATCCAGTAGTCTCCTGCAAAAGGCCAGAAAAAAGAGACCTTTAACTTAGCATTTGTTTCTTTATCAACTATCCATGCCTTACCTTTTGCAGACCTTATCTTGCCGCTGAAAGACTTGTCATAGCATTCATTGAGAACAGAGATTTTCCCATCATCCCTCAGGACATACGTTGCCTTACTTCCCACACAACCCTCCTGGAAGGTGTGCGGATATCTTGCAATCTCATACCATACCCCTGTGTAGCGGCTTAAATCTACATAAGGAACAACTGGTAAAGGGGTAGATGTTTGTTTCAACATCTTAGCGCATCCTATCAGGCCCAGCAGTATTGAAGTTATGGTTAAAATACAGAATGCTTTTAACCCTGATGTAGAATTATATCGATTCATTTCTCGTCTTTGTTCCATGCACTCATTAACAGGAGCTTTTGCATTTACAGGTCAATGAAATCCGCTTAGATACTTTTCTGATTTTCATGAAAATCCTCCTTATTAAAATCAATTTTTGTCTGACAATCTTATAGTATGATGATCAACGCAAGACAACGATATACCAAACAAGTAAGAACAGGCTGCTCCACCATCCAATAACTGAGATACTAAAACTCATCGCGATCTTCATCTGTAAATCTAAAGGCAGAAGTTCCCGTGCTTTTCCCTCCTTCTCCATCATTAAAAGGCGCGGACTTACCCAGAAGGAGAGAAATATCCCGTTTAAGATCAATACAACCGCGAGGACTGCATGGATAAATGAAATGCCAGAAAATCCAATATCCCTGTAAGTAATCAGGCCACCTAAAATTGCCAATAAGATGCCTATCCAAATGAGGGGTTTTGTAACCTTATGTGTCCGAATGGTTGCCTCTGTCCAATAAGAAGATTTTCTACCTAAGAATCCGTGGAGATCAATAACAGTTACTGCTCCTAACCCAATGATAAATCCTGCAATAAAAAGAAAAAGGCCAAGGATATCAGCCCAGGGGAAATCCTTGTTGCTCCAAATACCCAAATAAATAAACAACTGTTCCATGGTGTAATTAAAATTATATCATAAGCCCTCGATGTCGACTCTGAGGCGATGTAATTAGAAACTTATTTTTTTTGATATTGATCTTTGGATAGTATGCTTTTGAAAGAGGGGCTTGGACTGGCTTTTATTGTGGTACTTTATGCTTTTTGCAAAAGAGTATAGGGACAAGATTAATGAAGAGGCCTCAGTGTTCAATTCTTCGGGCATTAGATACTGAAGGGGAAGGAATTAACGTATTCTTTCTATGTGGATATCGCAGACAGATTGATTACTGTCACTATCTTTTATGCAAAGAAATAAACGGGGCGATCTGATGTAGTAAAAATATTTCCTTCCGAGCTTCATACTTTCCCATAAAATTTCTCTCCTGCCTCTTGATAAATACATTATCTTCCCATAGACTTTCATTGTCGGTATGTTTTCACTAACAAGACGATCCCTTCAGGGAGGATGCCATGAGTTTAACAGGGAAGGTAGCAGTAATAACCGGTGGCGGTCAGGGAATAGGGAAAGCAATAGCACATGCTTTCCTGAAGAAAAGCATGAATGTGGTTATTGCAGAACATGATAAAGGAGCAGGGAAAGAGACTGAAGTTGAATACGGTGAAATAGGGAGGATTCTGTTTATCCCTACTGATATCTCGAAGGAAACAGATGTAAAGCGATGTATGAAAGAAACAATAAAAAAGTTGGGCAGACTGGATGTGCTTATTAATAATGCGGCGATATCCATCAATAAACCCATCTCAAGGCTCACTTTAAGTGAATGGAATGGTGTCATTGCGGTCAACCTCACCGGTGCATTCCTCTGTTGCAAATACGCCGCACCTCACATAAAAAAAACAACCGGTGTAATTTTGAACATCGCCTCAACAAGGGCTTTCATGTCGGAACCTGATACAGAGGCTTACTCGGCATCAAAGGGCGGGATTGTTGCACTGACCCATGCGCTGTCAATAAGCCTCGGTCCTGAGATTCGGGTCAACTGTATCAGTCCGGGATGGATAGAGGTAAGAGGATGGAGGAAGAAAAGCCGCAGGGATAAGCCCGATCTTTCGGAAACCGATCACTCACAGCATCCGGCAGGAAGAGTCGGGAAACCCGAGGATATCGCATCTCTCGCCGAGTTTCTCATTTCGGATCAGGCAGGGTTTGTCACCGGAGCAAACTTTATTGCGGACGGCGGGATGACAAGGAAGATGATCTATCTATAAAAAATGTATCTTAATTGTTCAAATTATCTCTTTCGATACTCTGAGATAGGGATATGAGAAATCATATCGGTCAGGCGTACCAGTGAACTCTTGATTACCGTACATGGCAGTTAGCTTCTGGTCGCCTGTGCGCACTCTTCCCTCTGAGTTGTTCAAAGCTTTGCTCATATAGTAAAATGAGCTGGAAAATAAAATTTACTTTCCCTGTCCCGAACCATGAATCAGAATAAGATATGTCCTGATTGTGAAATTGAGTATCTGCCGCATATCGAGAAATGCGCTGATTGCGGCGCGGTGCTCCTTCTCCACGAGGAGCACAGACAGACACAGGAGGAAAAGAAGCTGCTGATGGCGAAGGCCATCGAAAACATTGCCGTGGTCAGGGAGGGCGACCTGAAGTGGTTAGGTACATTATATAACGTTCTCATCGATGCCGGTATTCCTTGCACGATCATTTCCGACGCAGGCTGTAACAAAGGCTGTTGCGGCACTAAATGCCGGTTGATCGTATCGAAAGAGGACCTTGAACGGGCACAGGAACGCGTTGCGGAATACTACATGGAAATTCATCCGGAGATCCGGGCTTCCAATGAACTTATTAGCCAGGGTAAATGCCCGGCCTGTGGTTCCCCCGTTGGCGCCGGTGACAATAAGTGCTCCGATTGCG
>Ga0115026_10000142_pt1 | contig 15517 bp, 15 predicted proteins | sample Mud_0915_D1_FD_83878 | JGI IMG/M metagenome (GOLD analysis project Ga0115026, IMG submission 83878) | Wetland microbial communities from Old Woman Creek Reserve in Ohio, USA - Mud_0915_D1 | ecosystem: Environmental > Aquatic > Freshwater > Wetlands > Sediment ...
AGGACTGTCGGAATATTGATACCGACAAAGCAAGAAAAGAGTGAATCATGAATAGAAACAGACTAACTGTCGGGAATCGAGCATCGGGGGTCATTGACAAAAAATTGAATCCCCCCTTACCCCCCTTTCCTAAAGGGGGGTGTAGGGGGATTACTCACTATTTATGTTTTGAACGGTGTCTTTTATTTTCTATCATTTTTCTTCTATTTTCTTTCTTCTGTTTGCTACCTCCTCATGCTTTTGCCCTTGATGTCAAAAGATCCCTTCTTCCCAATGGACTCGTTGTGCTTCATTCAGAGAGTCACACCCTGCCGATAGTGATGGTAACCTTAATTGTTAAAGCCGGACAGCTTCATGAAGCTGAAGAGAAAGCAGGAACAGCAAATCTTGTTGCAGAGCTTCTGACTGAAGGAACAAAGAATCGCGCGTCAAAAGATGTCAGTGAGCAGATAGATTTTATCGGTGCGTCACTCGATGCATCTGCCGGTGCCGATTTTACATCCATAACCTTATCAGTCCTGAAAAAAGATCTTCATAAAGGATTTGAAATCTTCACTGATGTGCTTATGAATCCCACCTTCCCGGAGAATGAAATAGTGAGAGTGAAGGATCGGATTAAGGGCTTCCTGAAACAGCAGGAGGAAGACCCCTCCTTTCTTGCAGAGCGGGCATTCAAAAGAGAAGTATTCGGAAATCATCCTTACGGGCGCCTTACAGAAGGATCTCCGGCGACCCTTGATATGATAAAAAGAGAAGATCTTATCCGGTTTCATGCAGACTATTTTCTCCCGAACAATTCGATATTGTCAGTATCCGGTGACCTTACACCCAATGAATTAACCGCACTCCTTACTGAATGCCTCAGAGCATGGAAGATGAGGGCATTACCGGCAAAAAGTGCGATAGTGCTTGATGACAAGAGAATGAAAAAAGTAATCAAAATCGATAGAGACCTTACACAGGCTAACATTGTCCTGGGGCATATCGGTATCAGCAGGGAGAATCCTGATTATTATGCCGTGTCTGTTATGAACTATATCCTTGGGGGCGGAGGTTTTTCGTCACGGCTGATGCAATCCATCAGGGATTCGATGGGACTTGCATATGATGTGTACAGCTTTTATCGACCCTACAAAGAATCAGGTACCTTCGAGATCGGTGTGCAGACAAAGAATGAATCAGCACAGATTGCTCTCGATGAGATATCAAAACAGCTCGAACGGATCAGAAAGGAACACGTTTCAGACGAAGAGCTTTCAGAGGCAAAATCATATTTGACCGGCAGTTTTTCGCGAAGGCTTGATACGAACAGAAAAATTGCTGATTTTCTGGCCTCTGTTGAATTCTATAATCTCGGAGACGATTACGTAAAAAAATATGCTGATTACATCAATGCAGTGACAAAAGAAGATGTGCTCCGTGTTGCCCAGAAATATCTTGATCCGGAACAATATATTCTCGTCGTCGTCGCAAACCAGAAAAAGGCAGTATTGAAAAAGTAAAAAATGATTTAGGGTGTCAATAAAGATTTATTCAGTATACCCTACGATAGAGATGCCCGCTGTTTTTGCCTCATTTTTAATTTTGTCCCTGTTCAGGACAATGCATTTGTTCGCTTCAACTGCAAGAACCCGCGCGTGAACAGTCTTCATAGCCTTTAATGTATCCAGGCCGATCGTCGGAACATCAAATCTCATGTCCTGATTCGGTTTGCTGACTTTCACAACGACGGCATCCTTTCCTGCTAAGATCCCCCCCCGTTTGATGGCCTCATCAGTCCCTTCGATGGCTTCAACCGCCATAACAGCCTTATTCTTAACAACGACCGTCTGGCCGATATCCAATCTCCCCATCTCTTTTGCAATCTTCCAGCCGAATGAGATGTCTTTCCAGTTTTCATCTGAAGGGGCATCTTTTGTAAGGACTCCATTGGGTGCCAGAAGAGCTGAACAGAAACGGGAGATATCGAGAAGCATGACACCCTCTCGTGCAAGTTCTTCCGTAATGGCCAGGAGTACGGAATCATCACGTCTGTCTTTTAGGGACAGGAGAAGTTTCACAGCTTTCAGGTCAGGCGTAATTTTACTCTTGTAAAGAAGCGTCTTGGAAACCTTGCCTGCCATGACTGCTTCCCTGATATCAGACTTTTTCATCGCATCAATAATCTTTCCGAATTTGCCCACATTTACCCATTGTATCTCATCAACATGGGATGAAAGTGCTTTGTCGGCAAGCGGCTCAAGGCCCACGGCAATAACGGTATAGCCCTGCATTTTCGCTTCATCTGCAACAGCCATTGGAAGTTCACCCTTGCCTGCAATAAGTCCGAGTTTTTTCATCAGAAGAGAATATTTATATGAGTAATCTCCCCTAACCCCTCTTTAAAAAAGAGGGGGAGAAAATGGGAGACCATGATTTTGGTTCCCCCTTTTATAAAGGGGGACAAAGGGGGATTACTGGTTATCATTAGTTGCCTTACCGGCAGATGCCTCGTTTATTCTTCTGGATAAACTCAATCAGATGCTTGATTTCATCCGTATACGGCAGATCTTCCTGTATCTTCTTGATGGCATCTTTCAGCGTTCTCTTCTCCCTGAAGAGTATCTTATATGCTTTCTTGAGATCATTGACGGTTGAATCCGAAAATCCATGACGTTTCAATCCTACAGTATTGAGTCCAAATAACTTTACCCGGGCACCGGAGGCTATCATATACGGAGGAATATCCTGTCCCACTCCGCTGAATCCGCCGACCATCGCATATGCTCCGACCCGGGTGAACTGATGTATTGCGACAAGTCCGCCAATAACAGCATGATCTTCGACAGAAACATGGCCTGCGAGTGTAGCAAGGTTTGCCATAACGACGGAATTCCCGATCTTGCAGTCATGTGCAATATGAACATATGCCATGAGAAAATTACGATCCCCGATTACAGTAATTCTGTCGCCACCCACAGATGCTCTGTGAATCGTTACATATTCACGGATTGTATTATTATTCCCTATTGCAACGGCCGTTTTTTCCCCTGCATATTTTAAATCCTGTGGCGGTAGCCCGATGCTGGTGAACGGGTATATCGTGCAGTTCTCCCCTATCTGGGTAGCTCCCTCTATTATTACATTTGAGATAAGACGTGTCCCCTTTTTGATATGAACGTCATCGTGAATGATACAGAATGGGCCGATATACGTGTCTTCTTCTAACTCCGCATTAGGTGATATGATAGCTGTCGGATGTATTTCTTTCGCCATAGGTTTATATCTCCTTGTCTGTAACCATTGCAGTAAATTCTGCCTCTGCGGCAATTTTGTCTCCAATAAGTGCGTTTCCTGCGAACTTCCACACATTGCCTCTGTACTGTAAAATGGATACTTCCAAACGGAGTTGATCCCCGGGGACAACCGGTCTCCTGAATTTTGCTTTCTCGATGCTCATGAAATAAACGGTTTTGCCGCCAGGAGCACCTGACTGCAAAGCGAGAATACCCGCCACTTGTGCCAGTGCCTCGACGATCAGCACACCGGGCATGATTGGATTGCCCGGGAAATGTCCCTGAAAAAACTCTTCGTTGATACTCACATTTTTTATGCCTACTATTTTTTTTCCGGTATCTATTTCAACGATTCTGTCAACCATAAGAAAAGGATATCGATGAGGCAAAAGGTTCTGTATATCCTTGATATACATCATTTGATATTTCTCCTTTCAAGTTCCCTGAGCTTATCCTCGAGCTCCTTTATTCGCTTATAAAGTTCCGGCAATTTAGCGATTACGACGTGTGCTTTCAACCAGTCTCTGTGAGGAATTGCAGGAGAACCGGAATATGTACCTTTTGCAACATTACCCATGACCCCGGACTGAGCGCCAATCATGGTTCCGGATTCTACTACCGTATGATCAGAGACCCCCACCTGTCCGCCAAGGGTAACATAATCACCCATTGCCGTGCTTCCTCCGATTCCGACCTGTGCAACAATGAGACAATTATTCCCCATTGTAACATTGTGTCCGATCTGCACGAGGTTATCAATCTTTGTGCCTTTCCCGATAACGGTGTTCCCCGTCGTTGCCCTGTCAATAGAGGCATTGGCACCAATTTCAACATCATCTTCAATGATAACGCCACCAACCTGAGGAATCTTATGATGTTTGCCTTCGTCAAAAACATACCCGAATCCGTCAGATCCTATGACTGATCCAGCATGGATGATAACTCTGTTACCAACTTTTACTTTTTCTCGCAGGGTCACGTGAGGGTAAATAACGCAGTTTTCACCGATGGAGGCATTTTCGCCTATAAAAGCAAAAGGATGAATGACAGACTTATTCCCAATAAAAGCTCCATCTGCAATGAATGAGTACGGGAAAATGGAAACATCTTCTCCTATTGTGGCTTTGTCAGATATGAGTGCATCCTTGCTCACGCCGCGAGGTTTGAATAGTTTTACATAGAAATGTTCAAGCAGCTTTGCAAAAGCAAGATGAGGGTTTGCAACTTTCAGTTGCGGAAGAGGTAAATCATGCAGAGGCTCCTGAACGATGATACACGAAGCCCTGCAGTGCGGGAGGTCTTTTACATGGCGTCTGCCTGATAGAAATGTAATGTCTCCCTGTTGCGCCTCATTGATACCCGCTACCCCCCTTATGTCAAGATCAGGATCACCAAAAATCTCGCCATGAACCAGAGATGCAATTTTGGACAGTTTCACTACTTTGCGGTTTTTGCCTTTGATTCATTGTATTTTTTCAGGATGGTATCCGTGATATCGATGCCTTTATTCGAGTATAAAATCATTCCTTTCTCCAGGATGAGAGCATACCCTTCTGCCTCGCCTGTCTTCTCAACTAAATCTTTGATATCTTTCAGAATCGTCTCAGTCAATTCGGCTTCTTTTTTCTTAATTTCTGCCTGCGAGTCCTGTACAAGCCGCTGGTATTCCCTGACAGACTTTTCCAGTTCTTCTTCTTTATTCTTTCTTGCATCAGCAGATAAAACAGAGGCCTGTTTTTCAATATCAGCCTTCAATTTCTCGATCGCTTTCCCTTTTTCATCGATGGTCAATTGTTTTGATTTAATCAATCCTTCAAGATCAGACTTGGCCTTCTTCCCTGTTTCAGATTCATTCAACACTTTTTGAACATCAATAGATCCAAACTTTACGGTATCTGCAGCATGTGATGCAGCAGGCATGACCAGAAGAGCGACGAACAGCAAACAGCAAGCCAACATCTTTGCAAAACATAGTTTTTTCATATATCCTCCTCTAAAGGTATTTTTTAAAAGAATGTACCGAATGCGAATTCAAACCTGCTGGATTTCTCTCCAGGCTCTCTTTCGAGATTGTAGCCCCATTCAAGCCTGATGGGCCCAACGGGTGAAATCCATCTCACTCCGGCTCCTGTAGTATATCGCAGCTCCGGGAAATTTTTAAATGATTCATACGAATTCCCCGCATCGAAAAATACAACCCCTTTTAATCTGATTTCACTGAGAAGCGGGAATATATATTCAACATTGAAGATAAGTTCCTCGGTTCCCCCTATCGGGTCGTCTGTGCCTTCATCCATTGGGCCTGCCTCACCATACCCTAACCCCCTTACCGAGTAAATACCGCCGACATAGAATCTCTCGTATAACGGAAGTTCCTTACCGCCAATGCCTGTTGCATAGCCAAACCTGCCTCTCAGCATCACCGACGTACTCCCGATGGGAAAGTACCATGCAGAATCCATTTCACCCTTAAAAAATTTATTGGTCCCTCCTAATCCGGCAAAGGTTGTATATATGGAATTTCTCGACCCTCTTCTCGGGTCGAGATAATTGTCTCGAGAATCTCTTACCAGGGAGGGGGTGATACTGCTTGTTGTGCTTTTGCCTTCCTGATCTTTTATTATGGTGGACGCATCTTCAGACACATTGGATATGTCTGCATCCTCAAAATTGTATAAAATGTCCGTCCACCAGTATTCAGAAAACCTCTTGCCGAAAGAGATGCTGAATCCTGTTGCATCTTTGTCATAATCGATGTATTCTCTTGTAATTTTGTAAACGTTTGCCGAAAAAGATATGGGCTTGTCCATAAACCAGGGGTCTTTAAACGAAATATCGTACAGTGTTGTTCTTCCGCCCAGTTCCGCCCGTATTTTCATAAATTGTCCCTTGCCGAAGAGATTTCCCTGTGTCAACTCTATCATCGCAATAAACTGTTCTACGGAACTGTACCCGCCGCCAACGCTGAAAAAACCTGTCGGTCTTTCCTTCAACTTAACGCCGAGTTCAACCAGTTTTTCCTGAGGCTGAGGTTTGGGGTCTAACTCCACTGATTCGAAGAAATTCAGATTATTGATCCTCTCGTAGCTTCTTTTTATCAGCGCACTGTTAAAAATATCTCCCTCGTCCAGCCTGATTTCTCTCCGAATAACTTTATCCCTTGTTTTTGTATTTCCCGAAATCTCTATGCGCCCGATTCTGTACCTGTCTCCTTCACTGATATTCAGGACAAGTTTTACCTCTTTTTTGCTTTCATCGGGTATTACGTCAGGGTTGACCGTGATCAAAGCATACCCGGCCTCCGAATACAGTTCAGAGATCGAAAAGATGTCCTTGCGCAACTTCTCCTTGCTGAAAGGTTTATCGGGGAGCATAGTTATCCTTTTTCTCACTGCATCATCCGGAAATACTTTGTTGCCGGTCAATTCGATCGATGATATTTTGTACTGGTCACCTTCTGCAACTGTAATCGTTATGAACATCCCTTTCTGATCGCCGGTGAGCTGAATCTGCGGTTCGCCAAGTGCGACTTTTATATATCCATTATTGAAATAAAGATCTTTAATCTTTTCGATATCGACATTCATCTGGTCTTTCTTGTAATACCCTGAAGAAGTGATGAATGAGAATATACTCCATTCTTTGGTATCCATAACACCTTTAATCTTTTTTGCCGGGAAAACTTTATTACCTTCAATAGTGATTTTTTTTATTTTAACCTTCGTCCCTTCCTCGATCTGATAGGTCAGGGTGACTTCATCAGGGCTTATTATTTTTATGACCGGGACGATGTGTGAAAGCCAGTACCCCTCTTCTTCATAGAATGCCCTGAGTTTGGCAGCATTGTCCTGGATGAGGACTGCATCGGCTATGGCACCGGATGTTATCGTCATCTTTTCCTTTAATTTCGCATCATCAAATTCATCATTGCCCTGCAGTTCAATTTTGACTATGGTCGGCTTTTCCTTAACTATATATATCAGTTTTATCCCGCCCTCGAATGTTTCAATCTCTGCCCGCACATCATCAAAATATCCCAGCTTGTAGATGTTTTTGATATCATCATTTGTTTTTTCCTGCGATATAACTTCTCCCTGTCTCTGGGTAATTTTGCTTTTTACAGCGCTTTCATCAATTCTTTTCAGCCCTTTTATTTCGATTGAGTTGATGAGAGGTAGTGCCTGTGCGTATAGGAGGGCAGCTGAAAAAATTGTGATGAAAAAACAGGGAAGAATTTTCAGGAATATTCTCTTTGACATAGGTTGTTTCCAATTCATAAACTCGGAAAGTATAGCACTTTGAATGGGGGAAATGTAAGCACAAATGTGATTTTTGTGTACGTATCAGCCGTATTAAACCCGAAAAAAGGACTATACTATGCGAGCAAATAATTCTTGTTCTCCGGAAACTGAGATACTGTGAATAACTTAGCCATAAAAAGCACGGTTAAAAATCTCTTGATGAAGAGAGATTTTGAGAGCCTGCTTAAATTATTCGATACAAACAGGCAGTACTGGCAGGAGGTTCGCTATCGACTCTATGACCTTGACGAAAGGCTTAGATGGTCAGCCATCGAAACTGCTGCAAAACTTATGAAGAAATGGTGGGACTCAGGGAAGGAGGAAAAGGTCCGTGTTTATATCAGGACCCTCTTCTGGACTCTCAATGATGAATCCGGAGGAATCGGGTGGAGTTCTGCGCAAACTATCGCAGAGATCATTGCGCAAAATCCTGTGTTAAATGATCCGTATGGAAGCATGATGATTGCCCACTGTATTGATGAACCTCCGCTTCTCAAAGGGTGCTTATGGGGGATTGGGAGAATGGGGGGCTTAATTACCAAAGCGGTGAAGTCTTTTCAGGATGAGATTCTGAAAGTCTTAGATACTGACGATCCTGAACTCCTTGGCCTTGCCGCATGGGCTATGGGAGAATCCGGGGTTGATTTAGCTGCACCTTACCTTGAGAAATTGAGATTTCGCAGCGAACCGGTGAACATTTATGTGGAAGGAAATTTTTATGAAAAGCCGTTGGGAAAATGGGCTGAAGGGTCGATCGTAAAGATAAAGGCCGCTCGGGGAATGACAGCTTATTCTTGACATAGTTTTTAAACTAAGACATCAAACAATATTTATCATTTGCTTGATTAGGTTTAAAAATAGTCCAAGTTTATTTAATCTTTTTATAAATAATCCTTACTTGACAAAAGAAAAAGAGTTGATTATTATTAAACACCTTTCTTAGGACTTATTTAAAGTAAAAGGAATATTTCCGTCAAAATGTCAAAAAATATCCATGTAGGAAGGGGGTGAAGAGTAGCACCACGTTTTCTCGTTCATTTTTCCGCATCTTAATCAAAAAACTCACCAGAAGGAGGTAAGCTATGGGAGTCCCAGGACAAGAGAAGCTATGGGATAAAGAAGAGAAAGAGCACAGGAAATACCAGGACATCAGGATTTTTACCGATGAACAGCTGAAGAATTATACAGAAGATGAGCTGAAGAATTACAAACCCCATCATGCTACTACGATGTTGGACGAATTGGAGAAAGGTCCATGGCCCAGTTTTGTAAGCGATATAAAGAGAGAGGCATTACACAGACATAAATTGGGACAGGACAATCTCATGATACCTGCTGAGATTTGCGATGATTTGTTGGGGGTTGTGGAGCTTTCCTATAAAGAGGGAGAGACCCACTGGAAACACGGTGGTATCGTCGGAGTTCTCGGTTATGGCGGAGGCATTGTCGGCCGGTATTGCGACCAGCAGGCAAAATTTCCGAATATTGCGCATTTCCATACTATTCGTGTTAACCAGCCCAGCGCAAAGTTTTATACAACAGATTGGCTGAGAGGATTCTGTGATATCGCAGAATACCGCGGGAGCGGATTGACCAACCTGCATGGTTCCACCGGCGACCTTGTTATTCTGGGGTCAACTTCGGATCAGCTTGAGCCTATATTCTTTGATCTGACCCATGACCTCGGAAATGACATAGGCGGTTCAGGGGGAAACCTCCGTACACCTTCAGATTGTATCGGAAAGGCACGCTGTGAGTTTGCCTGTTACGATACCATGGATATGTGTTATGAGATGACCATGCAGTTCCAGGATGAACTGCACAGGCCGGCCTTCCCGTATAAATTTAAATTTAAGTTTGACGGATGTCCGAATGGCTGTACTGCAAGTATCGCCCGTTCAGATATGGCCTACATCGGCACATGGAAGGATGATATCCGTATTAATCAGGATGCTGTCAAGGCCTATGCAGCAGGTGAAATCCCGGCTGATGGCGGCGGATTTGCCGGAAGAGACTGGGGTAAATTCGACATCCAGAAAGAGATCATCGAGCTTTGTCCTACCCAGTGTATGCAGTGGGACGGGAAGAAAATGAGCATCAACAATGCAGAATGCAACCGCTGTATGCATTGCATAGACGCCATGCCCGAGGCTTTAAGAGTAGGTAAAGATCAGGGTGTGAGTATCCTTTTTGGCGCAAAGGCCCCGATCCTTGAAGGCGCGCAGATGGCGTGCATGACGATACCTTTTATGTATGTCAAGAAACCTTATGAAAGCCAAAAAGCTCTTGTCGGAAAGGTTTTTGACTGGTGGATTGAAGAAGGCAAGAACCGTGAGCGTATCGGTGAAACAATCCAGCGCGTAAGCTTGAAGACATTCATTGAGGTTCTCGGGATTCCGCCTATGCCTCAGATGGTGAAAGAGCCCCGTTCCAATCCATACGTCTTCTTCAAGGAAGCTGAGGTTCCCGGTGGATGGGTGAGAGATATTAACGCTTACAGGGAAAGACATCCAAAATAATATAAAGGAGGATATGTCATGTCGAAAGGCAAACTTGGTTATTTTAATCCCCAAAAGCCTCAGGAAGGCAGGATAACTGATATTGGTCCCTGTCATTACGGGCAGATGCTCCCGCCTGTTATCAGGAGGAATTACGGGAAATGGGCTTCCCATAGGATACTTGAGCCCGGTCTTCTGGTGCATGTCTCCGAGACCGGTGAAAAGGCTTTTACGGTGAGGGCTGCTGCACCCAGACTCATGTCAGTCGAGCATATTCGTGAAATTTGCGACATTGCAGATAAGCACTGTAATGGTTATTTGAGATTCACGACAAGAAATAACATCGAATTTATATTGGAAGATGAAGCAAAGGCAAAGGCGCTCAAGAAAGAACTCGACAGCAGAAAACATATTGGAGGCTCTTTTAAATTCCCGACAGGCGGTACCGGGATGGGCATGTCCAATATCGTCCATACCCAGGGATGGGTTCACTGCCATACCCCAGCAACCGATGCATCAGGGCCTGTGAAAGCCACTGCTGATGTATTGTTTGATGAGTTCAAGAATATGAGGCTGCCGGCGAAGCTGAGAATAGCTCTTGCATGCTGTCTGAACATGTGCGGTGCCGTGCACTGTTCCGATATCGCTCTCCTCGGCTATCACCGCAAGCCCCCTGCAATCGATGATGACGCTGTTGGAAAGGCCTGTGAGATACCGCTGGTCGTTGCAGCCTGCCCGTTGTATGCAATTAAGCCGTCAACAACTGCGGAGGGGAAAAAGAGCGTTACCATCAATAATGAAAAGTGCATGTATTGCGGTAACTGTTACACTATGTGCATGGGACTGCCATTAGCGGATAGAGAAGGTGATGGTATCGCTATCCTGGTCGGTGGTAAGATCTCAAACCGAATCAGCATGCCGAAATTCTCGAAAGTTATTATCCCGTGGTTGCCGAACAACATGCCGCGCTGGCCCGAAGTGACGACTGTTGTCAAGCACATTGTTGAAGTCTGGGCAAAGGACGCGAATAAGTATGAGAGAGTCGGCGATTGGGCACAGCGTATCGGCTGGGAGAAATTCTTTGAGAAGACCGGCATCCCGTTTACCGAAAAGAGCCTGGATGATTACCGCCTTGCCGTTGATACATACAGAACCTCGACTCAATTCAAGTTTACCGAACATGCATGGGCTGTATCCAGGGCTGTGGGTGGTATATAAGAAATCAAGAGGAGTGAAAAACTATGGGAAGACCAGAAGACATTAGACAGGCTATCATGGACTATGCCTCAAAAGGCGCAAAGAGTAAATTCTACTTCAAGGATATGATGATCGGTGTGAAGAAGGTAGTTCCTGACGCCGGTGCATCAGAGATCAAAAGTATAGCATCCGAAATGGTAAGAGAAGAGGTTTTGGAGTTATTGTCAACCGGAAGCTCTACCATGTACGGCTTGAAGGGAAGAGGCATATCTGTTGAAAAATCAGGAGATTCAGGAGGATAGAACCTCGTCGGAGTCGAAAAGACTCTGTTCCTGAACATCTGATTTATTTGGATACGGTTGAAAGCAAAGGGTGGCTCAGCATCAAAGCCACCCTTTGCAAGCCATTGTGCATTAGAAGATTAGTTTTTTCTTTCAGGATCGATCGAAGAAACACCTGCCTTTCCATCATCCACTATACAATGTGGTAATATAAACCTATGGACCAACTAAAAAATATTGAGCAATTTATTAACGAACAGAAGCTCCGTCTGCTGGAGAAACCGGATTGTGCAGCATCTCTCTATAATATGGGCGTTGCCCTGATGAGTCAGGGGAAATTTGATGAGGCGATTGATGCTTTTGAAGAGTCAATCGTTCAGGGCGTCAGGATGTTTGAGGCTTTTGTAAATCTCGGGTATATCTATTTTAAAGACGGGGATCTCGAAAAAGTTGCAAAGGCAAATCTGCGGGCTGTTGAGATAGAACCCCGGTACGCGCGAGGTTATTCTAATCTCGGGTTCGCTTATCTCCAGATGGGAAGAACCGACGAAGCGATTCAAGCTCTTGAGAGGGCTTTGGAATTAAACCCGGATATTATTCAGGCAATGTGTAACCTCGCAAACGCATATCTCCAAAAAGGCGATCTCGAAAAGAGTCTTGTGACGAATCAGAAAATGCTTGAACAGGCACCAAATTTTGCTCTTGGCTATAACAATCTGGCAAATATATTTTATGCAATGGGCAAGATGGAGAAAGCGATCGAAAATTGCGATAGGGCTCTTGAAATGGGATTTGAGGTCCATCCAGATTTTCTGAAGCTTCTTGATCCGCATCGGAAAAAAGCGAAAATATCGTCGGCAAAAAAAACAAAGACAAAACAATCGATAACAGGAAGCAATACACAAAAAAAAGGGCAAGCAAAAAAGCCGGAATGAGAGAAGAGCTTTTCCCCAGATATGAGGAGCTGCCCCGCAAGGCAGATATCCTTTTTAAAACAATTCATGAAAAATACCCTGACAGTGTGCGCTGCAGGATCCGTTGCTGCGATTGCTGCCATGCTGTTTTCGGGCTCTTCCCCATAGAAGCCGCATACATCAATTATCATTTCAACCGTCTTGACCGCAAGGTGCGGCGAGATGTCCTGAAGAGAGCTGAAAAAGCCGAGGGGGAGATGGTAAAGGCCAAGGACAGTCTGAAGGCTTTTGAGGAAGATCAGAAAATGAAAGTATACGGACTCGGGAAGCAGCGAATTAGATGTCCTCTTTTAGGAGATAAGGAAGAATGCGTGCTTTACGAACACAGGCCGATTATCTGCCGTATTTACGGAGTTCCGTACAGTCTTCATAAAGGGGAAAAAGAGATCGCCTATGTTTGTGGTATTTCTGGATTCGAGGCTCACGCTTCTTATCCGACAGTGAAACTTGATAACCTCTATCAGAAGCTTGTCATACTCTCCGTTGAAATGCTGAAGGAGGCAGGGTTCTTGAATCCTGCCGCTAAAGCTAATCTTATGCTGCCGCTCTCGCGGATTTTGCGCATGTCCTTTGAGGACATTGTTAAGGGTAATTTCGGAGAGTAAGATACAGCCTGGCAACATGATCCTTTAGATGTTCCTGAATTACCTGGTAATCTTTTGTCTGTTCAAACTGCCCTGCAATTGGAGCAAGCGTTTTTCTGAGATCCTCTCTTGTAAATGATTTGAGGAGCATCAGGAATGACCTTAGCGAGCCGCAACAATCTCCGAGATCGTCTTTTTTCCCGAGTCCATCCAAGAAACCTTTTACGGTAGCATCAACACAAGAATCCTCTGCCCACACAACATCACCGACTCCATCAATTTTGTCAAGACGCATCTGAACCGAGAGATGGAGGAGAAAATAGAACAAGGCGAGAACGGGGTTTATCGCCTCATTAGTTCCAGATCCTATGAATGGCTCATAGCCCCTTACTGTAGTCAGCTTGACATCGATTTGGTCATTGTCCTCAATCTTTACGACAAAATCTCCTGCTGCATGATGCCAGGGATAAATCAGGCGAAAATCAGAGAGGTCATAATAAAGAGTGAGAATCTCTGCAGCCTGCCGGTAAATTTCGAAGCCCTGTTCAGATGAGAGAAACCAGTCTCCTTTGCCGTATTCCCAAAGTTTCATCTGTTGTTTGCCGTCTTCAGACTTCGCAATATGAAATTCATGATATCCTTCAAACCACTCTTCGAGCAGGAATGCCATTGCATATGCTTCATCGAGGAGGAAGGGTTTTGGAATATAGGGGAGTCTGTATTGTTCCTGAAGTGTCCGGAGAACTATAAATTCTTTCTTTAAGGCATTTCTACCGGTCTCGGTGACTGCAACATTGAGACCAAATTTAATCTTTTTGCCGGCAGTTAGACATTCGATGCTTGCAGGATGGTAGAGGGCCCCATGTTTTTCTGTGCGGACAATTATTTCATTGAGCGAACTGAGATCGAAATCAGTTTCCAGTCTCTCATTTACTGCACCAAGCAACGGCTGAAAATTTTCCCTTGATAGAAAATCAGTTATTGCACGAAAATAAATCCCGTAAGGAGTTTTCAGCGGATCTGATTCAAGGGGATATTCAAGTCTCTGAGTATCGACAGGGACATCGCCGGCAGGTGACGCAACAAGATACCGTATTGCCGGTTTCCTCATCGGGAAATTTTCTGAATAGCTTCATGTGCCAGCTGGCCGACAGTCACTTCCTGCAAATTACCGTCTCTCCAGATCGAAAGTGCATTCTCATCGGTCTCAAGGTTCTTTAATTTCTCGATAATGTCATTAAATCCTATATTGCCGAGTGCCCAAGCAGCGTATCCACGAAGGACAGGGTCGGGATTGTCGAGAAATGAAGTGAGACCCCGAAATGCGAGCTTGGCAAGTCCCTGGTTTGCAGTTGAGATTTTACCAACAGCCCAGGTAACTTCTCTCCACAAGTTCTGCTGAGAAATAAAGGAGAGAAGCGGTTTAGTAAACTCTCCGAAAAGAGAGGGGTTTGTGCTGATTATCGTGCCAATTGCCTCAAGGGCACCCCAGGCCGAAGCGCCGGGGCAGGCTGCGCTCTGCAGGAGATTATTTATTAGTTTGCTGATGAGATCAGGACGCTTTTCTCCAACCCTCTTGCTAACCTCACCGAAAAGGTCAATGATCTTCCAGCGCAGACGTTCATCCGGCGTATAGAGCATCCGCTGAAGTTCATTGATTACCCTTGAATCTTCTTCTGCAAGGGCGAGAAGGTCCGAGAGATTATCTTCTGCAACATACTGTCGGATTTTTTCCTTGGAGAATTTTTCCGAACGCAATTTGATTTTGGAAATAGGTGTTGTATATTTGAGTTTTTCCTTCACTTTTTCACCGGTTGCTTCAAGGAATTGATCGAAGAGCTTAACGAAAACCAGTGCCCCCCGGACATAGCGGTCATTGTAGATTTTTTCCGGTACTACGCTATGGGTGTAAATATCATAATTCCCTATTAAGGCGTCGGTGTAGTCATCTCCGTAGGACAGAGAAAACGCCAGGTCATCATCTTCGTTGCAGGCAAACAGGATTGCTTCAATGAAAGCTGCTCCGAGATTATGCCCTGTTGCATCGAAGGCATATACAGCTCCGCAGTGCGCGCAGGCCCCTACAGGGAATTCTGAAACTTTTCTCCTTGGCAACTCTTTTGGTTGCTCGATAACATAGTAGCAGAAAGGGCAACGGGGTTCTTCCGGTGAAGCCTGCATAAGCACTCTCCTTTTTATTATGGATATTTTTTATTATAGCTTTTTTGATTTCCTGTAGCCTATCGTTTCTCGGCTATGGTAGTATTGAAAATATCCAGACGCTGTAATCCGAAGCAGCAATAGTCTTGAAAAGGAGGGATGGCTATGCCCATTTATGAATTTAAATGTATCGGTTGCGGGCATGTTTTCGAACTTTTACAGTTAAAGAAAGATGATGAAAAATCGG
>Ga0115026_10000143_pt1 | contig 15504 bp, 12 predicted proteins | sample Mud_0915_D1_FD_83878 | JGI IMG/M metagenome (GOLD analysis project Ga0115026, IMG submission 83878) | Wetland microbial communities from Old Woman Creek Reserve in Ohio, USA - Mud_0915_D1 | ecosystem: Environmental > Aquatic > Freshwater > Wetlands > Sediment ...
CCCCATCTTGTCCGGGTGGCCGGAGAGCTTTACAATTAAGAATTGTGAAAGACCGATTAAACGCTTATAATTTGACTTTAAAGGAGGAAGCTATGGAAAGGACATTATCCATTGTGAAGCCGGATGGAGTTCAAAAGCATTTGATCGGTGAAGTGGTAAAACGTTTTGAGGACCACGGTCTGAAGGTGATCGCCCTGAAGATGATCTCCATGAGGAAGAAAGAGGCGGAGGGATTCTACGCCGTTCACCGGGGCAAACCTTTTTTTGAAAGCCTGACCACCTTTATGTCTTCCGGGCCCTCCGTCGTCATGGTTCTCGAAGGAGAAGAAGCGATTTCGAAGACACGAGAATTGATGGGCGCTACTGACCCCAAGCAAGCGAAGGAGGGAACGCTGCGACGCCAGTTTGCAGCCAATATCGAGAACAACGTTGTTCATGGCTCTGACGCGCCTGAAACCGCCGCATTTGAGATGAAATACTTCTTTAACTCTCTGGAGATGTTTGCGTATTGAAAAGTCTTTCAGAAAGAATTGATCTCAAGAACTTAAGTCCCTCCGAACTCGTTGAATTCCTCGCGTCCTTCGGAAAAGAGCGCTATCGAAGCATCCAGATATTAAGGTGGCTTTATCAGCAGGGGGTCGAATCCTTTGATGAAATGACCAACCTGTCCAAGCGATTTCGTCAAGAGCTAAGTCGGATTAGTTTCATCTCCATCCTTCGCCCCGTGGGTGTGGAAAAAGCGGGCGACGGGACACAGAAGTTTCTGTTTCAGCTTGAAGATGGAAACCGAATTGAAAGTGTTCTGATTCCCGACAAGACACGCCTGACTCTCTGCCTTTCCACTCAGGTGGGATGCGCCTTCGGGTGTCGATTCTGCCTTACCGGAAAGACAGGATGGAAACGAGATCTAAGAGTCTCGGAGATTCTCAATCAAATAGTCGCAGTAAAAAAAGTGCTCCCGGAAAAAACATCTGTCACCAATATCGTATTGATGGGGATGGGAGAACCCCTGGCGAATTATGCAAACACGATGAAGGCGACTGCGCTGATGGCTCATCCCGACGCCTTCAAATTTTCTTCAAGAAGGGTCACTCTTTCGACCGTAGGTCTCCTCCCCGAGTTGGAGGCGCTGTCAAAAGCTAAGGCTCCGTTTCGTCTGGCCATTTCCTTGAATGCTTCGGATGAAGAGACTCGAACTTATCTGATGCCTGTCAATCGTCGTTACCCATTAAACAAGGTCTTGGCGTTATGCAGGGATTTTCCCCTCCGGCGAAGAGTTCGAATTACCTTTGAATATGTCATGGTGGAAGGAATTAATGATTCCTCTCAGGATGCCAAAAGACTCTTAAGAATATTGAGGGGCATTCCCTCGAAGATCAACCTCATCCCCCTCAATGAAGCCCCTGAGATCCCTTTTAAGAAGCCTTCGGAGGAGAGGGTCAGGCGGTTTCAAGAAATTTTAATGGAGGGCGGTCTCACCGTAATCGTGCGAAACAGCAAAGGGCGAGAGATTTCGGCTGCCTGCGGTCAACTCCAAGCTAAAGGCTCCCTCGGCCTCCCCTCTCCTCGTGCGACTGTGTCGCAACGAAGCGCCTGACGAGAGGCCGTCGGGTTCCAAAGCTTTAGAGCGCGGGTCTTTTAGGTAAGGCGAACCCTCGTTGCCTCAGAATTGAATGTCTTCATAGAGTTGGCGAGCCTGAATCCAAACGGTTAAAGGCTGCCGCTCCAAATCTTCGGGAAGGGTTTCGTTTATCCTTTGACAGGCCGCTTCCCGGCAGCCGCCCAACATCCCCGACCGCCTCTCCCCTTTTCCGAAGAGCCGTATTTTGATATGGCGACACAGCCTCCGTTGAAAAGAGGGATAGGGGGCATCGGAAGCGAACTTCAATGATTGATTTTTCACCACGGCGGAGTTAACATAAACCTTAATTTGATAAAGGAGGATGACCATGGCGGAGAAGGTCGTTGGAGTGATCGGCGGATCTGGCTTGTATGAAATGGAGGGCCTTGAAGACATTCAAACGGTTTCTTTGAAGACACCTTTTGGTAATCCTTCGGATGCGTATATTGTGGGGCGTCTCGAAGGGGTGAAAGTCGTCTTTCTGCCCCGCCACGGAAAGGGCCACCGGATTCAGCCGTCTTCACTCAATTTCAGGGCGAATATTTACGGGATGAAGAAGTTGGGCGTTCAATGGATCATCGGGGTCAGCGCCGTGGGTTCGATGAAAGAATCGATCCATCCCGGGGAGATGGTCGTCCCGAACCAATTCATCGATCAGACAAAGGGACGCCCGAACACCTTCTTCGACGATGGGATCGTGGGTCACATCAGCTTTGCGGATCCGGTTTGCCCCACGCTAAGCCAGATCCTTTACGATGCCGGAAAAGAGGTCGGGGCCAAGGTTCATCAGGATGGAACTTACATTTGCATTGAAGGACCTCAATTTTCAACACGCGCGGAGTCGAGGCTTTACCGGACATGGGGTGTGGATATCATCGGCATGACCAACCTTCCCGAAGCAAGGCTGGCCCGGGAAGCAGAGATCTGCTATTCCACCATCGCCTTTGCCACCGATTACGATTGCTGGCATGAGGCGGCAGGAGATGTGTCCATCGGTGATGTTTTGAGAATTTTGGCGGAGAGCACAAAAACGGCCAAGAGCGCGATTCGACAAGCGATCAAACATCTTCCCGAAAAAAGAGAATGCCTCTGCGCCAACGCCTTGGAATACGCCGTAATCACCGGCAAGAAGTTTATCCCCGAAAAAACGAAAAAAGATCTCGAACCGATCATCGGGAAATACATCAAGTGAGGCACAGCGCCTGTCCTTTGAAGTCCAGACTGGTCGTGACCTGTTCTTAGGGTTCTTCTCCAAAACATGAACCATGAGTTTCAAGCAATGAAGTTTATCGCGGACCGAATGCTTGGAAAGTTGGCTAAGGAATTGAGGATGCTGGGTTATGATGTTGTTTACTACCGGGGTGAGGATGCTTATCCGTTGATAAAACTGGCCCGAGAGGAGGACCGGGTGATTTTGACTCGAAGCACTCGATTTACCCCTAAGAGGCCGGAGGATCGCATTGTCAGAATCACGAAGGACAAACCTTCGCTCCAGATGAGAGAACTTATTCAAAGAAAAATCATTTCTTTGACCGAGAAGCCCCTTTTTTCCCGATGCCTGGTGTGTAACACTCTCCTCATTGAAATCCCGCGAGAGGAGGCAGAGGGAAAGGTACCTGATTTCATTTTCTATCAACAAAGGGAATTTTTTCGGTGCCCGCGGTGTTCGAAAGTATACTGGCCGGGTTCACATCAAGACCACATGAAAAAAAGGATCAAGGAGTTATTTGAGCAAACCTAGGGTTTGTGGTTTATCGTGAAAATTACTTTTCGAATAAAATTTAGGTCCAGAGCACGAAATTCTAAACAGAGATGCTAAACTCTAAGCTCGAAACCCTAAACTTCTACCCTGTTAAGTGTTTCTGCTAAGAACTGATGAACTCACTATTTTGGAGGAGTCAAGAAAATCAAGCCTGAAATAAGTAATCCCATACTAAACAGGACGAACAAACTAAAATGTCAAAAGCACAAAACTCAAAACCATATGACTTGGAAGATATTCGGGTTCAATTATTAAAAAGTCAAAATTACCTTTTGAGTTTTATATTTTGGATTTGTTTAGGATTTAGAGTTTAGTGTTTAGAGTTTAAATCGCTTCGGATCGGTCCGAGACGGACGCTTCGCCCGATATTCGAATTTCGGATTTAACTGGAGCAGGATGCGCATCATCAGCGGAACATCAAAAGGACGGAAGTTAGTGACACCCAGGAACCGGTCCCTTCGCCCTACCGCTGACCGGGTTAAGGAATCTATTTTCAACATCCTGAGAGGGGAGATCGAAGAGAAGCAGGTCCTGGATCTCTTCGCTGGGACAGGGAATTTAGGGATCGAAGCCCTGAGTCGGGGGGCGAGGAAAGTGGTCTTTGTTGAAAAGGGAAGGCATGCCTTAGGGCTCATTCAGAAAAACCTGGCGCAATTCGGGTTGGGGGGACGGTCTGAGGTCCTCCCCATCGATGCAAACCGAGCGATTGGAATCCTCAAACAGAGAGGAGAGACCTTCGACCTGATCCTCATGGATCCTCCTTACGAAAGGGGCCTGATCGAAAAAACCTTACTGAAACTAAGCCTCTATCCGGTTTATCACAGGGACTCCCTTCTGGTCATTGAGCACCATCGGCGGGAGACCCTTGCCCCCATCCTCCACGGCTGGAATCTGATTCGCCAGCGACAGATGGGAGAAACGGTGATCTCTTTTTTAACCCCTCAGGGAAATCGTGTTTCCGTTGAGGCTGACATAGAGTCCTGAACCCATTTTCCCGGCCTGCTTCGGGGAAATAAGAAGGAGTATCAGAATGGGAAAACACAAGAAAGGAGAGGAGCAAGACATGGGAAAAGTGGCCATTTATCCGGGTTCCTTTGACCCCATTACGTATGGACATATCGATATCGTTGAAAGGGCCCTCGAGATCTTCGACAAGGTGATCGTCGCCATTGCAGTGAATGAAGAAAAACGTCCCCTTTTCTCCGTTGAAGAACGACTCCACATGGTGAAGGCGTTCTTCAAAGATACCCCAAAGGTCATCGTAGACAGTTTCAAGGGACTTCTTGTGGATTACGTCGCAAAGACCAACGCCATCGTCATTCTCAGGGGACTCCGGGCAACCTCCGACTTCGAATACGAATTCCATATGGCGTCGATGAATCGGACCCTCGACACCCATCTGGATACCCTCTTTATGATGACCAGTAAGGACTATTTTTTTGTCTCCTCCAGGACGATCAAAGAGGTTGCCCGATTAGGGGGGGGCGTTGAAGGATTGGTCCCAGACCTCGTCGTCAGGCGGTTGAAAGAGAAGTTCAAGCTTCCTGTGACGAAAAAGAAACATATCCGCTGGGATGACTGATTTGAATTCGGATTACGGAATGGATTCATTCATACTTCTTCAAGATCCGTTGGGCCACGGTTAACCCGCCGAGGATCTCTCCTCCCACGCCCCAGTAAGGGAAGTTCTCCTTTCCGACGAAGTAGATGTTCTTGGACATCCTCAGGGGAACCACTCCCTTTCTCCAGGAGAAATCAGAACCGGACTCATAAAGAAAGTGTGGATAAGACCACTTGGGAAACTGTTCACTGGCCCATTGGGAATCGACAAATTCAATATAATTCTCAAGGAAAGGAAACAGGCGGGACAGATGTTTTATGACGTTTTGCTGATAACTCGCCAGATCGATTTGATCCCATTTCCCCGCATCAATGAGGCCCTCGACGGTGAGGGCTCTCCTGTCTTCCGGTGCCCTGGCCCTGTCCCCTTTGGAACTCATCGAAAGGAAGAGGAGATTTCCATCGCCATAGGGCTTTTCAAGATCTAAAAGGGAAATCAGATGGTCTTTCATCCCAACGGGAATGACTTTTTCATGGATCCCTAAGAATAAAGGACTGATCACATAGAGGGGGTTGATCTTCTTTCTCCACTTGATTAATCCTTTCCCTTTTTTCCCCAGGAAGGGTGAAATGCGATGAAGCGGGGAATTGACAATAAGAAATTGAGATCGAAACACCCCCGGGTTCCCTTCGAAGCTTAAGGTGAATCCTTTTCGCCGCCATGCTTTTATCTCTTTCACCCCATCGATCTCTTCAACCCTGCCCCCGGATCGTGAAAATTGATTCAGAATCTCTTTTTCTAGCTTCTCGATATCGATATCGGAGTTCGACTCATTCGTCTGATCGAATAAGACGTGCGCCGCCAAAGCGGTGGAAAATCGATCTGAACAAAAATTTCCCCAAGAGATCAGCTGGAGCCGAATGAATTCCCTGAACTCTCTCGAAAAGGAGAGGAGCTTTTTGTCCATCTCTTCATTTGGAAAAGGGTCCGGTGAAAACATCTTCTTGACAAAAGGACGTTCGTCAAAGGGAAACGAAAACCCCGAAGGTTTACTGTTCCCATTCCCCTTGCGGAAAAGGTCCTGGATTCGATCCAGCTCGCGATAAAACCCTTCAATCCGGACGGCTTCCTTTGGAAATTCTCTATTCCATTCCCTTTGGAACTGGGAGCGCTGAGGAAATACGTCAATCCTTGCTCTGGGGAGGACCACTTGAAAGGTGGAGTTGTGCGATTTGTCAGAGGTGACCTTCGCCTGCCTGCCGTCTTCTCGGGTCCCCACCAGAAAGGAAAGGCCCAGGGTCTGAGAGATTTTTCGAACCAGGCTGGGTTTGAGACATTTTTCTGAAAGGTTTGAAAAAGGGACAAAATGGTATCCTTTTTTCGCCCAAGAGGAGAGGTATCCTTTTTCTCTGAGCAACAAGACGGAGTGATTATTCTTTGAAAGCAACGTTCCGGCGACCAGCCCTCCCAGGCCGGAACCTAATATCACCACCTCTTGCTCGTTTCCTAGCCACTTCATCGAACTTCGAGCCTCTTTCCCCTCGACCTCCGTCCGCTCGATCTAAGGAAGGGCCTGGGTGATCGTCTAAGGGGCATGTTCATGCGGAAAATAAATGATGGAGAAGACAGTACGTTGGACAAAGAAGGGTCAGACAAGCTCGATCTTCTCTTGTTCCCTTTCAGTTTTTCCCACCTCGCCAATGATAAAGGCCTTTTCGCCTAAAGAATGAAGCCGGGTTGAGATTTCCTGGACGTCTTTGGACCTGACGACAAGAATCATTCCGATCCCATTATTGAAAGTGCGAAGCATCTCTTCCTCGGGGATATTCCCTTTTTCCTTCAGAAAGCTGAAGATCGGTGGAATTTCCCACGCCCCTTTTCGGACGATCGCTTTGCAGCCCTTTGGAATCACTCTCGGAAGGTTTCCCGTAATCCCCCCACCAGTAATATGAGCAATCCCTCCGATCTTGAAGTCTCGCGTAAGGTTGAGAATGGTTTTGACGTAAATCCGAGTCGGCCGGAGCAGCTCTTCTCCTAGTGCTCCTCCGATTTCTTCGACGCGCTGATCCAATTCCATTTTGTGTTGATCAAAGACTAACTTTCTTACTAAGGAATACCCGTTGCTGTGCAGGCCGTTCGATGCAATCCCGATGATTTTGTCCCCGACGGTCACACTCGATCCGTCGATCAATTGAGAATCTTCTACAATGCCCACTGCGAATCCGGCCAGATCGTAATCCCCTTTCTTATAAAATCCGGGCATTTCAGCCGTTTCACCGCCGACGAGAGAGCAGTCGGCTTCAATACACCCTTTGACAATCCCCGAAACGACCTTAATCGACTTTTGGGTGTCAAGCCTGGAAGTTGCCAAATAATCCAAGAAGAAGAGAGGTTTCGCCCCGCAGACGACAATATCATTGACGCACATCGCCACGAGATCAATCCCGACCGTATCATGGCGGTCCATCATGAAAGCAATCTTCAGCTTTGTCCCCACGCCATCGGTAGAGGAGACGAGGATCGGCTTCTTATAACGTTCCAGATTCAGTGAAACGCACCCTGCAAATCCACCAATTTTCGTCAAAACTTCCGGTCGGAACGTAGATTCCACCATGGGTTTGATCGCCTGAACAAAGGCGTCGCCCTTTTCAATATCTACTCCGGCTTCCTTGTAAGAAAACTTCTTCACCGTCTTCCCTTCCTCAAGGAAAATATGTTTTAGATTATCCGATACCCCCTGAAAAGTCAAATGTAATCGCTTTCTTTTTTCTTTTCCTATTCGACGAATTTATCTTACGGATGCCTGCTGCAATTTTACATCAGTATTACCTTTTTACGTCAAAAATTATTGTGAAACCTTTCTTCTTGACAAGGATTTTTTGCTGTGGTATTTCAGACGCTACATTCGGTTGGTCTTCTAAAACAGCGCGTTCTTTTCTACTATCTTCCCATCTAAAGAAAGTGGGTACCTTTTTAGGGGGGCGGGGGTGGACAGAGTTATAGAAAGCCTGGGATTCCAAATGAGGATGCCGGGCTTTATTTTTTAATCATGGAGGAATCAAATGAATATTAACCCATTAAAATCATTGATTAACTGAAAGGTGGTAAGCAGGTCCCGGAGGGAGAATTAAAAAGGTTATTCATCATTTAAGGTTGGGAATAGGAAATCGATGGCTGGAGTAAAAAGTTTAAAAAAGATACGTATGGGGGAAACGAGATGACTCGGAACCGGGGGAATAAGAAAGAAATAAGCCATTTAGCAAAAAGAATCCTCATCGTGCTGGTCGTTCAGATCTTTTTGTTTGTTTGTGCCTATCCTGGCTTTTCACAAGAAAGCGACGTAGCTCCTGAGAAAGGGGAAAGAGCCGCTGACCTCCACCCGAAACTAAGGGAATCTGCCCACAAACTCTTCAAGGCCATTGAAAATGGAGAAGCCATTGAGAAACACCTCGATGAGATGATGGGGCAGGTAGATGCCATAGAAGCTGAAGGGGACGAAATAGAGACCCGGTTTCGGGAGATTGAAGAAAAGATGCCTTTTTCCCCAATAATCATTGCGAGACATCAGAAGGCAGTAAGAACGCACCATGAGAATCTTAGGCTGTTCAAAGAAATGGCGAGGGAGCTAAGAATAGGAAGAGACCGTAAGGAAAGTCCGCTGAGGATCAAACAAAAAGCTGGAGAGCTGATCCAATTCATAGAAAAAAACAGAACGAAGAAATTCCAATTGCTGGGGATTGAAAACCGATTACCCTGGAGGTTGGCTGAATCCGGAAACATCCTTCTTCTTGGAGACGCCTCAACAATCCCCCAGGCCGCGGCGCCTGTTGTTCCAACCTTACCCCCTTCGGGAAACGATCTGTCTCCGACCCTTGATGTTCAGATCACGCCTGAAATCCAGGAACTCGCAAACAGCCTGGACAACCATCCCTTAAAGATCTTTCGTTACATCTATAATAACTACGATTACACGCCTTACTATGGGTCTGTGAAAGGATCGCTCGATACCTTCTATGAGAAAGAGGGAAACGACTACGATCTTTCTTCGTTGCTCATCGCCCTGCTACGTGCCTCTAACATCCCTGCCCGCTATGTCAGGGTAAAAATCATTATTCCGATAGACAAGGTGATGAAATGGCTTGATTTTAATGATCCCAAGGCTGCACTGGACTACCTTTCGAGCGCAAGAATTCCATCAGGCTACTATACTCAGGGCAACCAAATCACCCATGCAGGGATCGAGCATGTCTATGTGGAAGCCTATGTTCCTTATGCAAACTACCGGGGGACGACGCAAGACGACCGGGGGAAGCTCTGGATTCCCATGGATCCAAGCTTCAAGATGTATAAGGTCACCCAGGAGGGAATAGACATTGCTTCGGAGATGGGGTTTGAATGGCAGACCTTCACCGATGCGCATCTTGACATAGTGAGTAACATCACACCCATTCAACACTACCAGAAAAAAATAGACCGGTACCTCGCGAGTGCCCATCCCGGCCAGACGGTTGATTCCTTAAAGAGGACGACCGAAATCTCAAAACTTCAATTCGACTTTCTTCCCGGAACCCTTCCCTTTCAGGTTACAGAGGTTCTGGAGCGCTTCTCTGAAACACCTTCAGGGCTCAGGCACAGTCTGAGATTTACGATTCCAGGCTCTTTGGACTTCGCTGCCACGCTTCCCGAGGTATCGGGAAGAAGATTGACCCTATCCTTTGAAGCGGCAACAGCTGAAGACCAAGCCGTGATCGACCGATATGGAGATATCTTCGAGACCCCGCCCTACCTGATCGAAGTGAAACCCGTCCTGAGGGTAAACGGCACAAAGGTCAAAGAAGGCACAGCCATGGCCGCGGGACTGGAATCGCCTTTTTCAATTGAATATCATCAGACCGGACAAGTGATGGATGTTTATTACCACAACGTGATGACCGGAAGTATTAACGCGGTAGGAATTACCACCGGGAAAGTGAGACCGGAGTATCTAACCATCTCCCAGGTGGAGGAGTCAGAGGAGCGATACCTTCCGAAAATGCTTCACAGTCTTGCCATGAAATACCACAATAATGAAAACGAGACGAAAAAGACCTTGAACAACACCATGAAGATGAGGAGCAAGACCTACTTTGCCGAAGTGCTGCTTTCGACCCGGGAGACGATCAAAAGCACCTTCGGAGTGCCAATTACCTTTGAGCTTTCGGGATATATGATTGATGCCAAGGAGATTTGCGTGGGGGTCACGCCTGTAGACGGATATGACAAAAAGAAGATCATGAACTTCATGATGGTCAGGGGATTTGAATCCTCAGCCCAGGAGAGCCGGGTCTTTGAGGACAACATGTTCTGGCTGAGTGGTCTATCGGCAGTGAGGGGGCTCCAGCTCTTAAAATCGATGAAAATCCAGATCACCGAACTTGTTCCTCCCATGACCTACAGCAACCCGAATCTTCATGAAGTAGTGGTAGAAGATATCAACAATGCCTTGAACATGGGCTGGCACGTGATCGTGCCGGAGGATACAGGAGAATTGGGAGGGATTCCCTATATCAAATACGATCCCAACACCGGTTCGGGGGCATACATGCTCGGAGTGATCGCAGGCGGCACCAGTAAGTATCAGATCGTTAATAGAAACTTTGATGATTATGTAAAAGCAATCCCACCAGACGGTGCCGAAATTGTCGGTGCGGAATTTTACGTCACTGATCCACCTGATGGAAAGGCATTTATATGGGGAGACATTTTCGATGCCTATATAACAATGAAATTAACACTAAAAGAGGGGAATAGGACTTGGATAGATGAATCCACTCATGATGAAGCAGGCAATCCTTGGAAAATGAGAATCCATACAGGGCCGTACAAGATATATGATGATCAAGGCCATATCCTCCCCGGTTGGGAGGAACCGGGTTTCTATAACCTTATGTATAACGGAACATCGGTCTATACGTTCTATGTGTGGGGTCCGGTCTTGGATTATATCAATTCAGACAAGTACATTGGAATCTCTCGAATAAATGATGCGGATACGGCTGATCCCCCAGTCACCATCAGGTACAGCATCAAAGAAATGGAGGGGGTAACGATCACTTCATCAAGAATGCAGATCTGTGATCAAAATGAGTCCGTACTTATGGAAATAGAAAATATTCCTGTTGGGGAAAACCAAGAGATAGTCTGGGATGGAAAATATCCAAACGGAGAAATATTCCCTCCAGGAGAGTATCGTATAAAAATAGTTTCTGTAGGAAATGGAATAGAAGTTCCAACCAAACCTCATAAAGTGGTTGTGTTTAAGGTGGAGATAATAAACCCTTCTGAAAACGCGGACAATGATTTAACTGAAAACAAATATATATCAACTCTTAAAGTCCCCTTTAGGGCAAGAATATTACCATCGGATTCACATTTAAAGGGAAATATAAAATGGAACCTAGATCGGGAATATGATACTTCAATAAGTCGTGGACCTTGGAATAGCAAGAAAGCTTTTGAGACCAAAAGTGATGAAATACATGATGAGGTTTTTACGTCAGAGGGCGGGCGGGTAAAAATAAATGCAACTGTGGTTTTTGATACTATTCCGTCTATTTCGAACATTTATGTAACAATTACTGGGCCAGATGCCATTCCGGATTCAATGATTACAGATCAATTAGTGACACTTTATAAAAATGGAGCTACTCCGAGGCTAATGACGGGCATTGCAATGCAAGAAAGCTCTTATATGCAATTTAGAAACTTTACTTTATTTAATAGGGCTGACAAGTGGCCAAACGAGAGCTATGACGGGGGTAGTCATATCGGTCTGATGATGGTGGTTCCTAACCTAACTAGGGCGTGGAATTGGTTTAATAATACTAACGAGGGCGTAAACCTCTTCGTAAACCAAAAACTTGCTTTTTCAAGAACATATGTGAACCGCAAGATTTTGGAGCAAAGTAAAATAGGTATAACATTAAGAGATTTGACGCCTGTTGAGCATGAGAACAATGCATTAGTCTTTTATGGCCCATTTGCAAGTGCGACAGAACATTATTATGAACTTAATTCTCAAGGAACGGATTGGATTATAAACACAACCGGTAATCCTAGTGGAGTTCAATATGCAAATTCTGTTAGAGCCAAAATGAAATAGAGAGGAGAACCACAGATGATGAATTCAAAATCCCATTTTATCTTAATTTCTTTATTATCTTTATTTTTCCTTAATCACAATATCTCGCAGGCCCTTAATCCACAAGAGCAAGAGGAGCCCACATTGCGTGATCTAAATTGGAACGTTAGTGAATCTTCAACAAATAATATTAATAAAATTAAACCTCAAGATATCAATAAGTTTGTTAACAAACTCCTCGGAGATGTCGATAATATGGGTAAACTTGGGGAATTTAGATTCTTAGACCTGAATAATGATAAAAAATATGAGTTACTTGTAACTCTCGATTATAGTGGGCGAGCTTTCTACAATACATTGGTAATTGTCAGAAAGACAAACGGTAACTATGAACATCAAAAGCTTAATGCATTTAATATTAAACGCATTGACGACATTATAGTAGACTTAAATAATGACGGAATGGAGGAAATCCTTGTAACAAACTTGTTTGGAACATACCGTGGAATAAATCCCACTCCTTGTTGGACAGATATTTATAAATGGGACGGGATAAGGTACCGTTTAGCAAGCAATGAATTTCCAAAATATTATGAGAAAAGAATAGTCGAACTTAACAAAATAGTTAACGAACTTGAACGCAAAATGAAAGAAACAAATATTAGTCCGGATATTTTGCATTATTATCAATTAAAAAGAACAGCTTATTGCATCGAGATCGAAAAGGCGAGGCGTTTATTAAAACCTGGGAGTAAAGAGGGTTTTGAAAAAGCATTAGAGTTATTTCGTTCGAATGACATAGATTCGAGATTCGATGCTCTCACAATCTTTGAAGATATCGGTGATGAGGAATCAATAAAATTACTAAAAGAGTCGACAAAGGACCCCAACCCTGGAATAGCAGCCCAGGCACAAATGTTGCTAGACAAGCACTTGCGGAAGCAAAAGGTAATTCAAGAGGATTAGCGAGTAACTAATATGTTGCATTCGATCATTGAATTTCCCGTACTCGAATGTAATGACAGCGTCTGAAAAATATGAATTTGAAGTCTATGATCCAGAGCAGGGAAAGGTATTCATCTGGGGCGATAAATTCTATGCCAAGATCAAGATTAAACTGACTTATAAACAGGATGGCATTGAGAAGATAAAGGTATTCGATCAGGATGCAGCAGGGAGTCCTTTCCAGATGGGCATCCAGACAGGGCCGTACATTTATGATGATACAGGTGATCCCATTCCCTGGAATAACCCTGGATTCTATCACATCACATACGACGGCCAATCTATCTTCAACTTCTACGTATGGGGACCAGTCCTCGACTATAGCAATTCAGACAAGTATATTGGAATCTCTCGAATAAATGCCGTGGATTCGGCTGATCAACCAGTCATTATCAGATACAGCATTAAGGAAATGGAAGGGGTAACGATTACTTCAGCAAAAATCCAAGTCTGTGACAAGAATGAATCTGTGATCTGGGAGATAGACAACATTCCTATAGGAGATAATCAACAAAGAGAATGGAACGGGGGGAAATGGAGTGGGGAAATAGCCTTGCCTGGTGAATATGGCATAAGAATAGTCTCAGTTGGGAACGGAAAAGAGGTTCCAACCGAACCACACAGGGTGATTGTGTTTAAAGTTGATATAGAAACACCATGCGAGCGGCTCGATCCACCTTATAAATGTGTAGATTCTTTTATCGCCCGTCGGGATAGGATTGGCGATACATTATGGGCGAAGCCAGACGGCATTCCATTAGAATTGAGAAGCCGCGTGACGTGGGAATGCGGGGATGATCCTACAGATAGTATTGCCAGCGGAACCTGCAAGATTAAGGGTCCTCCAGCATATTTCATATTCGATCCTGCTCCACCACCGGCTCTTCAGGGGAGGACTGGACCATTGGCGTATATCGTGAAGGCGACAATAAGAGATGATAATAATAAGAGTTACGAAAGTAGATATAGAATTTGGCAGGATAAGTTAGATGAGTTGAGACAGGAATATGAAGATATGCCTGAGCGTGTAACACAACCCAGGACTAATTTTGATCAGGATCAACCTGCAACTGCTTATGCCAGACTTTTGGACCCTCCTGATATCGAATATAATCGGCATAACGATAATAATGGCAATTGGCACATATTGCGTTTGAATAATCTGAACCAACGCGCAACAGATTTAGATGGCAGGTATGCCGGAAACCTCAGAGTAACTAGTGGATATCGATGTCCAATAGCAAATAGCCAAACCTCGGGTAATGAACCAACATCAAGACATCAATATGGGAGAGCGTTTGATTTTAACCAGCAATCAGATGAAGGAAATTATGGGGTTTGGATAGAAGCAGATAAAATGGGATTAGACGCAATTCTATATGGCAGAATTCAAAATAGTACGAATGAGCGAAGGGTTTACGATTACGAGCTACACCAGTATGTGTACCCTAACATGCCCCCAGATATTGTACAGTATACTCATGGTCATGCAGAGTGGTAAATGAAAATGATACGGGAGGTGTAAACAATGAGCCAAACAGGTAAACAAATTATATTCACGCTACTATCTTCAACTTTGCTTGCCCTTATTTGTTCATCTGTCGTAGCAAACGACTGCAAAAAAAGTGAGGATGAAAAATTGCACGAAGTGCGCATTTTAAAGCAACTCAAAGAAGGAGACATCCCGGAGAAAACAGGAGCTTTGGAGGAAATAAATAGTTACCAATGGAATTGTCCTCTGAGTATTGAGATTGTTAATGAACTTTTAAATTTAGCTGAAAGGAAACGCAAAGGAACTGATTACGTACGTAAGGGTGAATTTGGCTTATCTTATGACTTTGAGTTAATCAAGGCCCTGGGAAATACAAGAGACCCAAGATCAATACCTTATCTGATTGACAGTCTTAGTAGTTCTGCAGCAAAGGGGCTTCATAAGATAGGGGAACCAGCAATAGAGCCTCTTCTCAAAAGATTACATGACGAGTCTGCCGGTTATAGATCCGGTGCAGCTAGGGCTCTCGGGTTATTCTTAAGACCGAATGAAGGATATATGGCAAAAGGGGAGGTCAGGGAAAGGATTAAAGAAGAACTTATCAAAGAATTCAGAAATCCAAGAAATGGCGACCCGGATAGAAATGTTGAGTGGTACGAAACTAAAGGGGCAGCATGTGCAAGTGTAAGGGAAAATATTGTCACAGCATTAGGATACCTTGCTGAAACAGAAGATAAAGATGTAATTCCAATTATTGTATCCGTGGCGGAGAAAGATCCTTATTACTTAGATATGAGCAAGAAGAAAGATTATACAGGGCCTAAAAAGAGATACACAGGCAGAGAAGAAGCAAGCAAGATATTAGAAAGGTTGAAGGGGAAGGAACCCCCAAAATAACTGTTTGAATAAGTTCATATACAGCTACAGCTTATTTCAGGAACGG